>OFQW01000167.1_pt1 | contig 12671 bp, 15 predicted proteins | sample 1542941 | NCBI WGS metagenome assembly OFQW01 (sample SAMN07774219, study PRJEB24372) | wastewater metagenome | isolation source: Exp Tend NO 90WW | collected 2016-02 | reverse complement strand
TTAGTTGAATCAAGACAATGGTTGATGATTGGGTTAGGGCTGATTGTGACCGCTGTGATTGTTGCTTTAATTGCGTTAGTGATTAAATGAAAATCATTCAACGCCTAGTCCAAGCATTTTTAATATTCTGCTTTATAGCTGTTGTGTGTAGTGCTGGTTGGATAGTTTATTTTGTGTGGTGGGTTATTGAGGGGATGATGTGAGTACAGATAATCCGAACTATAAAACCGTTTTAGTATCAGATTTAATTCCTTATGCGCGAAACAGCCGAACTCATAGCGATGTACAGGTAAATAAAATCGCGTCAAGCATTAAAGAGTTTGGTTTTCTTAATCCCGTTTTGATTGATAAAGACAACGGCATCATTGCAGGTCATGGCCGCGTTATGGCCGCTCAAAAGTTAGGTTTGAAAGAAGTACCAGTGCTACAAATTGGTCATTTAAGCGATACGCAAAAACGCGCCTATATCATTGCTGATAACCGTCTAGCTTTAGATGCAGGGTGGGACGAGGAAATGCTTCGCGTAGAGTTTGCAGAACTTACAGATGACGGCTTTAATTTGGAGCTAACGGGTTTTGAGTTAGGGGAAATCAGCGCGGTTGATTTTGACGAAAGCGAGGAAGTGGGTATGCCCGACTTGCCAGATGGTGACAAGGAGCCATTCCAGCAAAAAACATTTACGCTACACGATGAGCAGGCCGCTATAGTGGATGATGCTGTAACACTGGCTCGCACTAATCCGCTTGTTGATACGGGGTTAAATGAAAACAGTAACGGCAACGCACTCGCTTTAATATGCTCCCAATGGTTAGAGGCGCGTAATGGCTAGCGCAAAAGATATCGTTATAAAGCCGATAAGCTCACAGGCTGCAAACGCGCTTGTTAAACGTGTGCATTATAGCGGAAAGTCTGCCATTAATGCCCACTTACACCTTGGCGTATATCTAAACGGCAGACTGGAAGGCGCCATGCAGTTCGGCCCATCGCTGCAAAAGAGTCACACGATAAAGCTGGTGGAGGGCACTGCATGGAATGGTTTTATTGAGCTTAACCGGATGGCATTCAGCGATGCCCTGCCAAAGAATAGCGAAAGCCGGGCATTGGCGGTGGCCATGCGGCTTATCAGGAAGCACTACCCGCAAATTGAGTGGGTCGTATCTTTCGCTGACGGCACGCAATGCGGCGACGGAACGATATACCGTGCCAGCGGGTTTGCGCTTACAGCGGTTAAGAAAAATACCACTATGTGGCGGCTTCCTGATGGCACCGTATTTGCCGACGTGGGGCTCAGGGCTTCAAGCGCCAATCTGAGAAAGCGTGTCGGGTATCGAGTTGGTGAGCCGTTCTCAAAGTTCGTAAAGCGCGTCGGGGCGGAGAAGGTTCCGGGTTTCCAGATCCGTTATGTTTATTTCATCAACCCAGCAGCACGCGAACGCCTAACCGTGCCGATTTTGCCATTTAGCAAGATTGACGAAATGGGTGCTTCCATGTATAAAGGTGAATCAATTAAGCGTGATACAAAGGCTACCACTAGCGACCAGTTAGTGGGCGGTGGTGCGATTCCAACCATCACGCTCCAATCATCTTGTGCGGCCTCAAAAAAATCACGTGAGGCTTAACTATGTCAAAACCACTGCACCAACCAACCGAAAAAACAAGGGCTGAGATTGTGGCCTTGCGCTCTTATGGTGTACCTATTAAAGAAGTGGCTGCATATATCGGCATTGATGATAAAACACTGTACAAGTATTATCGTGAAGAATTAGAAAACAGCGCGATTAAAGCAAATGCAAATGTAGGCAAGTTTTTATACCAAGCGGCAAGCGGCCAAGCATTAACTACAGGCGCAACACATAGCGATTGCGTAAGGGCCGCAATGTTTTGGGCTAAGACGCGCATGGGTTGGAAAGAGACAAACATACAAGAAGTCAAAATGGCAGACGAACCCATTGCAAAAGTTACAATAGAGGTCATTAGTGCGAACGCTAAAGATTCAAGCGACTGAGCCACAAGCGCGGTTTTTAGCTTTAACTGCAAAGTATAGGCTTTTTTGTGCTGGTTTTGGCGCGGGTAAATCAGAGGCAATGGCTAACGCGGCAATGATAGACGCTTGCGAGTCAACAGATACGCTAATCGGGCTTTATGCCCCAACTTACGATTTAGTAAGGCTTATTACCGCGCCACGCATTACATCAAAACTCACGCAACACGGCATAGCACACAATTACAACAAGTCAGAAAACGTAATCTACACGTCCGCTCCTCGCTTTGGTGACTTTATTTTAAGGACGCTTGATAATCCTGAGCGTATTGTTGGTTATGAGACTTACAAAGCGCATTGTGATGAGTTGGACACGTTACACACTGAACACGCTCGCAATGCTTGGAATCAGGTTATAGCGCGTAACAGACAGCGACCTAATGGTATTATTGACCCATTTAATCAAGCAAGTGCTTACACCACGCCTGAAGGCTTTAGGTTTTGTCACGAGCGATGGGTAGCAAAAAAAACGGAAAGCTACTCAATCGTACAAGCCGCTTCATATTCAAACCCATTTTTACCGCCCGATTACATCGACTCATTAAGAGAGTCATACCCTGCAAATTTAGTAGATGCTTATATTGAAGGCCGTTTCGTCAACTTAACAAGTGGTACTATTTACAACAATTACGACCGCGAACGCTGCAACTCGCATGAAACAATCAAAGAAAACGAACCTTTATTTATTGGGCAGGATTTCAACGTAGGTGCAATGGCATCGACTGTTTACGTCAAGCGTCCTAACGGATGGCACGCTGTTGACCAACTCACAGGGGTTTATGATACGCCCGGGCTTTGCAAAGTCCTAAAAGAGCGTTATCAAGGCCGTAAAATAACAATATACCCTGATGCTAGCGGCAATAGTCGCAAGACAGTCAACGCTAGTGAGTCTGACATATCACTGCTAAAACAAGCGGGTTTTACGGTTAAAGTTAATGCACAAAATCCGCGCGTTAAAGACCGTATTTTGTCAGTTAATGGCGCATTATCACAGGGCAAATTGTGGGTTAATGCTCGCAAATGCCCTGATGTTGTTTCATGCTTAGAACAACAGGCGTATGATAAAAACGGAGAGCCTGACAAGCAAGGCGGATTCGACCATCAAAACGATGCGACAGGTTATCCTATTGTTTATGAAATGCCAGTACGAAAACCAGCGTCGAGCGGTATTGCTATGAGTATGTTTTAATGACTATCACTACAGACAGTACATTGCGACACGAATTGACAGTATCAAGATTAGTAACTGGCATAGTTCAATCTCGCATCATGCCGTCATATTTGGATTTATCAAAAGCAGTTAAAGCGGCATTAATTGACTATGAGCCAACAATGAGCCGAAAAGAGTTTGATATGCTTCGGCAGCGTGTCGGCTTGCTCGTTAAAGAAAAGATGGCTGAAATGTGGGACGGTACAACTAACGATTTATTCGACTTGGCTAAGTATGAATCTGAATATATTGTCGGTGAGTTGTCGGGGGCTACAGCAGTAAGCGAGGCCGCAGTCACAAAAGCCGTAAATGCCCCGATGGTGTTGGCTGGGGCAAAAGTAGCACAGGTCGGCACATGGCGCGAATATGTAGCAGGGGCATCAAATAGCACGCAGACACGGATTATTGATAACACTATTAGACAAGGCTATGAGGCGGGCGCAACAGTAGCAGAGATGACTAATCGGCTTGTCGGCACTAAAGCAAATAATTATCTTGACGGGTTAATCACAAATACGGGAGCGCGTGAAGCTGAGGCATTAGTGAGAACGGGTGCTAATCACTATGCAAATGCGGCGCGTGACGTTGCAGCACAAGCTAACAGTGATTTAATTCAAGGCCGTATTTTTCTCGCCACTTTCGACAATCGCACGACATTGACGTGTCGCCATTTTGGCACGTTGCATAAAATATATGAATTAGATGACCCTGCCACGCCTAAGCCGCCTTTGCATTTTTCTTGTAGGTCTGTTTTGTCTATTGTGCCGATAGGATTTGACCCGTTCGACGGCACACGGGCGGCAGTGGGCGGACAGGAAGGCGAAACAGCCGAAGAACTATTCAATAAAAAGAATGATAGACTTGATGCTAGACGCGAAAAGGCAGACGAAAAACGGGCAAACGGTGAAACGGATGTAAAAGAAGTGCCGAGTAAGGTTACTTACTCAGGGCGTAAAGATTCATCTATTTTTAACGCAGGTCAGATTGACAGTCACACAACAATGGACGCTTGGATGCGTAACCAGCCCGATTGGTTTGTTGAATCGTCGCTTGGAAAGACCCGTGCTAAACTATTCAAAGATGGCGGCTTAACATTAGATAAATTTACCGACATGAACGGCAAGCCACTTACACTCAAACAAATGAAAGCGTTAGATAGTTATGACGCGGCATTTAGGAAAGCTCAACTATGACATCGCTTAAAAATCAGCATCCAGACTATTTAACTGCTTCGCCCGATTTGTTTTTAGTGCGTAAGTTTGTCGAAGGCGAGGCCGCAGTAAAACGCGAAGGCTCTACTTTTTTACCGCACCCAAACCAATTGGAATGTAACACGCACGAACAATTGAGACGCTATGAATCGTACAAGATGGGCGCAGAAGTTGAAGACTTTCCATCGCGTACATTAAACGATTTATTGGGCGCAATGTTTCGACAACCCGCCGTATTTATGCCGCCTGTGGGCATGGAGTATTTGGTCGATGATAGTGATGGTGATTGGTTATCATTGCAAGCGTCAATTGAGTTGACAGCTAGAAACTGTTTGCAGGTCGGCTATCATATTTTATTAGCAGAGTATGACCAATTGCCGAGTGGGTTAGATGTTGAATTGTCTATAGCCGATAAAGCCGCATTGAATCAAAAAGCGTCTATTAAACACTACCCACGCGAATCACTTGTAGATTGGGCATTCAGTAAAGTAAACGGACGTTTAACGCTAACTTATGCAAAATTGCAGCATAATGAGACGCGAAAAGATGAAAAAGGTGTTTCTTTTAATGCAACTGTTTGTCTTGAGCTTGGCATTGATGAAAGCGGATACTGGCAAGAGCTAGAAGTTTATAAAAACAGCTTGGAGGTTTACGAATCAGACGAGCGTGTTTACCCGCAAGCAAACGGAAAAAACCTAACATACATCCCCTTGGAAATTGTGCAAAGTGAACGCATGATTGCAGGTCAGTTACCCATTCAAGCGGGTTATATCGCGCCATTATGCTACAAGTCGCACGCACGTTATCAAGTCAGTGCTGACTTAAAAGAACGACTAAGAATCTTGCAAGACACGTCATATTCTAGCGGGTGGGATGAGAGCAAAAAGGAAGAATTTAACGTCATCAATGGTCGCAAGTATTTTGCAATGGGTGCTGGTGTTCACAACTTTTTGCCTGACGGCGTGACGATGGATATTCTCAAACTCACGGCAGACGGCGACGCTTTATTCAAATACATGGAAGAAAACGCAAAACAGATTCGGGCTATCGGTGGGCGTTTTGACACTCAAGATAAGAGTCAGGAAACATTAGGCGAGGTGCAGATAAAGGACGCTAACGAAAAGGCAGTATTAACGCTTTTAGCTAACAACATCGAACGCGCTTATAAAAACATCATCGCGTATTGCGGCGAGTTTGAAGGCTTGACGCTTATGCCGTCAGATGTTGAATTGACGCTTAATCGCGAGTTTACATCGACGAAACTCACAACTGAGGAAGTTAAATCTATTCGAGAGTTGGTGCTTGATCGCTTAATGACCCCCGAAATGGCTATTGATAAATTAATCAAAGGTGGTTTTTTGGTTGGTGAGGCTCAAGACATTATGAATATGATAGAGCAACAAGGCGTTGCGCCTGTCTTACAAAAGTAGTATTTTAAGTGTTATGATATAACGTCACATCAAAGGTTTTGATTATGATTGAAGTCGCAAGTTTAGATGTTATCCCTGAAGGTTTTCGCGGTGACTATATTGAAGTTGAAAAGGACGGCAAAAAACTATTTCAGCACAAGGATTTTGTAACGGTTATTGGCGCAATGAAGCGCAAGGGCGAGGAGCGTGACGCACTCGCTACTGAGTTAAAAGGATTCAAGAGCCAAGAGTCTGTAAAGCAAGCTGAGGCCGAAAAAAAGGCTTTAGAAAAGTTAAAAGCCGAAGGCAAGATTGATGAAATCTTAGCTGATAGCGAAAAGCGACACGGTGAAACGATTAAACAATTTGAAGAACGATTAGCTAAACGCGATGCAATCACAATCAAGAAAGCACGCGATGCAGTCGTTAATGAATTGTCGGCACTGGCAACCGAAGCAGGTGCTAAAGCATTCAAGAAGCTTATCAGTGAACGGGTAGAATATGACCCCGAAAACGATAAGTATAGTTTCAAAGACGAAGACGGCGGTGCAACTTCGTTGGATTTAGAAGGGTTCAAGGCTGACGTAATGAAGTCGCAAACCTACTCTACTATGATTAAAGCTCAAACATCGAGCGGCGGTCATGGTGCAAACGTTAAAACTGGTGGCGGTGCTGCTAAAACAATGACACGCGCACAATTTGACGCATCAAGTCAAAGCGCACGCGCCGAGTTTTTCAAACAAGGCGGCAAACTCACTAATTAACGAGGATTCAAAAAATGGCTAATACTCTTACAGATTTAGCACCTGATTTATACGCGGCTCTTGATGTTGTTAGTCGTGAGCTTGTCGGCATGATTCCATCCGTCACAGTTGACGCACGAGTCAATCAAGCGGCAGTCGGTCAAATTGTACGTTCTCATGTTGTACCTGCCGCTAATGCGCTGATCGACAACACGCCCGCAATGGCATTCCCGACAGCAGCCTATCAGACGATTGGCAATCAAGAAATTGTCATTACCAAGTCGAAATCCGCGCCGTTCTCATGGCAAGGTAATGAGCAAGACTTGTTAGCAAGTGGTGCTGGTTATATATCGGTTCGCGCTAACCAAATGGCGCAGGCTATGCGTAAACTTGTGAACGATATGGAAGCCGACCTTTGCGCTCTATATGCAACAACTTCACGCGCAGCAGGTACAGTTGGCACAGTTCCGTTTGTTTCTAACACTGCGGCATTATCCGCCGCCCGTAAAGTTCTGGTAGATAACGGTGCGCCTATTAGCGACTTGCAATTAGTTATTGACACGAATGCTGGCGCAAATCTGCAAACGTTGTTTAATATCAATTCATCGCGTGACCAAGCAGCTACTAATTTGAGCGATCAAGGTATTTTAACCACGATTGGCTCTACTCAGGTTCGTGAATCAGCACAGATCAACACCCCGACCGCAGGCGCAATGGCAAGTGCTACAAGCACAGCAGCAGCGTTTACAGTTGGTCAAACGGTTATCCCGTTGGCTACTGCTGGCACGGGCGTTGTTGCGGCTGGTGATGTGATTACGTTCGCTAATGACACGAATCAATACAACATTGCTTCTGTCAGTTTTGCAGGTGCAAACCCTGCAAGCGGTGACACAATCACGCTTGCTGCACCGGGCTTGCGTAAGGCACAAAGTGCGGCGACTCGCGCAATTACCGTACTTGCCGCATCCCCTCGCAACATGGCGTTTAGCCGTAGCGCGATTGTGTTGGCAACTCGTATGCCCGAGCGTCCTGCCGAGGGCGATTTAGCGTTAGATGTTATGACAATTCAAGATCCACGAAGCGGCATCGCGTTTGAAGTTAGTATTTACCCCGGCGTCCGCATGGTTACTTATCACATTGGTTTAGCGTGGGGTGTTAAAAACATCAAACCTGAACACACAGCGCAATTATTGGGCTAATGTGAATCTAAATAAGGGGCAATTAAGCCCCTTATTTTGAGGTGAATAATGACAGTAACTATTGGCTACACAACAGACGATGCTTTCATCGCGTTTGCCTTAGCGCGTGGCGTAACTGTCACAACGCCTAACGCTTCGATTTATCTCACTAAAGCCTTTGATTTTATGGAGGCGCAATGTTGGAAAGGTCAAAAAACGGATTACGCACAGGCTAATGATTGGCCTCGTAATGGCGTTTATGTCGATTATGTGTTGTTAGATAGTGCTACTGTACCCGTTGGCATCGTCAAAGCTCAACACGTTGTCGCATTATCAATTGCCAATGGCTTCGACCCTTTAGCTACTGTTGAACGTGCGGTGAAACGCGAGAAAGTGGACGTATTGGAGGTTGAATATCAACCAAACGCTTCTAATGCCCCTATTGCACGGTCTATCAATGCTGCTTTAGCCGATTATCTAGCATCGGATACAGCAGTAATGAGAGTATTATAATGGGTATTAATTACGCTAATCTAGCAACATTATCAGAGCGTTTAATTCGTGAAAACGGGCGCGATGCTTTGTTGATTAGCGAAACAAACACAGGCACGGATTATCAGCCAACAATCACACAAACAAGCGAAACAATTAAATTAGTACAAAGTCAATTTAACGCATTAGATAACAATGATTTTGTGCTACAAGCGCACGATGTAAAGTTTTTAGTGTCGAGTGATTTTACTTTGACCGCTAAACAAAGAATTGAAACAAACGGACAGCAATATAGCATTGTTGCGTTAAAAGAAATTAAGCCAGCCGATACAAGCATTTTATACATTGTACAGGGGCGCGTGTAATGTCATTCAATGACGATATAGCAAAGTTAGCGCGAAAGTTAGCGATTACCGAAGCTAAAGCGGTGGCGGCTTTTTGCATTAACATTAGTCGTCGAGTTGATATGATGAGTCCAGTTGACACAGGTTTGTTTCGTGCGAACTGGCAAGCAACACTAGACCAACCCTACACGGGCGCAGTTAAACCAATGAATCGCGCAGGGTCAATTGACCATGTTATCCCCTTCGCACGCGCAGCAAACGGCCATGTGTTTTATCTCACCAATAAAATACCTTACGCCAAAAAACTAGAATACGGCCATAGTCAGCAAGCACCTCAGGGCATGGTGAGAGTGAGTGCTAAAATGGCGTTAGCAGAGTTAGAGCGTGCCGTAAGGAGCGTGCAATGAGTCAAGCACAAATTGAGTTAGCATTATTCGACAAACTCGAAGCAATCAAAGCGACATTGCCAACTATCTACTATCCAAACAGCCCACACAAAAACAAACCAAACCCACCAACGGGTGAACATATTCGCGTCAATGTTTTGCCTGTTGGCACACAGCCTATCGGCATTGCAACCACAAACCAAACAACGGGTATTTTGCAATGTTCCGTGTATGTCAAAGACGGCACAGGTACAATTAGAGCGGCTCAGATTGCCGATTTAATTTTAAGCGCATTTGCACGGAATACGTTATTATCAAACAATGTACGCATAGACAAGCAAGGTAGCGTCAACACTGGTTTTTCTGTTGACGGGTGGTATCATTTGCCTGTCTCCATTCCTTATCAACAGATTACGGGGTAATCGAAATGACAGCAGCTTTAGTACAAACAACCGCAGGCGCAACCATTGGCATTAGTGCCACTTTGCCATCTACAGACGATGCAGCAGGGTATGCAGCATTAACATTTACGAGTATTGGTGAAATCACAGACTTGGGCGAGTTTGGCCGTGAGTACGCAACGGTTACGCATAATCCAGTGGCATCACGTCGCACGATTAAGCGTAAAGGCTCGTTTAATGATGGCACTATGGCTCTACAGTTAGCAATTGACCGTGACGATGCGGGTCAAGTGATTGTACAGGCAGCCGTTGCATCTGATGCTAACAAAGCCATTCGCATCACATATCAAGACGGGTCAAAAGACTATTTTAGCGCGTTGGTTATGTCGTTCAAAACGAATGCGGGTAGCGTTGACCAGATTTTATCAGGCTCTATTAATTTAGAGATTAACACCGATATTATTCAAGTAGCCTTGCCTTAATCAACACAAGCCCCTTTAATTAGGGGCTAACAATAAGAGATTATCATGGATTTATTAAACCTTTTACCGTCCGATAATGCCGCTATTACACTAAAGCACCCTGTTAGCAAAAACGAGCTAGAAGGCATGACTATCAGTGTCAGCGGCCACGATTCTGCTACTTTCAAAAATGCGATTAAAGAACGTGCTAAGGCTCAAATGTCGCGCAAGTCTGCCGATGTTGACTTTATTGCTAACGATAAAGAAGCGGTCGAGTTATTGGCTAAATGTACCACAGGCTGGACAGGCATCACCGAAGGCGGAAAAGAACTGCCATTCTCTACAGCCAATGCCATTTACATCTACACAAAATATAATTGGATTCGTGAGCAGATTGATAATGCAATCGGTGATCGTGCTAATTTTTTTATGAGTGCGTAGAGCGGCTAAAACTCTACGCTAAACAGCAAGCGTGGTGGAACAGTTGCCCACAAACTAAGGGCGCGAAAGAATATAATAACGTTTCGCGCCTATCTAAATTCAAGTCTAATAACCCTCAATCCATCCCATTTATGCCCGATGTAAAACACGGGCTTTATCTTATCGAATTATTACACGAAGCGGGGACAATCTCTTACAATGAAGGCGTTGCAAGGCGTTTGTCATGGTCTGAATTAAAGGCGTGGTCTGATTTTGTGGGCTATGATTTAGATTCGTGGGAGTCTAGTACAATTATGTTATTATCAGCGTGTTATGCTGAAATCAGCAATGAAGCAACAAGTAATGATTATCCTATGCCGTGTCAGCCGAAAATGACAGAAGATAGACGAAAAGCAGTATCAATGAACATTAAAAACGCGCTACGCTCAATCGCTAAAGTGAGGTAAAAAATGGCAGTAATTGACCTTTTAATGATTGGGCTTGGTATTGATACGCGCCGTTTACGCGATGGTGAACGCGCATTAGGTCGTTTACAGCAAGCAGGAAACAAGGCAGAGAATGCTCTAGGCCGCATGGCTTCGATGCTTGCCTCCGCCTTTGCCGTGTCTAAGATAATTGAATATGCCGATGCTTATACAAATCTACAAAATCGCTTAAAACTTGTCACTGATTCAACTGAATCACTCGCACAAGCCACTCAAAACGTTATTGATATTGCTCAAAACTCACGGCAAGCATTGGGCGCAACGGGTGATTTATACTTCAAGATTAGTCAAAATGCCGAAAAGTTAGGATTATCAGTAGCGGACGTTTCGCAGGTAACAGAGACATTCGGCAAAACATTGGCATTATCGGGAGCAGGTACTCAACAAGCAGAAGCGGCGATTTTGCAGTTTAGTCAGGCATTAGCGAGTGGCGTTTTTCGTGGTGATGAATTTAATAGCGTTGCAGAGAATGCGCCTGCAGCAATGGATGCGTTTAGTCGTGCGCTAGGCGTAACAAAGGGTGAATTGAGAAAGCTGGCACATGATGGTGCGTTAACTGCTGATATTTTAATACAGGCATTAAAAGAGCAGTCTGCCGCTGTTGATGAATCATTCGGAAAAACAGAATCTACCATCTCGCAATCATTCACTGACTTAAAAAACAGTGCGATTATTTTCACAGGTCGCATTAACGAATCAACAGAGGCGGGAAAGGGTTTTGTTAGTATCATGTCGAAAGCGTCCGATTTTATGGACTCTTTGGATATAGACGAAAACGCAAAATTAATAGGTGATGCGTTTGGATATGCATATAAAGCGGCGTTAATTTTTGGCGGAATAAAGCTAACAGGTTTTGTTTCAGGCATGGCGTTATCACTTGCCGCAACATTAAAAACACTGGCAGCCGAAGAAGCATTAAGACTTGAAACGTTAGCACTCACAACAGCAAACAATGCGGCGACAGGCGTAGCGGTTAGACGCGCCGCAGCCGAAAAGGTTTTAGCACTTGAGGAACTAGGCCGCGCAAGAGCAACGTCAGCCACAGTATTAGCAACACTCAATGCGGCAGTAGCAGACGCAGAACGTGCCGCAATGGATGCGCGTTTAGCGGCAGGTACGCAATACGCTACAGCCGCAGAGTTACAACGTCAAATAGCACTGCAAAGAGTAGCCGCCGCACAATCAGCAGTTGTCGTTTCTGCCAACGCTGAGGCTGTAGCTGTATCACGCGCAACATTAGCAGCAGAAGCCAACACTGTAGCAACAACAGCGCAAACTATCGCGCAATCAGAGTTAGCAGCAGCGACTAACGCGGCAAATGTTGCGAATAGAGCAGCAACTGGAATTGTTGCGGGTTTGGGTGGGCCATTGGGCGCAGCAATAACTTTGTTGGGCGTAGCAGCTACGGCATGGTTTGTCTTTGGTGATAACGCAGAAAAAGCGGCTGATAAATCAAAAGAAGCCATTGATAAAATCAATAAAAACTTAACAGTTAGCGATGATGAGTTACAGATTCTTGCTAAAAGTTTAAGCGTTGTTGAGTCTCAAATTCAATCAACAATGGAAAGTTCAAGGTCTGCATCTTTATCGTCGAACGAGAGAATAAAAGCGTCTATTCAAAGCGACCTTGACAAACTAATAGCACAAAAAAAAGTGTTAGAGTCTGCAATAGAAACAGCTACGTTTAATCGCACAGTTGACGATTTGCTTGCTAATCCTGCCGAATCAGGCGTTGCCAAGGCGATGCTAGAGGCATCACGCAAAAAAGCAGAAGCCGATAAGATTGCTAAGAAAGCCGCAGAGGATGCGACTAAAAAAGCTGAACAGTTAAAAAGCCAATACGATGCGTTATCTTTATCTCAATTAGAA
>OFQW01000166.1_pt1 | contig 12719 bp, 17 predicted proteins | sample 1542941 | NCBI WGS metagenome assembly OFQW01 (sample SAMN07774219, study PRJEB24372) | wastewater metagenome | isolation source: Exp Tend NO 90WW | collected 2016-02 | reverse complement strand
TGGCGTCTTTCACGAGGTCATATACTGCCGTTTCACTCTCTGACGCATTCCCACCCCGCACAAGATCCCCTAGCACTGCCTGTGCTTCGGCTAACGCCTCCACCAGCTCCCCATGGGCATTGCAGGCGCGGACGATGAAGGCGGCGTCTTGTATGCCGTCATGGTCTGGTGGGCAGATAATGCGCCGTCTCTTACTTAGCATCGGTTGCCGGATCATATTCCCTTCAACAATCCACGGCAAAGGGCTGTGTGTGCTCATCACGTCGTCTCCTGTCTGCCGGGCGGATTGCCCGCCCGGCGTGGTGGTGATTAGTTCAAGTAGCCCGCGGCGGATCGGCTGCCGACGCCTCGGTGCATGCTGATCCCGGCGCCGGCCTGTTGTCCGCTGCGGTAGCCGTCCATCGAGCCCACGCGGGTGCGGCGCGTGCTGGTCCGGAGTCCCTGCGGATAGAAGTGGCAGACGGCTTTATTCAATTCTTCGCTGAGCGTGCGAAGGGCGACGGCGTTGGAATTGGCGCGGGCGTCGTTCCCGGTTCCGCTGTACGTCGTCGCCTGCTGAGTGCTCGCCTGTTGCTGCTCCTGTAGTCGCTTGTGAATCGTGCTGACGGCGCCGCGGCAGAATGACACCATATACGCGGCGCGGTTACTGAGCACGGTGCGGCCTGCTTCAACGGCGAGGCGTTCAATTTCTCTCACGAGAATGTGATTGAGATAGAGCACGGTTTCCACATTGCTGCGCTTGCCAATGACGATCATCTTGGTCTGGTTGGGCAAGGTGATGGCGGTGCAGAAATTGTGCTTCGCAATGGTGTAGAGCAACGTCCGGCGCCAGGTCACGGTGTTCCGGTTCGCGCCTTCGAGGGTGGTTTCTACTTTGCCGTAGGGGTCCGGGCCCGCCTGCTCTTTCGTGTCCACGTCGGCCTGTTGGAGGTTGTGCTCGAAGAGGAGGGCTTGCGCTTTCGCGGCAGCGGTCGCGGCCTCCTCGGGCGTGGCGCCTCGGTCGGTGGTGAGGGCTTGCAGTTTCTTGATCTTGCTGAGAATGCTGTCGGGGGTGGTCATGGGTTAAAGTCCTTTCTATGTGAGTTAGAGCAAGGGAAACAATTTTTCTGTCGAGTGCTCGGTTCTGTCGTGGTCCGTGGTGTAGGTGTCCGTCGTCCAGTCAATATCAGCACCGGCGGCGCCGAGTAGGTCGCATAGGCGGTTATAAGCCTCGGTCGGGCTGTCTGCTTCAATCCCGATTGAGACATTGTGAAAGATCGTTTCCATTCTCTCCTCCTTAGATCGCCTGAAAGTTGGCTAATTCGTCCCTGAATCGTTCCGCCGGCCGTGGGGCATACGTCGGCCTGGGGTCGGGCCGGCTCGTCGGTCCTGGGGCCGTCCCGGCCTCGTCGCGGGTGCAATAGTCGCCGGTGAGCGGCAGTTGTCCGTACACCTGGCGCGGGTCGATCCGGCGATTCCTGCGGGTGACGTGTCCACAGGAATGCTGCCAGGCGTTTCGGGCGTTGTTCCAGCGGAAGCCGGTCTGCTTGAGCCAGGTTAAGACTTCCGCGTGCGGCTTGGCGGGGAACTCCACCCAGACCCAGTTACCCACGAGGCGGGCGAACGGGGCGACAAGTTCACAGCGGGCACAGGCCGCGCTCACTTCGTCGGTCGTGGTCAATCGGGGCGCGGGTAGCTCAATGGTGGCGGTGGTCATGGTTCAGGCTCCTTTCTGGATGACGGCGCCTAGGATCAACAAGGCGCACACAAGTAAGAATGCGGCAATGGCAAGGGCGTCTCTCATGGCGATGAGTTCGGCGCGGCGGCTCGTGAGGCGTCGGACATTGGGGCGGTAGGTCTGCATGGTCACGGCTCCTTGGTTTGAGTGGCTGTTGTTGTGGCGGCTCATGCCTGGGCACTAGTGCAGGGTCCATGCCATCCTAGTACGGGTACGATAGCCCTTGAATATGGGCCAGTATTGGCGATTCGCTGATAGTATGATACTAGTATGACACTTTAATGGCCTGGATGTGTGGCACAAATGCGCCTCACTGTGGCGGAATGGTCGCTGGTGCGGCTGGATACGGGCGGGGCTCGCGGATAACGTGGCTCGGCCACTGATTATCCACACTCGCGCACGCTAAGTAGTTGATTCTCTTGGTGAGTTCGTGATTTTTCGTCGGGGTGGATAACTGGATGGGACGAAAACACCTGTCTGTGGATAAGTCCCGATCTGACTTTCAACGCTATATATAGGGGAAGTAATGAGGTCGCGTTTTGAGATTACAAACACGTTATCCATTATCCATATCATCACACCTCATGCGGAACATTGCGCTAGGCCTAGTGATTGTGATGCGATCCACATGGATAACGTGAAAAGTGGTGCTTATCCAACCCTTGTGAATCAATAAGTTAGAGTGGATAACGTCTGATTTCGTGTCATCCACATACAAGGGGGATCGTTCTTTAGGTTAGCCCGGAGTAGAGAGAGAGGGAGGCGAATTACAATCCCCTATATAGAGGCTGGAAGTGTGGTTGACAGGTCAGATGCGGATACTATACCTGTAGGGCATGAGTAAGGCCATTATGCCGGGCACGGGTCGCGGGCGTCCGGGGATGAAGAAGCATTACGACTCCCCTAATCGCAAGATTGATCCTGGAAAGATTGCGGCTCATGCCGCTGCCGGCCTGACACACAAAGAGATCGCGGCCATTCACGGCGTGGCGCCGTCGAACGTGACTCGATTCCTCGAACGGTATTCGATCCAACAGGCTGACACTGAGCGATACAAGAAGCATCGGGCCGATATCTTTGCGTTCACTGGGAGCAAGGCGTCGGCAGTGGTGGATTCGGTCCTTGATAGCATCGGACAGGACATAGAGAACGGCGTCCTCGACGCACTCGAACCACGGATCAAAGCGGGCATAGCTAGAGATTTGTCTGTGGTTAAGGGTGTGTATTTCGACAAAGAGCGATTGGAGAGGGGTCAAAGTACGTCGAATGTCTCTCTGATCAGCAAAATGATGGGGTCGGCGCTCGATTCAGCGTACAAAGCGCCTGAACCTACGCCAATTGAGGCCCAAAAGTTGGGCTCCTAACTGGGGAGCGCAACTATTGGTCCACCGAAACGGGGCGCCAATGATTTCAGAGCCGGGAATTTCTCAAAAAGAGGCCGGCAGGGGGAAAATCGGCGATCGTTGATGTGATCAGGTCCCACGCGACTCATATGTAGTCCAAAAAGCGACTCTCTAAGGGTTATAAACTAGGGATAACGTGATGGGGAAGGTCGTCTCATTGGAAGCGGCGCGGCTCGCACGGTGGGAGCGGAAGCAGACCGACCCCTTCAAGGCGAAGGCCGACGATCAGCTGATCTGGAAATGTCTGTGCGGGTGCTGGCAGTACGAACTGCGGCCGGTGGGCGTGTTCTGTGTGAGTTGCGGCACCAAGCAGAGTGTGTCGATTAAGGTGTAGCCACCCGAGGAAAAATTTTCTTCCCAACAAAAAGGAGGTCCGCGATGGACAATCAACACAGAGAGATCAAGGGTTATCGTGAACTGAGCGAGCATGAAATTGCCGTGATGAATCTTGTGAAGGGGCACGGTGAGGCGCTTGGAGAATTGGTTGAGAAGCTGCGTGCAATGCCAGAGACCGACAAGCGATGGGTGAGCATCGGCGCAACCGACCTGCAAACCGGGCTCATGGCACTCACGCGATCGATTGCGAAGCCGACGTTCTTTGCGCTGTGTCTCCTCACCCTCTCCGGCTGTGTCGACGCCTCCCTCACGCGCGAACGCGGCGTCACGAAGGACGGCTACACCAGCTACAAGACGGTCCTGCATGTGGACATGATCGATGAACCGGTGTGCGCGGGGAGCTGCAAGCCATGAGTAGCAAGCTGATCAAGGGGCCGGGGTTCGGGCGCTCGGTGCCGGCGGTGCTGCAGCTGCCGTATCCGCCTGAGGACATTTTGAAGACGCTGACGATCATCCTCAAGGCCGACGGCAACGTGGAAGTGATGGGGGCGGTGGGGAACCTGGAATTTGCGCAGCACTTTCTCGACGCCGGCCGCGCGCGATTGGAGCAATGGCACGCGCAGCTCGAAGCGCACAAGGCGGCACAAGCGAAGAAGACCGAGGCGTTCATAGGCGGGGTGAATGTGGGCGGGACGATCCCCGACGTGAACACGCCGCCGGCGTCTGCGTAATCAGATGGCGAAGACCCTGGAACAGCGGCAGCACGCGGAAGCGGTGCGGTGGATCGAGGAGCCGATCTACTGGGCGCGGACGTTTGGGGGCGCGCACTTTGATCCGTGGTCTGGGCAAGAGCAGTTCTGGATCGAGTACGGGAAGCTGTTAGGCGCGAAGCTCAAGCGGTACAAGAACCTCCCGTTGACCGAGGAGGAGCAGCGGTACGCGAAGAAGCTGGGCATCTCGATTATGGCGGGACAGGGTGTGGGCAAGGGGGCCACGATCTCACTGTGTGGGCTGCATTATCTGTTCGCGCTGCAGGCGGTGCGGCCGAAGGTGATGTGTACGGCGCCGGCGGGGCCGCAGTTGCATTCGTCGTTGTGGCCGGAGTTCGGCGCGTGGATGCAGCGCAACCCGATCTTGGGGGAGCTGTTCGAGAAGCAGAGCAACCGCATTTTCTTGAAGGAGGACGGCAAGCGGGGCGAGTCGTCGCGGATTGAGCCGCGGACGGTGCAGCCGCACGCGAATCCCGATGAGCTGAAGGTGGTGCTGGCGGGGATCCATGCGCTCGGGGTGATGTATCAGATTGACGAGGCGAGCGGCGTGCAGGACGCGGTGATGGAGCCGATTGAAGGCGGCATGACGGATCCGCTGTCGATGGCGATTATTATTTTCAACCCGACCAAGCGGGACGGGTTTGCGATGGAGACGCACCGGAAGAACCGAGAGATGTGGGTGTGCCTGCATTGGGACGGCGAGGAGTTGCGAAAAGAGAAGCTGGCGAATCCGGGACGGTTTGCCTGGTTCAACGAGGACGCGCAAATCCAGCTGGCGCGGAAGTACGGGGTGGACTCGAACTTTTACCGGGTGCGCGTGCGCGGGCTGCCGCCGAACCAGTCGACGGAGACGCTGATCGGGTACGACGATGCGATGGCGGCGACGGAGCGGGCGGTGACGGCGCTGCCGCACGATCCGCTGTGCGTGGCGGTGGATGTCGCCGGCGAGGGGGCAGGGGATAAATCGATTGTGCTGACGCTCCAGGGGCCGGTGATGACGGGGCTGAAGGAGTTCCCTGGGAAGAATACGGTGCAGCTGGGCGATGTGGTGGCGGGACAGGTCCGGACGGAGTTGATGAATCTGCCGATGGATGTGCAGTTTCAGATCGGCGTCGATACGATCGGGATTGGCCGCGGGGTGTACTTTCATCTGACGGACGTGCAACGGCTCCGGCATGTGCATATGCTGGACGTGAGCCAGAAGGCGCTGGATGAGCGGCGGTTTCATCGGCTGCGAGATCAAATGTGGTGGGAGCTGCGGGAAGCGTTTGTCGAGACGCGGGAGATCGTGATTCTGAACGATGATGAGCTGATTGGACAGCTGACGTCGATCAAGTGGGGGGAGGTCGACGGCAAAATCAAGATCCAGGGCAAGGGGAACAGCTCGGGGATTCCGGGCGTGGCGCCGTTGGCGAGTTCCCCGGATAAGGCCGACGCGCTGGCGATGGCCTGGTGGCTGTACAAACATCTGTGTTCACGGATGCCAGAAGGCGCCGTGGCGAAACGAGCCCGGCGGGCGCGCACGCAGCCGTTGAGCTGGAAGGTGCGCTGATGGAAGGGGGTGAGGTTCATGGCAAAAGCGAAGAAAAGCGGCGGCAAGAAAAAGTGCTAAATGAGGCACAGGTCCAGGCCTTGCGGGACCTCCACCGCAAGGTCAAGGGCAGCTATCTCCAGCTCACGCAACTGCTCGATGAGCTTGACTTATTGATGCGCACGGTATAGTACAGACATAGTACAACCCCCCTCCCTCCTTGGGAGCCACGTTGTCGGGAGATCACCCGCGCGTGGCGACCTTTTCGACAACCTCCTCCGTAGACACCGGCAGCCAAGACCTCGATTTTCTGTTGACCACGATGCGACGTGGCGACGATGACGAGAATTTGCTCCGGATGCAGCGGTTTGTGTTGGATGCAGCCACGCACCCGACGCGGACGATGTACGAAGCCGAGTCCTCCCTCAATTACCAATACATCGAAAACGAGTTTTACACCGAAGAGGAATTGCAGGCGTTCGCTGAACGCGGGCAGCCGCCCACGAAGCGCAATGAAATCGCGCCGATCATGGAACGCATTGCCGGGCAGTTTATCCAAACGCGCCAAGTGGCGACGTTCTTGGGGCGGAATACGCCGGCGGATGATCCGGTTGGCGCGCTCGCACAAGACTACCAGCGGTGGAACGACCAGCAAAACCAGTTCGAGTTCGAGGAACAAGACCTCGCGTGGGACGGGCTGATCGGCGGGGTCGGCTGGCTCAAATCGTATATCAAGCGGAACGAATTGGGGCAGGAGTACGAGTGTACGAAGCACCTGAACCCGTATCACGTCTTCAAAGATCCGTATAGCACGCGCTACGACCCGAACGAGGACGCGAAGTATATCTGCGAAGGGTCCTGGATGGACCTGGAGGATGTCATTGCGCTCGTTCCTGACAAGGAAGACGAACTCAGTGCCGTCCTGGCGGGGCCGACCGGGCATACGTTTCAGGTCACAAGCCAGGTCGCGCCCTCCCTGCAGAACGAAGCCCTCCAAGGCAGCATCTATTCGCTCTCGTACACGGTGATGCACAACCGGAAGCGGGTGCGGCCGTTTGAAGTCTGGTACAAGCGGAAAGTCCGGCTCTATCACGTCTTCAGTGACTCGGGTGTGCTAGCGATCCCGGTGCCGCTGGATTCCAAGACAGCAAAAGACGTGGTGAAGGAACTGGGCGGGCGCGTCTACGCGCAACCGACGTTCCAAGACCGGATGTACTGCGGGCTATTCCTCGGGAATCTGCTCCTGCATCACGACGTCTCGCCGCATCACACGAACCTCTTCCCCTACATGCCGTTTTACTCGGGCCTGCGGAAGAACGGCGCGCCGTTGCCGCTCTCGTCTCGCCTGGTGCCGATCAACGAATCGATCAACAAGCGCGAAAGCAAATCGCTCGCGCTGATGACCAACAACAAGATTATCGCGGAACGCGGTGCCTTGGACGACGACAGCGACGTGCAGGAGGAGAACGCGAAGCCGGACGGCCTGGTGATGGTCCGGGACGGCGCGCTCTCCGGGGGGCGCGTGCAGTTTCAGACCAATCTCGACATGGGCATGGCCCAGCTACAGCTCCTCCAGGAAGACAAGGACGCGATTCGGCGGGTGTCGGGCCAGGGCAACGAATCGATGGGCATGCCGAGCGAAGTGCGCTCCGGAACGGGCATCGCGCGCAAGCAAATGATGGGCAGCCTGATTATTACGCCGGTCCAGAACAACCTGCGGCGGACGCGGTTTATGAAGGCGCGGCTCTCGTTTGCGTACATGAAGCAGTACGTGACGGAGGAGATGGCCTTCCAGATTACCGATGACCCGAAGGTGGTCCGCACGGTCCAGCTGACCAAGGGGCACCTGCAAGCCCTCAAGGAACGCACCTACGACATTGTGATTACGGAAATGAAGGACTACGCGGTGCTGCGCGAACAACAGGCCGAGATGTTGTTGACTGTGCTGCCGCAACTTGCGGCCCTGGGTCCGGGGATGGTGAAGCTCGGGATCCAGATGACGGAGTTCCGCGACAAGGACGTGCTGATGCAGATGGTCGACGGGGCGAGCCAGCCGGCGCCGGCGGTCCCGAAAATCAATCTGACGATGGCCTGGGCAGACCTGACGCCGGAGATGCAGGCGTATGTGGCGATGACGGCGATGCAGAGCCCCGAACTCGCACAAGCGTTGATGCAGAAGGGTGATGACCCGGCGTTTGTCCAGAAGATCAAGGCAGAACTGGCGAAGACCCTGACCGTGGAAGGGACACGCGCGACGATTGAACGCGGCCGGCTCGACTTGTCGGCCCTACAGGCGGCGGTCGAAGGCCGATTGGAAGTCAAGAAAATCATGGGGCAAGCGCCGCCGATGGGCGAGGCGGCCCCAGCAGACGAAGGAGCGATGGCATGAGCACGGTAGCGACCCCTGAACAGACAGCACCTCCGACGGATTTTGCCGCGGTGTTCTACGACGAGCCGACGGCGACACCAGAGACGACGATCGAGACACCCCCAGCGCCAGCCCCGGAGCCTGGACCTGCCGCCACGCCTGACGCGTCTGCGGCCTCCACCGAGACGGCCAAACAAGACGAGTCTCCGAAGGGACCGGAGACGAAAGCGAAAGACGAGGGCGGGCATATGGCCGCAGCCCGACGACTCGGCCAGGAAGTCGCGGATCTCAAGCGCGAATTTTCGGTGATCGCGGACGAGAACCGCGTGCTCAAGGCCAAGCTCGACGGGACGTACCAGGATCCGCCGAAGGAGACGCCGGAAGAAGCCGTGGCGCGCGCGGAGTTCAAGGGGCGGGAAGCGGCCTCTCGTGAAGTCGCGGTGGGCTTGTACGGGAAAGACGTGCTGGAGAAAGAAGTCTACGGCGACGGCTCGACGTTCAAGCAGTTGGTGAAAGAGGAGATGGAGCAGGCCAAGGGGAAGTCCTGGACCTACCTGGAAGTGGTCAACTCTCCTCAACCGCCGATCGCGGCGATGCGGGCGATTGCCCGGCGAAACTTTGCGAAGCAGTACGGCGACGATCCGGCCCAGTGGGTCGAGAAGATCCGCGCCGAACTCGAACCGAAAATCTTAGAGAAATTCAAAACACAAGCGGCGGCCCCTGTGACCGGGGCACCGGCTCCGACGGTTTCGGAATCGCGCGGCTCGGGTGGGCGCGCGCGGGAGAAATCGATTGAGTCGATGTTCTACGGCGAGGGCAGCGGCGAGAAAGGAAACTAGTCATGTCTACGTTGAATGCCACCGTTCTGAGTTTGTTGGATCACGCCAAGCGGCTCAGCCCTGGCGGGAAAGTCGAAAAGATTGCGGAGTTGCTGTCACAGAACAACGCGGTCCTGACCGACATGCAGTGGTTGGAAGGGAACCTGCCGACCGGACACCGAACCACCGTCCGCACAGGATTGCCGACCGTGGCCTGGCGTTTGCTGAACGGCGGAGTCGCTACCAGCAAGAGCACCACGGCGCAGTTGGATGAGGGCTGCGGGATGCTCGAAGCCTGGTCCGAAGTGGACAAGGATCTCGCCGAGCTGAACGGGAATGTCTCCGCGTTCCGCTTGTCGGAAGCGACGGCGTTCATTGAGGCGATGAATCAGGAGATGGCGTCGACGTTGTTCTACGGGAACAGCGGGACGGACCCGGAAGAGTTTACTGGCCTCGCGGCACGGTACAGCACGATTTCCGGCGCCACGAACGGCGAGAACGTGCTGAGCGGAAGCGGCTCGGGCTCGGACAACTCCAGCATTTGGCTGGTGGTGTGGGGTCCGCAGACCATTCACGGCATTTACCCCAAGGGCAGCCAGGCGGGCTTGACCCATGAAAACCTGGGGCTCTGCACGATCGAGAGCACCGGCGGCATTGGATCCGGGACGCGCATGCGCGCCTACCGCGATCACTGGCAATGGAAGTGCGGGATTGCGCTCCGCGACTGGCGGTACGTGGTCCGGATTTGCAACATCGACATTTCCGACCTCGTGGCGAACGCCTCGGCGGCCGGCCTGGTCGAATTGATGATCAAGGCCATTCATCGCATCCCCGGCGACAACGTGTTCGGCATGGGCAAGCCCGTGTTCTACATGAATCGCTCGGTGTTTCAGATGCTCGACATCCAGCGCCGGGGCGACGTGATCGCGGGCGGCGGGATCACCTACGACAGCGTGGACGGGAAGATGGTGCCGTCATTCCGTGGGATTCCGATTCGCAAGTGCGATGCCCTGACGGAAGCCGAAGCCACGATCAGCTAATTCTTTTGACGACGGAGGAACGATCATGATTCTCGATGCACAAAATCAGTTTTCCAGCTCACAGGAGCTTTCGTCCACGGGGGCCGTGGGGACCAATGTCCTTGATCTGGGTAGCGACCGATCCATCGGGACCGGCGAGCCGATGGCCGTGGTCTTCTGCGTGGAAGTCGCCGCCGATCAAGGGACGGGCGACGAAGATTACACCTTCGACGTGGAGTACGCCTCGGCAGCGGCACAGAACGCCGGGGTGCAGCTCATCGGGCGGCGCAAGTTCGAGTCCGGCACGCCTGACTCGCCGTACCAGAACGCCGACCTCTTGGTGGCGGGATTCAAGTTCTATATCCCGATTCCGCCGACGGTGTTGAGCGAAAGCGAACGGTATCTCGGGGTGCGGTACACCCTGGCCGGCACCACGCCGACCCTTACCGTCAGCGCCTTCTTGCAGCCGTTGCGGATGTGCGAGTCGTTGCCGACGTTCCCGAACGGCTACACGATCTCGTAGTGAACCGACAGGGGGCGGGGGACACCCCGCTCCCTGAGTGTCGGCACCTAACCGGGCGAACTCGGAGCGAGAAGGGCGGACGCCGACCTCGACCCTGCACCGAGAGAAGGAGCACACATCATGGGAGAAATGGATCGCTACCGATACATCCGCGAGCAACTGGCGCGGGACAAATTCGCCGGGCTGGCCGCGCGGATCACCGGGGACACGTTTCATGTGGTTGCGGGCGTCGGCGCCGCGCATATCAGCTATGCGAAGGCGGTGCGGAAGAACGTCTACACCACGATCGACGAAGCCTACAGCAAGCTCGTGAGCGGCCGCGGCGATGCCATTGTGATGTGGCCGGGGTCTCATGTGCCGGCGGCGTCGATTGACGCGAGCAAGGATAACGTCTCGGTCTATGGGGCGGAAGCCTGGATGGGGCTCAAGGTCCGGAAGCCGGCGAGCATCATCACGGCACCGGCGGGCGATGAAGCGTTCAACATCACCGGCGCGAACATGAAGTTTATCGGGCTGTCCTGTGTGCCGGTCACGGCGAAGTCGTTCGCCGACTTCACGGGGGCCGCTGACGGGTTGACCGTCAAGGATTGTTACTTTGACCTGGCGACCCCGGCGGTGAACATTGCGACCGAAGGGTTTACGGGCTCGGCGGCGATCGACAACCTGCTCTTTGAGGGCAATGTCGCGTGGTCGGACGGCGCGCAAGGGCCAGTCCTCGAACTGACCGGCGCGAACCTCAACGGGATGCTGCGAAACAACCACTACCATGTGGATGCGGGCACCTGGGCCTCGGCGGTCAATCTCATCGATATTGACGGGATCGTGGCCGAGAACGAGCTGGCGACCTGCGGTGGAACCGCCATGACGGCGTGCTTTACCGGATCAGGGACGACGGTGATTGCGGGTGCGGTGTTCCGGGATTGTCGGAAGGGTGTGCTGGTGACGTTGCTGGTCGACGGATTCGGCACCACCTCACATGCGGAAATCGTGAACAACTACACGGCGACGATCGGCGGCGGCACCGGCTCGACGCTGGTGACGGTCATTACCTAGATAGAAACCTGAAGGGTGGGCTTCGGCTCACCCTTCATAGCAGGAGGATGCACGATGCGCGTACGAGTGAAATCAGGGCGGACAGGCTATTACGGGTTGCAGCGCCGACGGGAAGGGACGGAGTTTGAAATCGAGAAGCCGGAAGACTTCAGTGACAAATGGATGGAGGCAGTCGACGCATCGACGCCCGTGAAAGCGCCGGAGAAGAAAGTGGACGCGCCGGCCAAAACGCCGGAGAAGAAAGCGGACGCGCCTGACAAAACGCCGGATAAGGCCAAAGACAAGTAGGACGGAGGACGCTATGAAGCAACGATCTCTGAGCATGATCATCGCGGTACTGACCGTCTTCCTGGCCCTGCCGGCGTTCGCTGGCACGATTCAGCTGCGGCAGAGCAACGGGACGCTGACGGATCTCGGCGGGACCGGCGACGCGGCAGATATGAACCTCGGCACGCTCATCTCTGGCGAAGACCAAACGAATAACGTGCTCAGGGTTGAGGGGCAGTTCAGCTATTCCGGCAACAAGACCGCTGATGTCCAAGTGAAAGCCAGCGCGGGCTATGTCCATAACCTCGTCTGCATCGGCACCGATGCCGCCGCTACCGCAGGCACGATTATTCTCTACGACAATACCGCTGAGTCGGGGACCGTGGTGATGTCCTGGGCTGTCCAAGCCGCTGCCTACGCGCAGCCGGTGGTCTTCCCCCTCGATGTGGTGATGACGACGGGGATCTATCTAGGCTTTACCACGACCGCCGATGTGACCTGCACGGTGAGTTACCGATGATCTGGGCGTTGCTGCTCATCATGCTCCTGCCGTCCTGGGCTGACGCGGCGGTCGGGACTGCCGCCGTCGATACGTGGTACGTGCGCCCCACAGGGGCCTGTGCGAATAACGGGGACGGCCTCGCCTATGGCTGTGCGGCCAGCGCCGGGGCGACCGGGGCGTTTATCAGTGGGGCCAATGTGCTCTGGACCGCGACCGATGGCGTGGATAACGGCGATACGCTCTATGTCTGCGGGACGCATACCTCGACGCTCAACGTCGGATCAAGTGCCGCTGGGGCGAATCTCTCACCTATCACCATCGACTTCCGTTGCCCATCTGACACCGGCTCAATCCGGCTGATCACGGCCATGACGGAAGCGCAAACTGCGGGCAACTGGACGAACGAAAGCGG
>OFQW01000162.1_pt1 | contig 12804 bp, 14 predicted proteins | sample 1542941 | NCBI WGS metagenome assembly OFQW01 (sample SAMN07774219, study PRJEB24372) | wastewater metagenome | isolation source: Exp Tend NO 90WW | collected 2016-02 | reverse complement strand
TGGCGACTACCGCGCGAGGGAGCTTGGCGGAGAGTTTTGGTTACTTTTGCGGACAAAAGTAACACGTAAACGCCTCGGTACCCGAGGCGAACGAGCCGGGTGGCTCTGTGGAAACAACTTTATGGATACGCCGACTTTGCAAGCCAAAAAAGCATAAGGACATTGTTGCCAAAACCACTTTCTTTTCACGGACTAGATGGTTTTATAATAGGAAGTGTCACCAAATAAACAGGAGACAGTATATGAAAATAGCAACTAAAGCCCTCGCGAGTATCATGATAATCGCGATACTCAGCCTCAGTGCGGTGAATTTCGCAGGCGCCGCACCAGAGAGTAGTATTGCAAAGAGTAGTGAGCGCAAACTTGAGCGAATCATCAAACACCACGATCGAAAGATGGAGCTTCGTGCAAGTGTACTTGGGATGAGTGCTGACGAATTGCGCGAACAGCTCAAGACCAAACCATTTGATACTATTCTCAAACATCACGGTTTCAAGGACAGGGAAGCGTTTAGTATTGCACTTGCCGGCAAGCTCAAGGACGAGCTAAGGAAGCGCGGATGGGGCGACGAAAAGATCGAAAAACTTATGCAAAAAAGGCTGGAACGTATCGAGGCACAAACGGACTCGTAGTATAATCGGACGTAGATGGTACATCCGACACATCCACTGAGGGTTTTCGGCGTGTCGGGTTTTATTACACTCGCTACGCTTATAGCTGTATGGGTATTTATGGGGCCGCAGGCTGCTTTGCTTGCGGCTATCTTGTGTGTCATCGAAATTACGTTTAGTTTTGACAACGCGATCATCAATGCCCGGGTGCTGAAAACGTTGTCACCTTTTTGGCAGCAGCTCTTTCTCACTGTTGGTGTGTTGATTGCTGTATTTGGTATGCGGCTTGTATTTCCGATAGCGCTCGTGGCAGTGACGGCTGGGATCAGTTGGCAAAGTGTCATCGATCTGGCACTCAACCAACCTGCTGCGTACCAGACGGCAATTGAAAGTGCCAAGCCAATTATCACTGCGTTCGGTGGAAGTTTCTTGCTGATGCTGGCGCTTCACTTTTTGTTTGATCAGAAGCGCAAGACCTTTTGGCTGCCTTTCGAGCTGCCGCTCGTACGTATGAAGTCGCATTGGTTGCCTGCGGTGATCACGCTGATGTTAACGATTGGATTGGCTCTCGTCCCTAACCATCCGGACGCACGTGGTGCTTTGATGGCCGGTATAGTGGGCCTCATGACCTATCTAGTGATGCACGGCTTGTCTGAAGCGGTAAGTCATAACAAGACACTGACATCGTCTAAGCACAAAGTAGGGCTGGCTGCGTTTTGGACATTTCTCTACCTAGAAGTACTCGACGCTAGCTTTTCGCTTGACGGTGTAATTGGAGCATTTGCAGTGACAAGCGACGTCATCATCATTGCTGCGGGATTGGGAGTCGGAGCGTTTTGGGTACGGTCGCTGACAATATATATGGTCAGAAAGGGTACGCTTGATCACTACAGATATCTGGAGCACGGCGCGCATTATACGATTTTCCTGCTCGCCATATTCATGCTCGTAAGCCTGTTTGTCCATTTGCCAGAGGCCTTCCCAGGGATTATAGGAATCGTGATCATCGGACTGTCGGTCTATAGCTCAATCAAAGCGAGGAAACGAGAAAAGAGAATCGATGGATCTGCTCATTAAATTCCTCGCTGACGGTATGCTCGTCGTCATATCGGCAGTTTCCGCAGGCGTGCTTTTGTTTGGTACGACAACGCGAGAAAAAAAGACTGGGTACCCTTATCTCATCATGGCGGGTTTGACAGCGTTGCTGGTGGGAAAATTGATGAGCCTCCTCTACCAGCCGGAATTCGCCCGCCCGTTTCTCGAGAAGGGTGCGCAAGCGGGGGCGGCCTATATCGACAACCCAGGCTTCCCGTCTGATCACGCGCTGCTAGGTACGGCTGCTGCGTTGGCGGTGATTGTCTTTGTTCGCAACCGCACTCTCGGCATCGTTCTTGGGACGAGTTTGTTGCTGATGTGTGTCGCACGAGTGCTTGCACTGGTACACACGCCACTCGATGTGATCGGTGGAGCTATAGCCGGACTTATCGGCGGTGTATGGTATCTGGCTCGCCCAAAAAACTGATATGATCTGTTAAATCATTGCACTTGTCAAATGAAGTCGCTATACTAGTGTGTATATGGCACAGGCGAACACCACATCAAGCGTCTACGTTGCTGGAGAACCACGATCTCTCCTCGGAGTTGCAATCACAGGATTGGCCGTTGGGCTGATCGGCTGGCTGCTCACGATGGCGATCCAGTCATGGATCATCGAACCGGTCTTTTGTCGTTCGACCCAATCATTTGACGTCTGTTCCAGCGGCGGTACGATCAGCTGGGCGATCGCTCTGATTATCGTGAGTATCATCGGGCTTCTCAGCCTCGTCCGGAGTGGTGTGTTTCGGCCGCTACTCGTCGTGCTTGCCGTATTGATCGCCCTCTGGGGTGCCTCGATGTGGCTCGGACCGCTCGTGTGGTGGCAGGCGATGCTCTGGCAAGGCTTTCTTTTTGCCGCTGCCTATAGCTTATTTGCATGGGTCGCTCGTATCCAGTCGTTCCTCTTATCGCTGATCGTAACGATTGTCTTGGTGATATTGGCACGCTTGGTTGTGATAAACAGCTAATAGCTCGCCTTGAAATAAGACCTAAGCGAGTCTATACTGATTTATATCAGCCCAAGCAGGGCAGGAGATTGGTATCGATCGCGAATACATCGCATTTATGAAATCAATGTTCGTTAAGACTGCGGAGTAGGGGTTGTGAGGGTAATGGAAAAGTTGCTGGGATAAATAGTAGACCGCTAGCGTCGATACCTCCGAGCTTAACGTCGATTGAAAGGCAACACCTCCCACTAGGCGTCGGGCAGGCTGATCACCTGCCTGGCGTGCCGGCATTTATTATTCCAATCTCGTTTATATACGAGATTGTTAAAGTTTGGATTTATATATGACCGAGAATATATTGTTATTGGTACTAGGCGGCCTAATACTTGGTGTTTTAGTGTATGTGACGATTCTATTGAGTAAACTTAGTTCATCACGCAATAATCAGTCAGCAGATCTCATCAAACAAGATTTAATAGAACTTACTCGCGGTGTCGGTGCGCTCAAAGACAATCTCCAGACAACGGTGACCGATCGCCTCGACAAAAACTCGGCGCTCATGCAGAGCTCGATGGCAAAGCAATTGTCCGAAAGCGCCAAGCTGATCGGTGAAGTGACGCAACGTCTCACGAAACTTGACGAGACTAATCGTCGCGTCGTGGACGTCGCCGATGAACTGAAGACGCTGCAAAATGTGCTGCAAAACCCAAAACAGCGTGGAGTGCTCGGCGAATATTTCCTGCAGTCGGTGCTCGAAAATGTGATGCCACCCGATCGCTTTAGCCTGCAGTATCGATTTGATTCTGGTGATATCGCCGATGCTGTTATCTTTCTCGACAAAGATAAATTTCTGGCAGTCGATAGTAAATTTAGCCTCGAAAATTACAACCGACTCGTCGAAGCAAAAGATAAAAATGAGCGTGAGCAGCTGGTCGTCAGATCAAAATTGATCTCAAAAACCGTATCGATGAAACCGCCAAATACATCCGGCCTCAGGAAAATACTATGGACTTTGCCTTCATGTTTATCCCCTCAGAGGCGGTGTATTATGACCTGCTGATCAACAAAGTCGGAACCAGTGGCGTGAGCGCCCGTGATTTGATCGAGTATGCATTTGCCGAGAAGCACGTCATCATCGTCAGCCCAACCAGCTTCATGGCGTATTTGCAGACAGTTATGCAAGGTCTGAGAAGTCTGCAGATCGAGGAGCAGGCCAAAGAGATCCAGGTGAGAGTGGGGCAGCTCGGCCGTCATATCGGTGCCTATGATACGTATATGCAGAAATTAGGTTCGAGCCTCGGCACCACGGTCAATCATTTCAACACTGCGCACAAAGAGCTGAAAAAGATCGACAAAGACGTCGTCAAAATCGCCCACACCAGTCCTGGTGTTGAAGCCTTGCTCATCGACAAACCTCAGACAGAGGAGTAGACGATAGACGGTGGACATTAGACGCTGGATGACAAAATAAACCTCCGCTCAATTGAGCGGAGGTTTATTGTTTAGGGGATGAGGATTCTACTCTCGTATATATAAAAAAGCCCTCGACAGAGGGCTCTTTAGGGGATGGGAGATGAAAGGCCGGATTTATTCCGGCCTTTCATCGGGAAGGGCAAGCCCTTCCCTTATTATTTAGCCTCGCGACGTACAAGTGCGCGGTAGAGGTTTGCACCAAGTGCGGCACCGACGAGGGTTCCGACCAGTGTTTCGCCAAGTGTCAGACGGGATGCAGCAGCCTTGCCGGTATCAGCCGTGCCTTGTAGCTGATCATCGGTCTTTTCGCGTGCAGCGAGAGCGACGGCTGGGTTAAGCGTAGCGCTGTCGAGACGAAGCAGACGAGGCACATCAGTGATTGACTGGATCTTGTCTTTTTCGATGCTGCTCGAGAGGCTGGTGTACAAACCTGCAGAAACCACGAGAGCGACAAAGAGCGAGAGACCAACACCCATCGCGCGACCGAGGAGCGGAAGGCCAACACGGCTGTTAGCGGCAATAACTCCGAAGAGGAAGATAGCCGTACCGATAACTTCGATGGCGAGGACGCCCCAGTTGAGCGACAAAAAGCTATTGAAGTTGAGGCTGATGCCTTTGCCGGTCAGTAGACCCATAGCGACGATCGCTGCGAGTGCTCCGAGGAACTGAGCGAGCCAGTAAAACGGCAGTGCGAAGCCGGGGAACTTGCGAGCTGTCCAGAGACCAAATGTCACAGCTGGGTTGACGTGTGCACCGGAGATTCCACCGATAACGATTGCCAGCACGAGCAGCGTGAGGCCAACGTAGAGTGGTGCGAGTACTGCTGTTACCGTCAGAGCGACGACGACTAGTATGAACGTACCGAACAATTCAGCAACCAATGCTTCTGGGGTGAGGTGACGATTGAATCGTTCAGCGAAGCTAACTGGTTTGGTGTTCACTGGAGTTGCTCGTTCAGCAGTGATGATTTTCGTGGTTGTTTTAGTCACTGCAGCTGATTTAGTTTGACTCTCAGCAGGTTTTTTGGCATTTTTTTTGCGTGTGTCGGATGACTTAGCCATACCTTCTCCTTTATTAGTAATAATTGCAGTATACCATGTGTGGCGTGTATCCGTCCGGCCGCAACTTCTGTTAAGATATATGTATGGCTTTATTCTTACGACAAGACGGCGGACGCAGCGAGCTCCAACAGCGAGTTGCGGCGGAATTGCAGGCAAAATTGAAGAACGAACCGAGTCTAGAATATGACAAACCCGACCCAGCAATCCTCGACAATCAACACCAGACACGACTTGCTGGCAAATTTATTTTGTTTCTCGCTCTGTTGCTTGTGATCGCGATTATCATCTTGGCACTGCGCGCTGGTGGAATAATATAGCTCAACTCTTGGGCCAAAATTAGGTATACTACAGGGATAGATGATGCAACATATAGCTGATATTCGCGAGACACTTCTCGCCCGTGTCCAGATGCTTGACGACAAGGCGTCGATTTTGCGCGCACCGGAACTCAAAGAACTCTTCGTGGCTATCAAGACCCAGCCGGCGAGTGACCGCGCAGCCTATGGCCAGGCGGTCAATGCGCTCAAAGTCGAGCTCGAGCAAAAAATAAGTGAGGCTAGTGAGGCCGAGGTGACTCTACATCCTATCGATGTGACGGCTCCGTTTGATATCAACGCGACACTGCCTGACTTATTGCCAACCGGGCGGGGCTCAATTCATCCGCTAATGCAGGAAATTCACGAGGTGAGTGATATCTTTTACCGCATGGGGTTCACTGTCGGTGAATCGCGGGAGATCGACGACCAGTATCATATGTTTGAAACGCTGAATTTTCCTAGCGGACACCCGGCGCGTGATGATTACGATACGTTTATGACCGTTGAGACCGATCAAGCTGGCGATCCATTTATTGCTCCGGCGCATACCAGCACGATGCAAAATCGCACGCTCGTCGAACATCGCGACAAGCTGAAATCGGGTGAGCCAATCGCGGTCGTTGTGCCAGATCGCGTGTTTCGCAACGAAGACCTCGATGCTCGTCACGAGCACACGTTTTATCAGATCGAGGGCATGTATGTCGCGAAAGGCGTCCACGCCGGCATGCTCATCGCGACGCTGAAAAAGTTTCTGGAGAGCTACTACGGCACCTCACTCGACGTGCGCGTCAATCCGTTCTATTTTCCATTCACTGAGCCGTCTTTTGAATTTGCATTGAGTTGTCCTTTTTGTAAGGGGGAGAATCCATCGTGCAAAGTATGTTCTGGCGAAGGCTGGATCGAACTACTCGGCTGCGGCATGATCCACCCAAATGTGCTCAAAGCCGCCGATATCGATCCAAACGAATACACTGGCTTCGCTTTCGGCTGTGGCATCGAACGGCTTGTCATGATGAAATACGGCATCGAAGACATCCGGCATTTTGAGAGTGCAAAATTAGATTTCCTGGAGCAATTCAAATGAAAGTAAGTCTCAATACAGTCAAACAATTCACGCAAGTCGATTTGCCGATTGATGAGTTAGTTCACAAGATAAATTCCCAGCTCGGCAAGGCCGAGGAAGTGATCGATCTGGGCGCGAAGTACAAAGATGCCGTGATCGTGAAGATCGTAACCTGCGAAAAACATCCTAACGCGGACAAGCTCAATGTGTGCATGATCGATGCCGGCGATTCCTACCCAGAACTGAGAACCGAGAACTCAGAACTGATCCAAGTCGTGTGCGGCGCGCCGAATGCCCGAGCCGGCATATATGCTGTGTGGCTGCCACCTGGTTCGACCGTCCCGGCGAGTTTCGATGAAAAAGAACCGTTTGTGCTCGATGCGCGCGAACTACGCGGCGTACTGAGCCAGGGCATGTTGGCGGCTCCGGACGAGCTCGCGATCAGCAGCGAGCATGATGGTATTTTGGAAATCACTGAAAGTGATTTACCTCCAGTCTCCAGCCTCAAACCTCTAGCCTCCGGCATGAGCTTTGCGCATGTCTTCGGACTCGATGACACAGTACTCGATATCGAAAACAAGATGTTTACTCACCGGCCGGACTGTTTCGGTGTGCTTGGGGTCGCGCGTGAAATTGCCGGGATCCAGCACCAACAATTCAAGAGTCCTTGCTGGTACACGCGTGAGCCTGAATTTAAGAGTGGTGATGGCCTGAAATTGACTGTCACCAACGACGTGGTCGATGGCGCGCCGCGTTTCATGGCCGTTGCTATCAAGAACGTCAGCGTCAAACCAAGCCCATTGTGGCTGCAATGTGAACTTGTCCGTCTTGGTGCTAAGCCGATCAACAACATCGTCGATGTGACGAACTATGTGATGTTGTTGACCGCGCAACCGACCCATGCCTATGATTACGACAAACTCCGTGGCAATGCGCTTGGCGTCAGACTGGCTCGCAAGGGCGAGACGATCACACTCCTCAACCACAAATCATACGAACTCGATGAGAGTGACCTGGTGATCACTGATGGTGAAGGTCCGGTCGGGCTGGCTGGCATCATGGGCGGCGGTGAGAGTGAGGTTTCGGATGATACGAAAAACATCGTCCTCGAATGTGCCAGTTTCGATATGTACACGCTCCGCAAAAGCAGTATGCGCCACGGCGTGTTCACCGACGCACTAACACGGTTTAACAAAGGTCAGTCACCGCTGCAAAACCCATATATCCTCGAGCTACTTATCAAGTCGGTGTTCGATGTTGCTGGCGGTGAGCTCGCGTCGCAGATATTTGATCAGTCGGCTGAGCTGAAGCCGTACAGACCTGTCGTCGTATCGATTGATTTTATCAATGAGCGACTCGGCACAAAACTGTCTGCAGTCGAAGCAGCAGAGTTACTCACAAATGTCGAAGTCCAAGAACCAAGAACCAAGAACCAAGAACTGGTGATTGTACCACCTTTCTGGCGTACCGACATCGAACTGCCCGAAGACGTCGTCGAAGAAGTCGGCCGACTCTATGGGTTTGACCGACTCCCGCGCGAATTACCAACTCGCTCTATCACGCCAGCCACCAAAAACCCAACCTTTGAAGCCAAAAAACACCTCCGCACGGTGCTCGCTCGCGCTGGTGCCAACGAAGTACTTACCTATAGTTTTGTACACGAAAACGTCCTCACACGCGCCGAACAAAACCCCGATGAAGCCTTCAGACTATCAAACGCACTGAGCCCTGACTTGCAGTATTATCGTCTGAGCCTCACGCCGAGTTTGCTCACGCACATCCACCCGAACATCAAAGCCGGGCACGATGAATTCATGATCTTCGAAATCGGCAAAGCGCATGGCAAAAGTGAGATTGACGAAGACGGTCTCCCTAAAGAATTTGGACGTATCTCTGGCGTTTATGCGGCTGGCAAGAAATCAGCCAAGAACCGCCCCGGTGCCGCCTACTATGTCGCCAAGAGGTATGTTGATGCATTGTGCGCAGGCCGCAACCTAACTTTTGGTTCCCTGGCCGAGACCGGATATAAAGATCACAAACTATTCCAGCAAATGATTGCCCCTTATGATCTCGAGCGATCGGCAGTAATACATGATGGCGAACGGCTCCTAGGAATAATTGGTGAATTTAAGCCAAGTGTTCAAAAAGCATTTAAGCTGGAGCCTTACTCGGCTGGCTTTGAGTTGTTCCTGTCTGCCTTTGCTGCTCCAATACGCAAGGGCTACCGGCCACTTTCGCGTTTCCCTAGTGTTAGCCAAGACATTTCGCTCAAGGTTGATAGTGGCGTGGCGTACGCCGAACTTGAAAATATCGTGCATTCAGCCGTTGCAGACTATGCCGCAGAATACGTTATTAACTATAGACTGCTAAACATATACCAAGCTGAAGGTGACACTATGAAAACGGTCACATTCCGCCTGCACGTGGTGCACTATGAGCGAACTCTCACCGACGCGGACGTTTCAAAGATCATTGAATTAATTGCCCGTGAGTCACAAAAAATAGACGCTGTTCACGTCTAGTTAGTTTGAGTGAACCGGGGAGAACTGAATGCGTTCTCCCCGGTTGCACACCTCTACTGAACCGAACCTCCCAATTCTTGCTTGGGCTGCTTGATCTTATGTAGAAACTTCCTTGGAACAAAGCGTAGCTTTGTGATCGCCTGCTTTTGGCCGGCCGACTCCAGGGTGAGGGTGACCCAAGGTAGCTGGAAGTTGTTCGATGTGTCTTGGTCAGTGATCTTGTCGAGACCCATACTGGGAGTACGGCGTCTGAGGAGACCTTCCGGTGCCACCAGACGGGTGTCCGTAGCAACGACCGGATTGATTCGCCAGGTCATAGCTCGCAAGACGAGCGCGACAAAGACGAATCCGGTCGCGACCTCGATTGGTCGTGAGGGTGAGGCTACGAACATCGGGTAAAGTCCGACGAAGAATCTGACGATTGCTCCTCCGACATCATCGAGTGCTCCAAAGTATGCAAGGATGCCCCCGGTGAACAAAATAACCCCCACTGCCCACCCGATCCACTTCACGTAATCGGACTTTTCCAAGCTCCTGAAGTATCTGTAGAGCCGGATCAGCCGAGATGTGAGGCCGAGCAACAAGACGCCGAGTGTCGTTGCAAGCACCAACACAAGATTGGACGGGGTTTCGTTGTTAGCTTGAGCGAAATACACGCCATACAACGAGGCGCCAAAGAGAACCACGTATGGCGCCAGACACATCCAGTGTTGCGGACTATATGCCTGAACCTCTTCGTTGTCGGCTAGCTCACTTCGCTTTCTCAAGCTGACGCGGGACAGAACCAAGTAGTAAAGAGTTGTCAGGAAGCACCCGATACCGGTAAAGAAGAACAGGATGTTGAACGCCTCAACGGTTGCACCATCCTTCAGGGCCTGATTGCTCAGGATGCTGTAAGAAACGATTCCAGCCACAAGGATGAGTCCGCACACGATGCCCAGAATAGGGGCTCTGTACTTGTGTGCGAATTCAACCGTCTTGTCGTGCTGTTCACGTGCCTGCTGCTTGAGTCTCTTTACGCCCTCTCGTACTTTACTCGGCTCCTTTGTTGCTTGTGCATCCCTGATGCGCTGAAGGCGCTCGGCATCTTCATCGGGATCATCTTCTCGAAGCGCGTCTTCGATAAAGTCATTTTCCTCTTCCTGTGGGGTGTCCAGCTCTTCGACCGGGCTTTCTCCCGAAGAATTCATTTCATTCTCCTCACAACGGTGGTGTGCATCTAGGGCAAATGCCAAAGACTGTATATAGTTGTACGACATTTTTGCTATCAAATCAAATGGTTTGCTCACTATTTGCTGACGTCTGTAGCGATACGTGCGATCGAGAGGTACAATATTTTAATGATAGATAATAAAAATTTAACTATACGTAGGAGTCGGCATCTTTGTCTGGCTTTAGTTTGCCCCTGCAGCGCATGGTGAATAAATAATGAGGAAGTGCGCTCGGGCGATTATATTGGATGAACAGAGGAGACTATTGGTCTTCGAGCGCCATCGCCGGGACGGGATGTTTGGCGAGCATCTTCACTATTATTCAATCCCGGGTGGCGGGATTAACGACGGTGAGACACCCGAGCATGCGGTTATCAGGGAGCTCAACGAGGAGATGCTGATCGACATCGCGCCCCAGCAGCTGGTGATCCATCAGTTGGATTTTCTGACGCAGCGCGAACATTTCTATTATTTGGCGCGCATCATTGCCGGTACTCCGACGTTCAACCTGCAGAGCGAAGAAGCGAAGCACCCGTCCGTAAAGGGCAAAAATGCTTATACAGTGGCTTGGGTGGAGCTTGACGATCCGTTGCTCGCCTATCATGAGTCCTATGGTCAGGCGGCTCGGCAGATCAAGGCGTGGCTTCATAAGAGCGATTTTCCGACTGAAGCGGTCGACATGACCGTCAAAAGTCGGTAGGATAGTAAGTGACAAAAAGAGGAGGAATACTGTGGCAACACCAAAAAGCCAACGAATTGGTATATGGATCATTGTGATCGTGATGAGTGTCGGTACGATTGGGACGTATTTTGCGCTGGTGCTCGGTAACACCAACGACGAGAAACAGTCGCAAGACCAACAAAAAGCAATGGACGATTATTATGCCGTGATCAAAGAGCAAGCAAAAGCCAAACAGCCGCTCGCGGGCTATGAGGCCACCAAATTTGATGCGGCGAGTGTCACTGCACTTGGCCAAGAAGACCTCGTCGTTGGCGAAGGCCAAGAGGTCAAGCTCAACGACAAGATCAAAGTGAGCTATACCGGGTGGACGCCCGACGGGGCAGTCTTTGACTCAACCACGAAATCTGGTGCGAATACCCCAGCTGAGTTCTCTCTCAGCGTCGGGAGTCTGATTGACGGGTGGACGGCAGGAATTCCTGGCATGAAAGTGGGCGGGGTGCGCAAGCTGACGATCCCGGCGGTGCAGGCCTATGGCGCGACCGGGAGCCAGCCGCTGATTGCGCCAAATACGCCACTCCAGTTTTTGGTTCGTATCGAAGCAATCTCAAACTAAAATACACACAAAATACAACATATAGCGTATTGACCATATGCATAAACGCTATATATAATGAATGTAACGACAAAGTCTCATATATAGGGGGAGGAAATCATGGCAAAGGACATCACTATTTATACGCGGACGACCTGTGCCTATTGCGTGCAAGTCAAGAAGCTTTTGGATATGAAAGGCAAGACATATTCGGTCGTCAACCTCGACGAAGATCGCGAAGCCGAAGCGCGCGTTATCCAGAAGAGCGGTGCGCGGACTGTCCCGGTCGTCATGATTTCCGATGAGGACGGCAATGAACAAGTGGCAAGTATCGGCTGGAACCCGGGCGCGTTGCTGTCTGCGGTAGCTTAGCGCAGTGCCTATGTGGTGCATTTCGCCCGGTTTCTCTCCAGTGCTCATTCGCAGTAGGTAAAATACAGCTCATTCCCGACCAGAGAACAACGAACGAACTGTACCCAACTATGCACCACACGCCGATTACTTAAACAAGAAAGATACTATAATAGATACTATGACTGAAAAAGTTGAAATTCCTTATCGCCAAGTTGTTATGATTGGTGCCGGGCCAAGCTCGCTCGCGGCGGCGGTGTATACGACGCGCGAAGACATCGATACGGTGCTGTTTGAAAAAGGCGTTATCGGCGGACTGGCAGCTATCACCGACTGGGTAGACAACTATCCTGGGTTTCCTCAGGGTATCGAAGGCCTGAAGCTCGCCGAAGCACTCCAGGGACAGGCCGAACGGTTCGGGGCTGATATCCAGTTTGGCGAAGTAGTGAAAGTATCTCGTGAAGATGGTGACCTCATCGTGGAAACCACTGACGGCAAAACGCGTGCAGGATCAGTCCTCATCGCAACCGGCAGCGACTACAAAAAACTCGGCATCCCGGGTGAGGCCGAATACTATGGCCGCGGTGTGCATTACTGTGCGACCTGTGATGGGGCGTTTTACCGCGAGAAGACATTGGCTGTGGTCGGTGGTGGTAACTCGGCGGTGCAAGAAGCGCTGTTTTTGCTCAAATTCGCAACGCATATCGACCTTCTGGTACGATCGAAGCTACGCGCAAGCGATGTCTTGCTGTATGAGCTCGATGAGCAAGTAAAGGCTGGCAAAGTGACGGTACATCTCGAGACGGCGACCGATGAAATTGTCTCGACAGATGGCAAGACGGTATCCGGGGTGAAAATCACCGAAAATGGTGCGTCATC
>OFQW01000156.1_pt1 | contig 12939 bp, 30 predicted proteins | sample 1542941 | NCBI WGS metagenome assembly OFQW01 (sample SAMN07774219, study PRJEB24372) | wastewater metagenome | isolation source: Exp Tend NO 90WW | collected 2016-02 | reverse complement strand
AATCAATGCGCGGGGGGATAATGTTTCTTTCGGAGGCGTGAGCGACACGCGTGGCACCTGTGATGGTTTTATCGGTTCAATCTACGGAAAGACTGCCGGTAGGAAAAATCTGGTTTTCCAGTCGCTCGACAATGTAGTAATTGGCAGCGCCCTGCTTGACAATCGGCTTGGCGGCGCGACCGTATATGGCGGCACCCCGGATGCAACAGATGGCAACAGCTTTGACGTTGAGCCTGATAGCTTCACCGGGGCGGTGCCTAATTCAGCAAAGATCGGTAGCCTCGTAACTTATGGCGCTGGCAATGACTTCAGCGCTGGGACAACAGCGGCACAGGCTGATGCTTATACTGTCGATATTGGTAATTTTACGTCATACATCACGTCTCGATCAGGTGTCCATGCGTGGACGCAAAATGCAATTACCCTGAACATCGGTAATCTGAAAATTTCTGGTGAGACAAACACGGGCGCTCAATCTACTATTTATTATGCTGCCCGTTTGAATGTGGGGCGATTTGTTTTAGATGGCGCATGTAATGCGCGTTCTATCCTTCAAGTTGCGCAAGTCAGTGGCAATCGCCCTATCCTTCGTATCGGCGAATTTAGCATTGGTAACACCGGCACCGGGGGGATTGGCCTAGAAAGCCAAGACGGTGATATAGATATAAACCATTTCATTCCAAGAACTACGGAAATGGGTATTTGGAACCGTGGCGTCTCGTCAACTTCCGGTCTTTACGCAAAACTGAATATCGAGCGCATGACCGCGAATAATGTCGGCCTATCGTCAGGAAATTCAACAGTCATCTTTATCGCAAAATCAGGCTCTAACGTCCCATATACCAGAATTGGCCACATTGACCACAGCGACGACAGGGGCGGCTCTGCGGTCACGCGGATTGTTTATGTGGATTCCGGGTGCGCGGCAGGACTGATATTGCCCAGCGTCAACAGTTTGAACGCTGTCGCAATCTGTGCCTATGCAGGGGCTGATAAGTTCTACCGCCGCTCGGGGGGCGATAGTTCCCCCGGTGACTATGTTTGCACCGGAACGCCTGAGGCCATGATTACCGCCCCCATAGGTTCCTCGGCGTCTAGAACGGACGGCGGCGCGGGAACCTCAGGCTATCGCAAAGAAAGCGGGGCTGGGAACACTGGATGGGTCGGGAAATGACCCTAGCGTGGATAGCCGTTGTTTGCCTTGCATGGCTGGTAGGCTTTGCCTCTGGCCGGGCATGGGACCGCCCCTGATTTAACCGAAGGAGAATACCATGTCAGATACACCTAACCAGCCTACTCCGACGCCTACTCCGACGCCTACCCCTTCGCCTACCCCGCCGCCGCCATTGCCCGATCCCGAAGAGGTGACAGGCGGATGACTTGGCCGACCGCCATGCTGTGCCTGTTGCCGCTTCTATGGGCTGGCAACAGGCACCCGGTCTATGGTGTGCCGTGGGGGCCGATGGCGAGGACATGGGCGGCGCTGTTCGGCGCGGCCTATGCTGCCAGTTTCTTTCCCTATGACAGTGTGCGCACGTTTGCGGTGATTGACTTCATCACGGCTTGCATTGTGCTGTCATCGCCCAAGGGGGAATCGCAGCGCCTGATCGGATTTCTCGCTGGTGGCATGGTGTTTGTCCATGCCGGTTTTTATTCGTCCTACGCTGGCCGCTTGCAACCCGGCCCCGAAGGTTTTGAGGGCTATGTTGCCCTGCAGCGCGGCTTAGGCTGGGTGCAGTTCATAGCCCTACTAACGGGGGGTGGCTATGAAGCTTACCGACATCTTGTGGATTGGTGGGATGCTCGCCGCAGCGGGGCTCATATTCGAGTGGGCGGTGCGTAGCGATGGAGCGGATCAAGGAGAACCTCGCGACGTTCATCGTCCTGGCGATATTCGGTCCCGCAATCGGGTGGTTCCTCGGGACAAGCCAGATGGCGCAGATCGCGAATGACGTGGCAGCGATCAAGCGGACGGTCGATGAACTGAAAGCCAAGAACGACATTCGGACCACGTTTGACGAATGCACGAAGATGCGCCTTTTCGCCATTGAAAGCGGCGTGAAGCGCGTTCCTGAGTGCGTGAAGGGGGGGTGAGATGAACGACAAAGCCGCATTCTTTGCCGCAGTCCGCAAGGGCATCCTAGGCCCAACGCTTGAGCAAGGCGAGGTTGACGGCTGCGAGGCTATCCTTGCGGCTATGGCAGGCACCCCGGCAAGTTGGTGCGCCTATGCCCTCAGCACCGCTTACCACGAGACGGCGCACACCATGCAGCCGATCAGCGAATACGGCGGGGCGAAGTATTTCACCCGCATGTATGACATTACCGGCGCGCGCCCCCGACTGGCGCACGACATGGGCAACACCACACCGGGCGACGGCCCTCGATATTGCGGACGCGGATTCGTGCAGCTTACGTGGAAGTCCAACTACGCGAAGGCCAGCCAAGTGGTCGGCGAGGATATGGTCGCGCACCCCGAGAAGGCCATGCGGATGGACATCGCGGCCAAGATCATGCGTGGCGGGATGGAAAATGGTTGGTTTACTGGAAAAGCTCTGAGGCACTATCTGCCGGATGAACGGGGAACGCTGGCCCAATACACGGCAGCGCGCAGGATTATCAATGGCACTGACCGCGCCGCGCTGATTGCGGGCTATGCCTTGCAGTTTGAGGCTGCGCTGATTGTAGGGGGATGGTAATGAAACTAATCGACAACTGGCTTGAGACACTTCTCAAAGCAGGCTCTATCCGCCTAGCAGCCCTTGCAGGGATCGTTGCGGGCTATCTCGCGGCCAATCCTGAACAGACGCAGGCATTGCTTGCCCTGCTGCCAGACGGGCCAATGCGGGTGCTGGCATCGGCGGGAATCGGAATGTTCGTGTTCTCGCTGGCGACTGGCGCGCGGTTGGTGCGCAAGTCTGGTGGCGAGGTGGAGTGATGCCGAGCGGGCTAGCATATCGCTGTCAGGTAATTCCGGCTTGCCCGAACCCGCTCGGCTTGCTCCAGCGGCGTGGCGGGGGGCATACTACGCTACCCCTAATCCTTGCCGTTCCCGTTACCAACGGGGTGCTGGCCACATGTTCCGTCGAACCCGCCGAAGCAAGGAAACAATAGCATGTCCTTTCTAGCAATCAAGCTATTCTTTGGCGGCGTGCTGAAACGCCTGCTAGGGGCCGCTACAGCGCTTTTCGGTGCGGTTAGGGCATATCCCCGCGAGGCAGCGATTGTCGCGCTCCTGCTGGCCTTAGCGTGGACGTGGCACGGTAAATCGAAAGCCATCGAGCAACGTGACGCCTGGCACCTCGCATTCGATAAGCAAAAGGCCGCATACATCGCCGCGCAAAAGGAAGCGGAAGCCAAACAGAAAGCCGCCGATCAATCCAACATCGCAGGCCAGCTTGCCGCGATCAGACAACAGGATGCCGCCCATGTTCAACTTGAAGCCGCGCGCCGTGCTGCTGTCAGCGAGTTTCGCACTGCTGGCAGGATGCGCTTCGAAGCCGCTTGCCGTCCGTCCATCGGAGCCGGTGAAACCAGTCTGCGTGATAATCCCGGACAGGCTCCTACAGGACAAGCCGACAGTGATCTTGTCGCAATCCGCCCCGAAGACATTGAAGCCTTCTCCCAAACTGAATTGCAGAATGCCGAGCGCGGGGAGTTCCTGAGGGGGCTTGTGGATCAAGGACTAGCGATCCCGCAAAGTGTGTTGCCTGAGGTGGGGTTTTAGAGAACAACTGCGCCCGGCCCCCATACGGTGAACCTATTACCCTTCAGGCATGGCCTTAAGTGGGCGCAGTCTTGGCCGGTTAACCGGGTCTCCATCTACCTTTCGGTAGCAATCCCCCTATACCAAATCAGGCGGGGCGGGGCAAGGCGGATATTGCCTGAAAGCCTGCCAGCGCCGCACACGCTAGAAAAAGCATGGCAAGGGCGACTGTCTGCGTTTGGCGGTCCAATAGCCAAGCCCTAGCGTAAACGCCCGCCGTGGCGAGGGAGCATAGCGCAGTAAGCATCATCGGCAAGTTTATCGTCATACCATCCTCCTATTCACTGCTGCGAGGGCTTGGGTGGTTCTTGGGATTGTCACAACTTTAACCGCCCCCCCAACAGCGTCGTGAAACTGCGCGAGCCGTGTGTAGTAATTGTCCTCATAATAGCGTTCCTGCTGCTCTTCGGCGATAACGGCGATCATCCGGTCAAATGCGAAATCATTGAGGAACAGGCGAACAAGGCGGCGAAACATTTTCCAGCGCCGCCGCTCGATGAACTGGGCGATCATTCTGTGGCCTCCTTGCTTTGCACCGCGAGGGCTTGGGTTAGGGGTGATAGCGAGTCGGCGGGGTGCAGTTGGTTAGTCACGGGCTTTCTCCAGCTTGGTGAGGGTGGCGCGGGCGTCGATGCACAGCCTAACGATGTGAGCGAATGCCTTTGCGGATGACCGACAGCCCGGCGAACCGGCAGTCAGCGCCTCCTGCTTGATGTCGTTGAAAGCCTCCCCCAACTCACCCACCAACGCTTCAAGGTCGGTGATCGCGGTGGCGGCTTCTTGAGTGTCGCGTGACATTTCGACATAGTTCCGCATGACAATGCAGAGCAGCTTTTCCATCTCGCCACAGATACCGCACCCCATGAGGGAGCCGGATTGCAACTGGTGCTTGGCGGCAAGCAAGTCTGTAATAGCTTCATTATAGTCTGCTATCGTTGGTTTCCCGGTTCGGTAGCAGACCCCACGAACTTCCAACGCCTCAGCAACACTCATTGGTCGTCTCCTTTGGGGGATGGGATTGGGTCTGGAAACTTCGGGAACGGCCTCCAATGAGTAACCATCCACGCTGAAGTTTCGATACACTCCCCACTTTTGAAGGCATCGAACCATATCACCCGTGTGCCGCCGCCAATATGGACGGGCTTTGCAAACAGGAGCATCTGGCTGTTATGTGATCCAGTGCATTGCAAGATACACTCAGTTCCACCAAACGTGGCCGACTCCTCTTGAGTGGGCAGGCGTTCAGAAGCCAGTATCCAGCCATGCTTTGGCTTTTTTAGCGTATTACGATCAGCGCCCATCACCCTCTCCTCCAAAGAACCAAGCTGGTCATGATGCGAACTCCTTTTGACGGCGCAAAAACTCACCAAAGGTCAGGTCTGGCAACACGTCCAGCACATCAAGAAAACGGCTGTAGCGGTCCCGATTGCGCTGCTTGCGGTCAACCTTGGGAGAGTGCGCGGCAATATAAGCCCTGCCCGCTTCTGTGACCGTGAAGGCGTCCATTTCGCTGGTCAGCGCGTTGCCATCATGACGGACCATCAACCCAAGGCCAACGGCTTCCATGCAAGTCGGATGGTCAATGCTGCCTTCGCCTGTCACAAAATGATTGCGATAGAACGTCCCGCGCCCGAACTTGTCGAGGCCGTGGCTGTGTTGCAGAATTTGCAGCAAATCACCCATCCCAAATTCCTTTCCTAACCAAGCTGGTCACAGGGCCAACAACAAACAGGACCACAGCAGCTTGCAGGCAATGTGCAGCGCCTGGTCGCCATTGAACGACAGCTTGCCGGTGCATTTCGCATCGTCGATTGCAGCGTGTGCCGCCGTCTCAGCCAGCCCAAACCAGACGCTGCCAGTGATCGCCCAAACCATCCCGCCGTGCATGACAGCGTGCGCGCCAAGAGCCTGAAACCAAGGAACGCCGGGGATCGGCATCGCGCGGTTCTTCGCCTTGGCCAGAAAGTCGCCTTGCAGCGGGTAGTCGGCAATCGCATGGCCAACGACCATCGCGGCGAACAGTTCAACAGGTGTCATCACATCATCTCCTCAACAAACAGGACCATGAAGGCCACGAATAGAATGCGGGCGGGTTTAGGCGCTTTTCCGAGCCTTGCGGAAAGCCCGCGCGCGAAGTCGGGCAAATACCCGCTTGCGCAAATTGCGCCCGTCTGAGACAAGCTGGCCAGCGGAGGCAAGGTCGGCGTGGTCGCGTTCATCGGCGTGTTCCTCGTGTTTCATAACGCCTTTTATGCGGTTACGTAACGCCATGTCAACCGTTATCGTGTTCAAGCCGCAATTTCCCGTTCGACCCTCTCCACCTCAAACAGGCGCAGTGTGACCTTTGCCCTTTGCTGGTGGCTTTCCCTAAACCGGATAGCACTTGCCTTGCTGTCGAACGTCATGAAGGGCCGTCCGTGGGGTGAGCGTAGTTCGTAGGTGGTCATGGTTTATACCGGGCGGCTGTCCTCGCGGTCGCCGCCCGGCTCCCTGTGGTTAGGTTGCTTCGGTTCTCAACGTATCGACATCAACGCCAGACCATACTGACCAAAGACGCAATGCCTTGTCGGTAAATTCTGCCCTGTCCGCTTCGTTCATCGCGCGGTTCGATGTTGACCGGCGCTTGCGATGCACCTCCCCGCTGGGCAATGTCACTTCGTCATACAGCTTGAGCTTGTCGCGCGTGATGTCGTGCAGATCGTCCTCATCGAGCGTCATGCCGTAGCGTTCGTTCAAGAGCGGCACGACTAGCCCGCAAACGGTCCAATAAAGGCCCCTACGGCGCTGATTGGCTTTGCCGCCGGTAATGACGCAGCGGACCCGCCCGCTTATCTCTCTCATGGCTTCCTCTGCCACACGGTTAGCGGGGAACAATCCGCCTAGCCTGGATTCGAAATAGAGCGGCGCGTCACCCATCGATCAACACTCCCATAGCAACGCTTTCGGCCTCTAGCCGCTTGGCCTCTGCCAGCAGGTCAAGCCGGTATTCGCGGGCAAATCCACGGTGGCCCAGCGCCTCAACGCTGTAGCGCGGGCCATGCTGGATTTGATGGTGACGCGGGCAGAGCGGGACAACGAGCCTGTCTGAGCGCGTTATCCTGCCCGGCCTGTCCGCATAGCCGGTCACATGGTGAACAGTCGCGGGCCATACGCACCCGCCGACAAGGCAAGGCAGTTTGGCCACGCGCGCCATATGCTCAGGACACTTGGCAGCGCGTGGCTTCATGCGGCCATGTGAGAGTGTGCGGACTTTCATGCCGCCAGCCTTTCCATCATGATTTCCCGCGCCGCTGCGCGACGGGCCTTTTCGTCTAGCCTATCTGTTTTCCGTATAACCGCATGAAGCGCGGAAATGTGTGCGAGTGTTTCCCGCGTTAAATAAGTGATCTTACCGCCAATCACCCTTGTTACTTCATCCCCATACCCTTGCCATTCGCGGTAGGTTATGCCTGTGTTTGCATTGAACGTATTGGTCAGCCTGTAGCGGTCTTGCAGTTTCCGGCTAATGGCGCGGTCCCATTCCTCAAATTCTTGGTGGTCCATGAATGTGAGGCGCGACATGCGCAATGCCCGCCAATAAACCGCTATAGCCCAGCCGTTAGCGCTGCTGCCGTTCAATGAACGGCAATAGATTCTGACCAGCGACGAGGGGGAGCCTCGAAGAAACACCGGCCTTCTTTTCTGCCAGAGGGCTTGACGGTTGAAGACTGTTTCTTGAAATGGGTGGACGTCGCGATACCATGTTGACAGGCCAATTGCTTCACGTGGGTATTCATTCTGAGCCGCTGCGATCAGTTCCGCATCGCTTGCGTTTTCCAGAAGTTCCGCACGTTCCCTATCGCGGTCATAGGTTCGCATGGCGGAATCCAGCTCCCACTGGACCCGCCGCGCGACATCTGGCGGCAAGGCGTCCAGATCAATCAAGGAAGTTGACCGGGGCAATGTCGCCATCCTTCAGCTTCGTGCGGGCAATTGCAATCTTCACTTCCACGTTGAGCGTGTTGTAAACCTGCTGGGCGAGGTTGCAGATTGCCTTGGCCTTTTCGCTATTGACGCGGCCATTGGCGACCCCCTGCATTTGCTCGACAAGGAATGATCGCAGTTCACGGGTATTGGTAAGCGGCGCTTTAGCTGGCTGTTGTGTGTTCATGTTATTCACTCCTGAAAATGTGCCGGGGTGATCTAAGCGCACCCTCCCCGGCTAGGGCGTTCAAGGTGGAGGAAGCACCCGCGCTTAGAAAATACTTGCATCGGTGAGAAACGGCACACTGTCATCGAGGTCATCCGCAAATCCGCCGCCGTAGTCAGTGCCGCCCTGCCCGCCTTGGGAAGCACCGCCGCTATTACGGTCGTTGCCCCCTTGCGACCCGGAGGACTGGCCCCCATCGCCCTGCAAAGCAACATCACTGGCGCGGCATTGCAGGTAAGTCTTGCCTTCGTGTTCCCGCGTGGACAGTTCGCCGATCACAGTGACCTTAGCCCCCTTGGTGAGCAGTTTGGAAAGCCCCTGAGAGCCTTCGCCCCACTTGGTTACGTCGATCCAGACGGTTTGCTTCTTGTCACCCCAGCCGACCGTTGCGGCAACAGGGAATGAGCAGAAGTCCTTGCCTTGCTGTGTGGACTTGTGGACGGCATCACGCCCCAAATTTCCAGCCAAAAGTACGTGCAACATGCGTGTCTCTCCTAAGTGCGCGCCAGAGCGGCGATGTGTTGTGCGAAGTCGGTTTCCTTGCGGGTGATAAGCCCTGCAATGCCGGGATTGTCCTTGCCGTCGCCTTCCCAAATCTCGCGGTGTGCCGGGTTTTCCAGAAGCGACATTTGCTTGAGCAAGGCTTTGTTTTCGGGAATGTCGAGCAGCGGGTTCAGCTCGGACTGATCGCCGCAGCCTTCAATCTCACGCCAGAGCGCGCGGGCCATTGCTTTCATTTCCGTAATGCCCTTTGCGGGACCGGACGGGAAGTCGTATGCTACAGGTTCGGGGGCGGCTGACTGCGCATCATTGCTTTGTCCGCCCCCTTCCCCTTCGTCGGCGTCAAGGTGCAAGTCGCCCTTGTGCCAAAGATCGAGCGCAGCGCCGAACCGCATGGCCGCATTGCGCAGGGCGTCTCCGATGGCTTCCTTGCGTGCATTGCCGCCAGTCTTGCCGTCTGCATCGCCATAACCGGGTCGGGTGGTGCCATTGATGGTTAGCCTGATCCAAAGCCCGCCATCGCGGTCGAACAGCGGCAATCCATCTTCACCCACCGCGAACGGTTCCCAAGTCCATTCAGGGTCAACGTCAAGCATCCGGTCTGTCAATGCGGCGTGGCCTACATAATCCAGGTGGACAACTTCGGGGTGATGCCATGCCCCACAAATCGTGCAACGCCTGCCGACCTTGAAGTCAGCCCTTACCGCTTCGGTTTGCGCCTTGGTCGGCTTCGGAAGCTTGCTGATTTGGTGCGCCGGGAAAGGCGTTCGCATTGTGACTGCTTCAATCTTGCCAGTGGTGGCGGTCATTGTGTTTCTCCGTGTGAAGGGGTTTCGGGCGGCTTGGGCATTGTAGCCTGATAATCGGCGACAATCTTTTGCCCCGCGCGCAGCGTTCGGATTGCGTCCGCTTTTGTGCCGGTTTCAAGGTCAATGATTGCGTTCATTACGTAGCCTTGAAGCGCGCCAAACGCCTTGGCCATTTCGTACGCGTGAAGGCTTGTGCGTTCGAGCAATTCCCAAGGATCCATCACAACAACACCCTCACAGTAAGATCAAACAACAGCACAGCCAGTCCAATCATAGGCCCAGCAAGGATAATGCCGTAGCGGATGGGGGCGGGGGTCATGGTAATCAGTTGCCTTCCGGCTTCGGTTGGTTCGGTCACTGGGGTTGCTCCCATTTCTCCATAAGCTGCCGGTCGCGATATTCTTGATACCGCCAATCGGCCTCGGATGCGTATTCGTCGGCCAGATCATCGCCAGCCCGACCAATCGCCAGTTCCCACAATGCTTCCTCTTCCTCGTTGGACAAGGTGACGGGCTGGCCGTTGTGCTTGATTGAAACAATCTCGACTTCATCAGGTTCGGCAGGGGTTCCGCCACAAGCATAGGTTGGGCCTTGCTCTGGCCTCCCTGCCGTCACGCTGTAGGTCACAACCAGTTCAACCTCTTCTCGCCCAATCATGTGGTCCACGGTAAATTGAAAACGCTTGCTCACAGCCCCATCCTTTCCTTGTTGTTCCATTCAAATTGCAACGCAGCCCGCTTAGCTTGGTCCATCTCCCGCAAGTGGCGCTGGGCCTGTGCAACTGCGCTGCGGTGCGTCAGATCGCCCCATGCGCTCAGTTCTTCCGCAACGGATTGGTCGCAGGCGGCGATTGTGCGCTGGCGGGTCATCTCAGTTACTCCCCATTGCAGGAACATAGCTTTCAGCGGCCACGCAAAGCTCGTGGTCGTCATGAAGCCAATTCAGCACACTGTTGGCGCTGACAAGGCAGGGGTCGTCAATCTCACCGGCTGCGCTGGCGTCCAGAGCGATATGCCGAAGATCACGGGCGCGCTTTGCATAGCGTTCGCACATGCTTGGATACATCGCGCTGTCAGCTGATGACTGATAGCGAAGGGCCAGCTTGGATGCGGCGGCTTCGACTGCGGTGAAGTTCACTGCGGCTTCGGTCTTGAGTGGTGCGGGCATTATACCACCTCCGCCGAAACAGTATACATCGGATCTTCGCGCAGGCCCAAACGGACTTCTGCGCGCATCGCGGCAAGAACGCTGCTGATCTCGCGATCAATGCAGTTGTGGGCGGTCGCGTCCCAAGCTGCCATCGCGCGATTGCGGGCGGCATAAAGCTCGTCGAGCTTCGCCTCAGCTTCTCCGGGTTGGTAAAGTGCTTGTGCCATGTCCGTTTCCTCGTTGTGTGCAGTCAGAATAGCGCAAACATTTTTACATGCAACCCCCTTGCGCAAATATTTTTACATGCTAGATTGCAGGGCATGGAAACAAAGCACCCCCACGCAGCTGCCGTTGACCGTGTTGGCCTGAACGCAATTCAGGCACACTTCGGCATTTCCCGACAGGCTGTGCATTACTGGCGCGTCAAGGGCGTCCCGGCGATGCACCGCAAGACCCTTGCCATGCTGGGGGCCGTTGCAGGCCACCCGATGCCTGAATTGCAGGACGCATCATGACCACCGCAGCGGCAATCGCGGCCAAGCTGACAAAGGCGCAGGAGTAATCCCAATGACCGAACTTAAGACAGGCAGCACAGTTTATGATCGGAGCGGGCGAACCTATGAGTTTCGCGCGGCTATCGATAATATGGCCGTTGTTCATCCAATCCTTTCTGCCGAAGGCTGGGAAGGCGAGATTGAACCTTACCCTTCGCACACAGCAGAGATTGTGCCGCTTGCGTCCATTTCAGACAAGCCGCCGACTGCCGAAATTGTGGCCGATGTATTGCGCGCTGAAAACGAACTCGCGCGATTGAAATCAGAGATTGCCGCAGCAACTACGGCGGCGCGTAACGCAGAAAAGGACAACGCCGAACGGCTGGCGAAGCTCGCGAAGTATGCAGCACTATCCCGGATCGAGGATTTTCTCGAAGGACGAATGACGCACTTCGTTATGTGGGGCCAGTATAGCCGATCCATCGAGATCAAGACCTTTGATGAGGTGATGTTGGGGAAGGATGACAACGGCAGACTGGACGGCGATGTAAAGCTGTTGTCGCTGTTCGGAACGTGCAAAAGCTACCCCCAACACGGCAACAAAGATGGTGACTTGCTCTGGCGCGTGAACCGTTATCGCGACGGCTCTGGCCCATACCTGAACGCCCAGCCTTGCACGTCAGAGGACGAGGCGAAAGAAATTGCGGCCAAGTGGTTGAACAACCAATGGGACGAACATCGCGCTTCGGAAGATCGTGCAAAGAATGCGCACTGGCTGAAAGGCTCAATCGACAGCGCAATCGCTATTGGTCTTGCAGTGCCAGACGACATCGCTGCTGACTTCGCGGAAAGCAAAAGGCGGGCCGCAGAAGTGGCTGTCCAAAAGGCGCAAGAGGCTCTCGATAAAGCCATTCTGGTGTTTCATGCGCCGGTCGGATTTGAAGACCCCGAAACTGGTTTTCACCTTGGCGAACACTCTGACTTTGATGGTGACGCATGACCGACTGGCCGTTTAGCTTTAGCCCCATACCCTATAAGCCTGAGGGGGAACAGGATTGGAGACGGTCCATCCTAGCGGGCATTGCCTACGGCCCACGCTTTCGCCCTGACGGGTCGAGCCGTTCCGTCTCGCCGGTTCCCGCTTCAATCGTTAATGCAGGTGATGTGTGACATTCCGCGAAGAACAGATTGGCCGCGCTCGGCTGATCTTGGGCGATTGCAGGGACATTCTGCCCACGCTTGGCAAGGTTGACGCTGTGGTGACGGACCCGCCTTATGGGATTGGGGCGAACAAACAAACGCTAGGCAGTGGGAAGAAAGACTTCCACCGTGGCGATGCAGATTGGGACGCTGAAGTTCCTGATATTCGCCCACTGCTTTCTATGGGATGCAAGGCGATAATATGGGGTGGCAATTATTTCGCTGATATTTTGCCAGCAAACAACCATTGGCTAATCTGGCACAAGGTAAATGATGGCCTTTCGTTCAGTGAATGCGAAATGGCGTGGACAAACCTTGGTAAGCAAGTGCGGCATTTGTCTCACCACTGGGGCGGCGAGTCAAAGCAACATCCGACACAAAAACCATTGCGCGTCATGAAATGGTGTATCGGTTTTTTAACTGAGAACGAAACCATCCTAGACCCCTTCATGGGCAGTGGTACCACCGGAGTGGCTGCTGTCCAGATGGGCCGGTCATTCATCGGGATTGAAAGGGAAGAGCGTTACTTTGAAATTGCTTGCAAAAGAATAGAACAAGCACAGCGTCAAGGCGATCTATTCATCGAAGGAGCAACCCCATGAAACTCCCCCACTGGCGAACAATCCGCGACATGCACAACGCAGCCCGCGACAGGCGGCTGGCGCTGCGAAAGGCGGCGCGGCAGGAGGCCAATCCTTGGAAGCGCGGGCATATCACTCGCAAGATTAATGCGGGGGCGGTGTGAGGGACGCGATCAATCTTGGCCAGCGGCCCGGTTCGGGGAGTGTTCAAAAGGCAGAGTATCTTGCCAAACAGGGTTTGGCAATAGGTT
>OFQW01000153.1_pt1 | contig 13010 bp, 9 predicted proteins | sample 1542941 | NCBI WGS metagenome assembly OFQW01 (sample SAMN07774219, study PRJEB24372) | wastewater metagenome | isolation source: Exp Tend NO 90WW | collected 2016-02 | reverse complement strand
CTCCGGGGTACCGGGCAGCAAGGGGATGCCCAGCGAGGCGCGCACCTTGTTTTCAATCTCCATGGACAGGGCAGGGTTCTCACGCAAAAACTCGCGCGCGTTGTCGCGGCCCTGGCCGATTTTTTCGCCCTGGTAGGCGTACCAGGCGCCGGATTTTTCGATGATGTGCTCGATGATTTCCGGCAGCGGCAGGTTCTGCGTTTCCACGCGCAGGCTTTCGACCAGCCGGATGAAGGCGCCGACCGTCTGCCCGGCCTTGCCGGTCAGCGAGGCGGCCGCGTTGTACAGGCTGGAATTCATCTGATGCGCCGTGGCCTGCAGGTTTTCCAGCGAACGGGCGCCAATGCCGCGGGTTGGAAAATTGACGACACGCAGGAACGCCGTGTCGTCGTCCGGATTGCCCAGCAGGCGCAAATAGGCCAGTGCATGCTTGACCTCCTGCCGCTCGAAGAAGCGCAGGCCGCCGTAAACCTTGTACGGCACATTCTTCGTAAATAGTTCGTTTTCCAGTACCCGCGACTGGGCGTTGGAGCGGTAAAGCAAGGCCATCTGCGTCGGCGACACGCCGTCGCGCACCAGTTCGCGGATTTCCTCGACGATGAAGCGCGCTTCATCGAGATCGGAATAGGCCTCGAAGGCGCGGATCGGCTCGCCTTCGCCGGCGTCGGTCCACAGGTTCTTGCCCAGGCGCCCGGAGTTGTAGGGCAGCTTGTGGCGCTCGCAGATCTCCTTGACCTTCGGTGCGATCTGCGCGTACCGGCTCGAGGGCATGTCCGGGAAGATGTGGTGCTCCACCTGGTAGCCGAGGTTGCCGGCGACCTCGATCACCGATTTGCGGTTGATGCCGTCGAGGATCGAGGCGGTCTGCGGCGGCGTGTAGATGACGCCGTCGCGCACGACGTAGATGTTCTCCCCGGAGCCCTCGCAGACGTGGCCCTTGTCGTCGAGCAGGATCGCCTCGTCGTAGCCGGCCTTGGTCGCCTCGATCTTGGCGAGGATGGAGTTGAGGTAGTTCGCCGAGGTCTTCGCCGCTGCCGGCATGATCGCGTTCTACGGCTCGACCCCCGCCTACGCCAAGGTCTTCGAGTGCGAGGGCTGGCACGACCTGCAACCGCAGCTCCAGACGCTCATGCGCGCCCGCGACATGGCGAAAATGTCGGAGTTGATCACCGACGAGGTGCTCGAGCGGTTCTGCGTGCGAGCACCCTTCGACGGCCTCGCCGACGCGATCCGGGCAAAGTACGACGGCAAGATCGACCGCCTCGGCTTCTACATGCCGATCATCGGTGGTGGCCAGGAAGATGAGTGGGGCCGCGTGATCGAGGACCTGTCCCGGTGACCTCGACGTCGATCGTCGTAGCCGGAGCGATCCCTCTCGCCGGCGACACGCGCGGTGACGGCGACGACCTCGTGCTGACGATCGACCGCAATATCCAGGCACAGGCTGAGCAGGTGCTGCAGGCGGGGCTCCAGCGGGCAAATGCCACCAAGGGAAGCATCGTGATCATGGATCCAAATGATGGCTCGGTGTTGGCGATGGCAAATGCGCCGTCGTTTGACCCTGCTCAGTACAACAAGGTCGAAGACGGCGAAGTGTTCCAAAATGCTATCGTGACAAGCCCGTATGAAGCTGGCTCGGTGATCAAGACGCTGACGATGGGTGCCGGGCTCGATAGCGGGGCAGTGGGGTATGATTCGACCTATAACAATACCGGCAAAGTCCAAGTCGATGACACGACGGTGCGAAACGTCGAAGAGGATCCGATCTTTCCGGGGACGACGATGACGGACGTGCTGAGGTATTCGCTGAACACTGGGGTTGTCTACGTGTTGCAACAAATGGGCGGCGGCGAGGTCAACCAAAAAGCGCGCGAGACGCTGGAGAATTATTTCACTTCTCACTACCGGTTTGGCAAAGCGACAGGGATCGAGCAGGCTGGTGAGGCCGAGGGAACGATCATCGGGGCAAATGAGGGTTATGGTCGCAACGTCCGCTATGCAAACATGACGTTTGGCCAGGGTATGGACGTGACGATGATCCAGGCGGCGGGGGCATTTTCGGCGGCAATCAACGGCGGGACGTATTATCAGCCGCATCTTGTCAGCGGTACCCGGCAGCTCGATGGCAGTGTCAAGCCAGAGGCGCCGAAAGTACTTGGGATCAATGTGCTGCGGCCTGATATTTCGAAGCAACTCCAGGAGATGATTTATCAGGGGCGACACCAGGGATTTTTCGGTAAATCTGACCCAGCTGGCTACCGCGTCGGGGGCAAGACGGGGACGAGCCAGGTGATCGACCCCAAGACGGGCAAATATTCGGATAAAGATTCGGTCGGAAGCTACCTCGGTTTTGGTGGCGTTGACCAGCCCAAATATGTCATAATGGTGCGAGTACTTGATAGTAAGGCGACCGGTGGGTACGAGGGTACGACTGCAGCCGGACCGATCTTCAACGACATGTCTCGCTGGATGCTCCAGTATTTACAACTAAGACCAAAACTATAAAAGGAATCCCGGACGCCTATCATGATAGATTTCGCTATGACACTCCCGCAGCTGACCGACGAGCTCGCAAAGGTTTTTGCACTGTCGGTGGGGGCGTTTTTGCTCGCGATGTTGCTGACACCGATATATACGTCGATCGCCTACAAATATAAGTTCTGGAAAAAACCGCGTACGACCAGTACGACCGGTGAGCTGTTGCAGGTGTTCTCGAAGCTGCAGAAGTCAAAGTTTAGTCGTAATATTCCGACGATGGCGGGCATGATCACCATCATCGCGATCGCCGCGGTGACGCTGCTGTTTAACCTCGATCGTCAACAAACATGGCTGCCGCTGGCGGCGCTGATTGGCGGCGGTGTGATCGGGCTGATCGATGACATTATCAATCTTCGCGGTAATGGCAGCGGTATCAGCGGGCTCCGCTCGAGTCTCAAATTTATGATGCTGACGCTGGTGGCACTGATCGCCGCGTGGTTCTTTTATACCAGGCTTGGCTACACTGATTTGCACGTACCATTTATAGGTTCAATTGAGCTTGGTTGGGTGATGATCCCGCTGTTTGTGCTGGCGGTGGTGAGCGCGGGCAACGCCGTCAATATCAGCGACGGGCTGGACGGGCTGGCCGGTGGCTTGTTGATCATGTCGTTTGGTGCTTTTGGGGTGATCGCGCTGTTGCAGGCGAATTTCGGTATCGCTGGCTTTTGTTTCACGGTCATCGGGGCGCTGCTCGCGTACTTGTGGTTCAACATTTTCCCCGCTAGGTTTTTCATGGGTGATGTCGGCAGTTTTGCGCTCGGGACGTCACTGGGCGTTGTGGCGATGCTGACCGATACGTTGTTTTTGCTGCCGGTGATCGGCATCGTCTTCGTGGCCGAGGCGGGGTCAAGCTTGCTGCAGATAACAAGCAAGAAGCTCTTTCACCGAAAGATTTTCCTCTCGGCACCAGTGCATCACCACCTCGAAGCCCAGGGCTGGCCTGAGACAAAGGTGACGATGCGCTTCTGGGTGATCGCCGGCGTCGCGGCCTTTGTCGGCATCTTGCTGGCCCTTGCCGGAGGCAACATATCATGAGCACCGGAGGCAATATTTCATGACGGGCACTCTCCTATGAGGATCGCCAGTAGCGCCCGGCGGCTCGCGTCACAGGGCAGCAATGATCTTAACGCGTCATCGATCACTCGGCGACACCGGCCTGATTATCAGTTGATACTGTTGATGGGGCTGTTGCTGCTGATTGGGCTGGTGGTGCTGTTTGCGATCAGCCCGTACCAAGTCGAACGGATCAATCTCGATGGTGGGGAATTGGATCAGGCTCATTTCATGCAGCGGCAGATCATGTATCTGATAGCCGGACTCAGCGCGTTCACGGTTGCGGCGTTTGTTCCCCTGAAACTCTGGGTGAAAAACGCCAGCAAAATCTTGATCGTTGGGCTGATGGCCTGTTTGCTGCTTTCGATCCTCGGGTTGTTTATCAAAAGCGGCATCGTCTACGAGAGCGGTGGGGCGGTCCGGTGGTTCAATCTCGGCATCGCTTCGTTTCAGCCGGCTGAGCTGCTCAAATTTGGCGTCATGTTGTTTACGGCGGTATTTTTGGGGCGGAAAATTAGCCAGGGCAAGCTCAATAGTATGTCTGAGACGCTGGTTCCCCTTGCGATTGTGATTGGATTGGCGAGTCTGTTTATCATCGTGTTCCAAAAAGACATGGGCACCGGTATCACCATGCTTGGGACGTGTGTCACGATGCTGTTCCTCGGGGGACTCAACAAGCGGCTGATCATGACGACGCTGGTGCTGGCGATCAGTGCGGGGGTATTGCTCGTCATCACGTCGCCGCATCGTATTGCTCGCGTGACGACATTTTTCAACGCCAGCGATACTTCGAGTGCTGCCAATTATCACATCCACCAGGCCGCGATTGCTCTCGGCAGCGGGGGATTTACGGGGCGGGGGCTCGGCGAAAGTATCCAGGCGTTTGGCTATCTGCCGGAAGCGCTCAACGACTCGATCTTTGCGGTGCTCGGTGAGACATTTGGGATGGTCGGGCTGGTGGTGATCATGTCGATTTTTACGGCGATGATCCTCAGACTACTGAGGATATTTGACCGTATGCCCGATCCGACATTGAGGATGATGACTGCCGGGGTCGTCGGACTCATCATGACGCACGTGCTCGTCAATATCGGCGCGATGACAGGGATTTTTCCGCTTACTGGTGTGACCTTGCCGTTTCTCAGTTTTGGCGGCACGAGCTTGCTGTTTACGATGTTATCCTTGGGTATCGCGTTCCATATATCCAGGTATACGGTCTATAAAAAAGAAGAAGGAGCCCAGAATGAAAGTTCTTTGCGTGGGCGGGGGATCAGGCGGACACGTGACGCCGGTTCTCGCCGTTATCAACGAGCTTAATCGGCTTGATCCGGAGCTCAAAGTTTCGTTTGTCTGTGACGCGGCGTTTGAAGCCCAGTCTCGAGGTCTCATGGAGCACGCCAGTATCGAAGTGCCTATCTATACAGTATGGGCAGGGAAGTTGCGGCGCTATCACGGCATCGCCTGGTGGAAGCAGCTGCTCGATATTCCGACAACTCTCAAAAATATCCGCGATGTGTTTGTGACGATAGTCGGAATCATCCAGAGCTTTGGGCTGCTCATGCGGCTCAAACCCCAGGTGGTGTTTGCCAAAGGCGGCTACGTCTGCCTGCCGGTCGGTATCGCGGCACATGTGTTGCGGATCCCGATCGTTATCCACGACTCCGATACACGCGCTGGGCTTACCAACAAAGTCCTCGGTCGCTGGGCGTCTCGTATCGGCACGGGTGCGCCGCTCCAGAACTATGCATATCCCAGAGAGATCAGCAAATATGTCGGTGTTCCCATCGACGCTGCGTTTCATCCATTTGACCTCGACGAACAGCAAGCCGCCAAGGCAACGCTGGGACTGAGCGATCTCAAAAAGCCGTTGGTCGTCGTGACCGGGGGTGGTTTGGGCGCCAAGAGTATCAACGATGCCATGGTAGCGATTGCGCCAGACCTGATCAAGAAGGGTATTAGTATTTTTCACATCACCGGCAAGAAGCACTATGATGCTGTCGAGAAAGTTGCTCATCGGCACGCTGACTATCAGGTGGTGCCATTTGTCTACAAAGATCAGGCGTTGACGCTCGGTGCAGCCGACATCGTGGTGGCGAGAGGGAGCGCGACATTTTTGCAGGAATTGGCAGCACTGCGCAAGCCGGTAATCGTCATCCCAGCCGAACACCTCAGCGACCAAGTAAAAAATGCCAAAGTGTTTAGCGAGGCCGAAGCCGCCCTCGTACTGAGTGATCAGACTGTTGTAAAACGACCAACAGCGCTGATGGAAGCAATTATGTCATTAGTGGAAGAGCCAGCCGAAGCGTCACATATTGCCGCACAGCTGCATACCTTTGCCAAACCAGCCGCCGCGGCCGATGTCGCAGCCCTGATAGTAGAAGCGGTTGATGCGCAAAAGAAACCGGTGGAGAATGGTAGTGGCAACATTTTTTAAAAAGCGAGAAAAAGTTCCGATCCGTTCACCGCGGATCACCGACCACAACGAATCGCTGACGTTTCGTCGCAGTAGGACGCTGACCGGCTCGGCGTCTGAGGAAGTGCGAACCGTCAGCGAGAGCCGAGCCCAGCTACGCTCGCCACGGCTCAAGGAGCACGAACTTCGTTCGCATCGACGCCGTCTCGGCGGCTACCTCGTGATGCTGCTGGTAGCAAGTGGCTTGCTGGTGCTTTTGCTGAGCCAGTTTATCGGCGTCGTCGGCCTCGACACTATCAGCTCGTCACCGCTGAAACAGAAAATTGACGAGCAGAGGTATGTGAGCGTCATCGATGAATATTTTGACAGCCACCCAGTTGAGCGGTTCCAATTTGCCTTAAACGAGGAGTCGCTCAAGCGTTATATAAGTGAAAAAGCGCCTGAGGTAGCCTCGCTCAAATTTGAAACTACCGGCCCAGCGAGCACCCGGGCGATCATGCGATTCCGTGAGCCGGTCGTAGCCTGGCAGATACAGTCGCAGCGCTCCTACGTCGATGGCGATGGCCAGGCGTTTACCCGTAACTATTACCTCGAGCCAAGCGTCATAGTCAAGGACGACAGCGGTATCGACCCGGCCTCGGGCGCTATCGTCTCTGACCGGTTTCTCCAGTTCATGGGGCGTGTTATCGCGCTCTCGAATGTTTCGGGTGTAGTGAAAGTCACTGGCGCGACTATTCCGCGCAATACGACACGTGAAATCGATCTCAACCTAGAGGGAAGGGGATATATCGTACGTACCCAGCTCGGGCGCGACCCTGCCTCGCAAGCGGCTGATATTGTCAATGCGGTGAAGTATATTGATGCGAAGGGCATAAAGCCTACATATGTCGATGTGAGGATTACTGGCAAAGCGGCCTATAGATAGCGCCTTCGGCTTAATAGGACAAACCTACGGTTTTTCCTATCGCTCCGCTGGGCTTTTCCCTTTAGTTAACATTTATTTTTATGAGCAAGTAATAAAAATAAATGGATTAAACAGTGGGGCAGCGGCGCAAGTATTAGCACCTGAAACGCAAAGCGATTAGCTAAAGGCTGCGCTGTCGCTTGCTCGGCGCGTGATGGTTTAGGCAAAGAATGATGGGACGAGTGGAGTGGCTGGCGCTTTCGCGACCCGCCCTACTTTACTCCCCTGAGTGTTCTAATTTTGTTCTATATGATGTAGTTGAGTGAGCAGTATAAAAAACATATTTAAACATTATAATTATACAAAAGTCAAATAGTGGGGAATAGGGGCGTGAAAACAAAGTCGTGAAAAAGTCAAACAAGGCTCACAAAACGTACATCAATTGTGGAAAACTATGTGTATTGCGACGTACGGAAAGTACTTAGCAGTCGGAGGTCAACAAAGACGAAGGTTAACGGGCGTGTCGATATAGTTTAGGACGAGTTGTCACTGATAGCAGCGAGAATCCCCTATTTGGGGAGGTATACACAATCAACTATAAGCACTATTATGCGTGTCGTAAAAGATATATTGGGCGACGTAGAGTATTGTTCGCCGTATGTACTTCTCATGCATTTGTTTGATCCTCGGCTTCCATCTTTTCTGTTATTTTTTATACTTCCCGCCTACTTGCCGTCGCCTATTTCTCATGGCCTAGTGATAGAGGTTCGTGACAACGGTATGCCAGCATTCATCAATATATAAATGTTCTATTTTTGTTCTATATGTTCTATAAGTAAAATTTGTGAAGACTATAGCACTATATGACTACCTGAGTCGTAATTCATGAGTATCGGACGGTGCGCGTGGCGCCTGGCGGGGTCGGTCAATGGTGGATCCTGGTGCAGTCGACGACTGGGCTTCCCCACCCTGCGCGGGCTTGTTGCGGTTGCGTGAGCGTGAACGCGTGCGTTTCTTTCTCGGGGCGTCTGAGTCGTCTGGCGAGTTGCTCGGTGGTGCTTGGGGCGCGGGAGATGACTGCTGCGGTGATGGTGATGGGATAGGAGGCGGTGTGGGCGGCCTGTCTCCCCCACCCTGTCGTGGGGCAGGTGCTGGTGCCGGACGTGATGCGCCTTGGATCGGCCACTGTTTGGCGACCGAGGCTGACTGCGGCGCTTGAGCTGAAGTGCCGCCGGATTTCTTGGTCAGGAGGTCTTGGATCTCTTGTTCGACGTCGCTGCGGGCGCGGGCGTATTGGGCACGTGAGTTGGCGATGATTTCCTGGAGATAGTCCGTGTTTGGCGGCGGGAGGCTGAGTGTCGTGGCGCTGAAAGCCGGTGATTTTTCACCTTTGATGACCATATTAATGATGAAATGACGGTTGTGCATCTGCAGGAGGTCGATGGGCTCGAACTGCGGCTCGAATTGTTTGCCGAGGATCGGTGCGTCGTCCGCCGACACGCGGAATGAAATAGTGGTGCCGACGTTGCCAAATACCGCGTCGCGCACGGTGTCCTGCATCTGTGAGATGTACTGGTTGGCGACGGTGAGGTTGAGGCCGTATTTGCGAGCTTCGGAGAGGATGGTCGCAAAACTATCGGTGGCGAAGTTTTGGAACTCGTCAACATAGAGATAGAACGGACGACGGTCTTCGATGCTGGCGATGTCAGCGCGGGACATGGCAGCCAGCTGGATCTTGGTGACGATGAACGAGCCGAGGATGCCGGCGTTGTCTTCACCGATAAGACCCTTGGACAGGTTGACGATCAAGATCTTGCCCTGATCCATGATCTCACGGATGTTAAAGGTGCTCTTCGGTTGGCCGATGATGTTACGGATGATCGGGTTGGCGGTGAAAGCACCGACTTTGTTGAGCACCGGTGCGACGGCTTCGGCTTGGAACTTGTCGTTCCAGCTGACGAACTCGATCGTCCAGAACTGCATGACGACTTGGTCGGTACAGTAGGTCAGGACTTCTTTGCGGAAGGCTTTGTCCGTCAGCATACGCGTGATGTCGAGCATCGTGCTGTTGGGGTAGTCAAGCAGCGCGAGGATGGTATAACGGAGGATGTATTCGAGTCGTGGCCCCCACGATTCGCCGAACATGCGCTTGAGCACCCCGATGATCTCGGAGCTAGTGTTGCTTTTCATGTTGGGGTCGTGGACTTCCATCGGATTGAAGCCGACTGGGAACGACGTGTCGGCGGGGTTGAAATAGACCACGTCTTTGATGCGGTGCGATGGGATGAAATGCATGTTGTCGACGGCGAAGTCACCGTGTGGGTCGATGATCGCGTAGCCTTGGTTGTGGTAGACGTCGCTGAGGGCGAAGAGCTCGAGCAGGCCGGATTTGCCGGCACCAGTCTGACCGATGATATAGACGTGACGCGAACGGTCAGACCGGTACAGGCCAAACTGTTGGTTGATACCACGAAAATTAGTCAGGCCAAACGCGCTGACTTCGTCGTCGTTGGCGGCATTTCCCGTCAGGACTGGTAATTTGGCCGGTGGTTCGGCGGTTTTGCTGGATGCCCAGACAATGTTGGGCGTTTCGACGTTGGTGTGTGGCAGATGGAAGACCGAAGCGAGCTCTTCGATGTTGAGGATATAGCCGCGGTCGATAAAGAACCGCGAGGTGTATTTGGCGATGTCGTCCCGTTGCATGCTGGCGTTGGTGATCTTGAAGCCGTTGAGGTTGGTGCTGTTGAACTGTTTGAAGGTACCGACGATGGCCTGCATGCGCTGCTTGGCGGTGACTTCGCTGTCGCCGAGGTAGGCGAGGCGGATCTTGACCTGATAGCCAAGTTTGACGGACTTTTTCTCGATCTCGGCAATACGGGTCTTGTCCCGCTCGGAGAGCTCCTTGGGTTTGGCGGCATCACCCTGCTCGGGCGGTTTCCAGAGCGCAGCCAGGGCGGCGAGGATCCATTTCCCTGCCCCACCACCCAAGAAGTCGAAACTTGCCGAGCCGGTTTTGATACTTTCGGCGTAGCGAGAGGCACGTTTGTGCCAATCGTCGGCGATCGGCCGGACAATGACCTGGATCCAGACTTCTTCGTCGACCGCCTCTAGCTTTGCAAGCGTAGCGGTGATACCGGCGAGCGGATCGACGTCAAACGTCTGAAATGTCTTGATCGGCAGCATCTCGTTGTCGGTCATCGCTAGCTCGGCGGTGTAGATCGTCGAGTGCTCAAATTGACGCTTGGTGTAGTCGTCGTCGGCTTCGGATATCTGGACGGTAGGATATTGGGCGTAGATCTGGCCTTCGACGAAGTTTTGCAGATGTTTCGGCACCCAGACATAGAAGCGGATCAGTTTGCCGATAGCGGCTATCTCGAAGCTGACGTGCTCTTGGAGTCCCCCACTCGCCCGCAGCTCGCCTTTGTCGCGCAAGATGCCGTGCAGGCTGGCAAAGAGTTGCTCAGCCGCAAGCTCTTGTTTGTCGTTGGTACGGGGGATCTCGAGGGTCAGTAGGACGTGCTGGATGTCCTCGATATGCTCAGCGCGGCGATAATTGCGCCAGGCCAAATAGCCGAGCACGACAACGATCGGCAACCAGACGTACCATTGCAATAATAAGCTGAAAAAAAACGACAAGAGTGTGCCCATAGCTATCTCCTATTGTCCTCTATTTTAGGGGTGAGTGCAAACGTATGGAGGCTTGCGACGAAGGAGTGAAGATTAGCTTGGTTGCTCGGCCAACACATAAGTGGCCTTTGCGACACGTTTGAACTGTGACTTGCTTTGGAGATTGAGAAGAATAGTGGTTTCTTTGACATGGCGGTGTTTCAGGACGCGGCGGACGATTTCGTCACGGTGTAGCGGTGCGGCTTCTTTTTGAAGTATATCGGTGATGATATCGGAGACGGTGCCTTTGCTGTAGCCCCACTCGCTCAACGCGTAGATGCCGCGGCCGATCAGGACGAAGCGCTTGTCTTTGATGAGTTCGTTGTGAATAGCCTGGGTGGTGACGTCTTTGCGTTTGAAATCAGAGGCTTTGATAGCGTCGGAAATCTGTGAGAAGTGCATCGGTTTGCCGTCTTCTTGCAAGATGACGTAGATCTTGTCACGGATGTTTTTTGGGTTGACGGTTGGCCATTTGGTGAGTCCCCAGCTTTCACGGAGATTGGCGAGGTTTTTGCTCAAGCTCGCGAGGGCGCGAGTGTGCTGCGGGTGCTCGTATTTGCCGACGCTGGTGTGTAGTTGCTCGAGCTCGATCGCTTCGCCGTTGTCTTTGACGGTCTTGACGATCTCGTCGACGCGGCCTTTGAGCTGTTTTTCGTCGGGGTAATATTCGCGGATAGCGACACCGTGGCTGTAGCTGTCGTTTTCACCGAGGACAGTGAGGTTGGGCGCGAGCTCAGCGATGAAAGCAGCGTGAGCACGAGTGTGCTTGCTGTTGCCCTGGTCGACACGGTCAGCCAGATCTTGGAGCTTGGCGGCACGACCCATCTCGCTCAGGTGACGGATAAAGAGTTTCTCGATTTCGTTGATCTCGGGGACGCCAGCTTCGGCGGCCATCTTGAGACGGATGAGGATAGCTTTTTCGAGCTGACGGACACGTTCACGAGTGATGCCGAGGAGTTCGCCGATTTGTTCGAGTGTTTCCTTGCGGTCGTGTAGCCCAAAGCGTCGCGAGATAATTTCGCGTTCGCGCTCACGCTCGATGCTCTCGAGAATATGATCAACGGCTCCCTTGATATCGGGGGTCGCTTCGGTCGCTTTGGGCTGTTCACTCATAGTTTCTGTCATTCCTCTAAAATAGTTTTTATTAAACCGATCTTTCTTCTTTTCAAGTATTATAGAACTAAAATTATGTAAAGTCAATACCTGAAATGACTGTATTTATTATAGCACATACTAGACGCTTGTGGTAAAGCGTGTTTTTGGGCTTTTATAGGGTTGGAAATGTGATGTGGTGAAATTAAAAATACCGCCCGGACGGGAGCTGGGGTGGGCTAGAGACGATCCCTAGCAAGCTCCGATCCGAACGGGTTATCATGGCATCTTGTGAGCCGTGTGATAGTGATGACAGTGGGGGCATGGGTAATCAATAAATTGACCCTCACCCTTTGTGCTCTGCCACCTCTTAGCATCTTTCGCTCCTCGTTTTGTTAAACGATGTTTTGGATCACACGATGTCTCAGGCGGGAATCTCTGCCGATCCGCAGTCACCTTTACCACCACCCTTCAGCTCCCGTTTTGTTGTGGTGAATGAGAGGATTATAACATGTTTTCACAAGTTATAAAAGTGAAAAATGAAGAACCCGCCCTGAATGCTCGGCTAGCCGGAAGCGATGGCCTCCAGTGCGGGGAATTCTTCATGGGCGGGGTTGTTTGCGCGGCCGTCGGGTGGCTCGCAGTCTGCGGTAGAGCGCGGCTATGCCGTAAAACAATACGAACGCCAGGGCACTAGCGTAAATATAATTCCACAACTTCGACAGAGGTTCGCCTTGTGCGGCGGTTTGAATCGCCATGAGCGTTGTGCTTGCGGCACAAAGTGCACCGAGGCTTATCGCTGACGTAAACCACTTAGGGCGGTCAGCTTCGTCAAAGAATGTGTAGATCACGAAGTTCCCGCCGGTGAACAGGCATGCCATATAAATGACAAAAATTGCGTCCATTCCGTCACTTTCCTTTCTAGATGGGTGTCAGGAATGTTGTTACCATAACATGAATACTTCACCATGTCTAAAGAATAGGTGTTATTTCTTGTGACGGAATGGGCGTTTTTTGGCCGCAGGGGCCTCGGCGAGCATCTGTTTGGCTTGTTCGTGCGTGATGGACTTCGGCTCAGTGTCTTTCGGGATCTTGGCGTTTTTCTTGCCATCGGTGATGTACGGGCCGAAACGGCCGTTGAGGACTTTGATACCATCGCCGAAATCAGTGATGTTTTTTTCGGCTTCGGTTTTCAGCTTCGTAGCGTAGAGTTCGAGGGATTCCTCGAGGGTGATAGTGTGTGGGTCGAGGGGTTTGATCGAGACGAAGAGTTTGTCTATCTGGATGTAGGGGCCAAAGCGGCCGATGTTGGCACGGATATCTTGACCGTTGGGGGTCTGGCCG
>OFQW01000151.1_pt1 | contig 13088 bp, 15 predicted proteins | sample 1542941 | NCBI WGS metagenome assembly OFQW01 (sample SAMN07774219, study PRJEB24372) | wastewater metagenome | isolation source: Exp Tend NO 90WW | collected 2016-02 | reverse complement strand
TATGAAGCCCGTGCTGTCGAGCACCGGCGCCGTTCGCCTCGAGGACGTGCGCGGCGAAGCGCTGCACACCGGCCAGGCGGATTTGGTCCAGATTCGTCGGAAGGGAGGACGCGGTGGAGAGGAACGCGGCGTACTCCACACCGCCGGGACTGTCCAGGGCGATCTCCACGATGGCGCTGTCCTGCCCGGGGGTTACCACGATGCTGGCAAAGTTGGGCGCTTGGTACCGCGGCACGGCGCGGACCCTGAACCGTGAGGCGAAAGACCTCGTGGTCAAGTACCTCGTGAGTCAGCTTCCGGCGAAGAAACGCAAGGGCGCGATGACGATGTTTGCAGCGGCTTTCGACACCGAAGCGGGAACAGCGCTTTGCGGTGCGCTGCTGTCGCTGCTACCGCACATGGCGGCGTACCTGGGGAAGCCCGTCGGGCCGAAGCTGACGCGGCTGGCGCGCGAATGCCGTCGTGAAGGTGGAACCGATGCCGTGGCGCGCATCATGAGCGAACTTATGGGCGTGCTGAAGCTGTTGACCGAGCTGGGCGAGCGGTATTTGGTGAACCTGCCCGATGAAGTCAAAGAGGTCGAAGCGCCGTCGTCCGTTTCCGCCGGATCGCTGCCGTCCGCATCGCCCGTCGTCGATTTCAGTGCGCCGCCCGAGATGGCCAAGGTGGGCGCGTAGCGTTCAAAATTAGCTCGCGATTAGCCTGCGATTTGCTCTGCCAGACAGCTCTCTTGCTTACTTGGCTTTGTCGCCAACCGCTTCTTCCGCCTGCACGTCGCCGACTGCCGCGGCGTCGGCTTCCGCTTTTCCGTCGATATCGCTGGCGTCGTCGCTGTCGTCCACACCTTCAACACCCTCAGCGTCCGGTGTCGGCATCGCGGGTGCGGTGCTTTGCGGCGTATCGCTCACTTCGGGTAGCAGATTGGCGAGGGCGAACCATGCGCGGGGGGCGACTTCAGGCATTGCGGCGCGCAGGTTCGGCAACGCCGTAGCAATACGGGCGATGCCGGTGCCGGTTTCGCTGGCGTACTTGCTCTGCTGCTCTTCGCGTGCTGCAAGGTCTTCAGGCGGCGTAGCGTCAAGCCAGTAGTGCGGCATGCAGTCCCAGTCGCCGAAGTTGTACCAGCCGACCCACCGGGACACTTGCTCATAAAGCACGCCGTCGCAGGGTTCCCAGGTAACGATGTCCCGGCGGGTCTTCGGATCGCGGGTGATGACCTTTCGCGCGTCGAAAAACCAGGACGCGGACTCTTCAAACTTGTTCCACTCGATGCCCTGATGAACGACTCCCAGTTTGTACCCGCCGGGCTGCCCCGCCGTGGTCATGTCTTGGCCGAGATAAACATAGCAGATGCGCTTTTTGATTCGGTTTTCCGTCTGGTCAAACGCCTGCGACCCCCCGCCTGCCGTCGTGCCGAGAAGTTCAAGCCACTCCAGCTTTTCACCCTTCGCGTCGACGCGCATCGGAATGACCGCGCCCGCACCGGCAGTCTGAATGTTGACGGCACTTCGGTCCACTTGGCCGCGCTGATAGTCAACGTTGTGGAAATACTGCATAAACCCGATACCAAATCGCTCTTGGAAGGCCAAATTGTCAAAGAAGTTGTACCCATCGCCGACGAAATCGTTGCCCAGCGCGAACACCGCACCATGAAGCCACGGCTGCCGCGCTGCGCGCTGCCCCAGCACCCATCGGCCCAGTCCTGGCTCGACAATCAGCAGCCCCTTGTTGAGTGTCGTGGCGTGGAATGCACCGCCGTCGATGCTGCGCCCGATGCCGCGGTAGAAGTATTGAAGCTGGCTCGGGTGCCACGGCTTGTGAACCGGCAGCCACCAGCGATGCCGCCCATCGCGACGCTCTTCCCAGTCCATGCCGCTCACAAACTGGCCCATCTGCATATCATCATCGTGCCACTGCCGCAACACATTGTCTGGGAAGATTACATCCCTAAACTCTTTGAACCAATCGGCGGCATAGCGTGCGGCTTTGTCCCGCTTCCGTCGCGGCGTGGCCTGCCTGGGAATCTTAGACAGAAAATCGTTGCGCTCTTCGCGGCACTTTTTGATGACCGGATGCGACCACATCGCATCAGACAGCATACCCGTACCGCCAAAAGTGCCGGCCAGGTGCGCGCCAAGTGCCACCTTGACCCCTTCGACGGTCCACCCTAGAATGCCGTTCTGTCCGAAGCCCCCGATACCCGACTGCGGCACCTGGACGATGTTGTCAAGTGGCGGCGTTTTGGGCGGCTTCACTTCGGAGCCTGCAACCGTCACAGCCGACACGGAACGGGTTTCAGGCTGCATACTTTGGGTGTGCGGTGTGCCAGCGGGGGCGGTACCGGGAGGGACTACGGGAGAACTGCCGTCGGAAATCATGCCTTAGATGGTGCAAAACCTCTTGACTTTGCGTATGCGGGGAGTAAACTGTCTGCCTGTCGAAGCTGACGGAAATCACGATCAAACCCTACACCCGCGCTCCTTTCACCGTCCGAGACGGTCTTTGCTGAGGTTCAGCGCCCACGAGCAATTTGGGCGCAAATGCGCTTTGTTGGCCGATGGGCTGAATCGAACAAGTGGCACGATGTCGCAACGTGCCCTGTACTAGTTGACAAACTGAAAGCCCTCGCCGACGAAATCGAGCGGCAACAGACGGCAGCAACGGAGAAAGCCAAGTGAAACTTCGTAATTTCATTCCAACAGATCGCGAACTTCCACCGACGAACCTTTACGTGCTAGGCTACGGGCGAACCCGCGCCTTTCGTTGTCATTCGTCGAGACGAACACGGGATGTGGCTATCCTCTAACGAGTGCATGGAAGATGATTATACTCCGCCTACTTCATGGCACTCGCTGCCAGGAGGACACGATTTCAACACGGCAGGGCTTCCCATTGCAGTTGGACCGGACAAGGACCTAAACGTATGACCCTCGCCGCCGTCGCCGATCCGCATATTTGGAACCACAAGAGACATGGTGGTGCGCTTGTTCGTGGCGTCAACCGGCGGGGAGAGCTGTGCCTTGACGTGTTGCAGCGTGCAAGTGCGTTGGCGCAGCGGCGCGACGCAGAGCTGATTGTCGCGGGCGACCTTGTGGACAGCGCCGGGCCGATTCAGCCGCAGCTTGCACAGCGGATTCGTGCGACGCTGCCTGAGGAGTCAGGGCTAGTCGTCGGCAATCACGACGCGACAGCCGCAGACGATCACTCGCTGGGCCTGTACGCACCGTCAGAGCGTATCGCCGACAAAGTGCGGCAGCTCGTCGCGGGAGGCTGGCTGGATCGGCCTCTTGCGACGCTCGTGCCCTACACCGCCAACATTGACGATATCCGTACTGCTGCGCCGCTTGTCGTTGGCCATTTCGGTATCTACGACGACAGCTTTCCGCCGTACCTGCGCAAGCGCCCCGCCCGTCACGTCGAGGAGCTTTTCACTTGGATGCATGAAAGGAATACAAATGTCTTCTGTTCGGGAGACTGGCATCGTAGACAAGTGTGGTTTGATGACGGAACGCGCATGGGTCCGGTTTTGGAGCAAGGTGGACAAAAATGGTCCGTTAATCTTACAGACCCCCTGCTGGATTTGGCTTGGGTGGAAGAAAGACGGTTATGGGTGTTTCGACATAGGCCGGAACCCCGCTCGCCCAAAATCTGGAGTGAAGAGCCTGGCTTATGTCCTGTTGTGGGAGAGCATAAACGGACTATATCAGAGGACAATGCAACTCGACCATTTGTGCCGGAATCCCGCCTGTTTGAGACCAGATCATTTAGAGCTAGTGACTCCCAGGGAGAACTCGCTTCGCAGCGAGAGCCCTTTAGCAAAGAACGCGCGAAAGACACATTGCCCCAAAGGCCATCCCTACGTAGAGGGCAACATCTATTGGCTGGACAAGCCATACAAACGACGATGCCGGATATGCCAGAAAGCCGGCATGGCAATCCAACGCGCCAAAAGATCATCATGCAAATAGGTGCCCTCATTGCAACAGGCTGGGACAATCCGGGGCTGTACGGCTACGGCACTGTGGCATTCTGGAACGGCGAACGCCTGAGCTGGGAAGAGCTGCCAGGGCCGCGGTTTTGCACCGTGCGCAGCGATGAAGAGGAAAAAGCCGTCGTCGCTGAGGCGGCTAAGCTCGGTCACAACCTGTTCCTACGTCGCTACTACACTGGCGACAGACCCGAAACCCCGCCGGGGCTAGAAGCCTACGAAGCGTTGCCCGTCGCAGTGGAACAGGCGGCGGCAATACAGGTGCCCCGAACACCGTACGGCTTGCACCCTCATACGGGAAGCATGCTATACTATCCGACGCCACAAGCTGCACTCGACGAGCTTGTGAGCCATTGGCTCGACACCATCGCACCCGGCGACGAGCGCGCCGCGGTGCAAGAGATTCTGAACCGCTACCTATGAGGCTGCACCTTCACCCATACCCGCCGCACTGTAACACTGTTGTCGATTTGCCGACTACGGGGCTTGTCGTCGTACATGGTGCGAATGGTAGCGGCAAATCGAGCCTTGTCGAAGCGTACGCTGCGGCGCTGTGGGGTAAGAGCCTGCGCGGGGCTGCAGCGTGGCGGAGTGAGGCCGATCGCATCGACCTGTCGCTACCGGGGCTGACCGTGAGTCGCACGCCGTCGAGCTTGCTCGTAAACGGTGAGACGACGTTGACGACGGCGAAGGCGCAACAGCGGCTGACCAGCATCGTCGGCGACTTTGCGACGTGGCAACGTACGCGGGTTTTCGATGCCGACCTCACCGCGCGCTTCGGAGCGGAAACCGACAGCGAGCGTAAGAAGCTTCTAGAACGGCTTCTAGGGCTTGAACAGCTTGACGCTGGGCTGCGCAAGCTCCGCGAAGATTTGCGCGCCGCAGAGGGCAAACAGACCGCTTCTGAAGCGCAAGCGCGACAGGTGCGCGCCGTGCTGGCGGAGCAACCGCTTCCACTGCCGGGTGTTGCGGATTTGGGGGCACAACTCACCGCGACATCGGCGGCGCTGGAAGCGGCAGAACGGGCGGCATCCGAGATGGCCAAGAAGGAAGGGAAACTGGCCGAACGCTTATCACGGCTACAACAGGACATCACCGCGCTGCATGCCGGACAGTGCCCGACATGCCGGCAGAGCGTGCCGGGGTCCACGCTGCGACGGCTGCACGAGGAAGCGGCAGAAGCCCGAAGCGAACGGATCGCGCAAGAGGCGGCACGGCGTGCGGCGGCAGACGAGAGCACGGCACTACAGGCTTCGGTGCGTCGGCTGCGCGAAGTGCAAGCGGCGGCGCAGCGTGCCGCGGCAACGGCGGGACGGCGTGCGGAGCTAGAGACACAGCAGGGCATCGTCGAGGAAGAGGCACGGTTACACGGGCGCATGGTGTCGCGGCTGAAACAGCTTGAAGCGTTTATCGTCGATGCGCGGCCAAAGCTGTTAGCAGACTCCTTGGCCATCTTGGAAGCAGCCGCATCGGCATGGATTCCAGGGCTTCAGCTTCGGATCATCGACGATGGGCTGTCGGTGAAACTCGGCGCGCGGAAGTACAAAGAGCTGAACGAGGGGCATCGCCGACTGTGCGATTTGGCTGTGCTTTTGGGCCTGTCGGGCATGGGCGATGCGAAGGTGAAAGGCGCACTTTTTCTTGACGGCGCGCTTCATGGGCTCGACGAAGACAGGCAAGATGCTGTCGCGGCGCTACTTGAAACCGTCGCACAGCGCGAGCTGGTCATCGTGCTCACCTGCGTCGAAGACGTGGCCCAGCGCCTGCGTGGCACGCGGATAAAGGTTGCAAACGGCACGGTTACGTGATACGGTAAGTCAATTATGAGTGAACGCAAACACAGCCACTACTTCAAGAGCGTCGAGGGTGCTGGCGGGCGTGGCGGCGGTAAGGACATCACGCGCGACATCCAAGAGGCGATCGATACGCTCAAGCGCTGGCAGGAAATGCGGGCCGAGGAGCAGTCTACACAGAGCGTGCCGCAATGAGAACCACCATTCTCGATCACGGCTACCTCGAAATCATTGAACACTGGGGCAGCGACGAGCGCATTGTGGAAGCTGCGCGGATGTCGACGCAGAAGGGTTTTTTGGGGTGGGGTGACAATAAAGCACCCGGCGACGAAAAGCTGCTGCGCTACCTCATGCAGAACCGGCATGAGACGCCCTTTGAAATGGCCGGCATGGTCATCGAAGTGCAAGCGCCGATCATGGCGTTACGTGAGTGGCAGCGTCATCGTACGCAGTCCTATAACGAGATGTCAGCTCGGTATGCGCCCCTGCCCGCGGTGGACTACTTGCCGACGGCAGAACGCTGTCTCAGCGTCAACGGAGCGAACAAACAAGCCAATGCGGTAGCAGGTGCGGCAGAGCTGACACACGATACGGCGCTCGCGTGGCTTGAGAAGCTAGCCGCCTATTACGCTCAGGGCGAAGCGTTGTATCAAGAGGGCCTGTCTGCTGGTGTGCCTAAAGAGCTGGCCAGGCTGCCACTGACTGTGGGCCGCTTTAGCCGGATGCGTGCAAGCGCGAACCTGCGCAACTGGCTGGCCTTCCTGACGCTTCGTAGCGACGTGTTGCCGAGCGGCAAAGCTGCGCAGTGGGAGATTCGTCAGTATGCAAACGCTGTTGCAGCGGCGATTGCCGAGCGTTTCCCTCGTACTTACGAACTGTTTGTGAGCCGATCATGAGCAAGCAAAGTCAAACCGTTTCCGGCAGTCCGGTCGTGGGCGTCGCACCTCCGCTTCGCGTCACGCTCAATGGGCGTACGGGCACGCCGGATGAAATGGGCGTCGAAGTGTCCGTGTCGGATACTGGGCTTGGCCCATGGCAGCATGTCGCCGGGCCTAAGCTGACAGCCGACACGGCAAGTGCGGCAAGCACGGACTACACCGACATCCGTGTCAAGCTTGAACAGGTGCAAAAGCGGCGGCTTGTCGCTGTCCTGTGTCGGCGCACGGGGCACAGCCGCGCGTGGTTCTATAAAGTCCTAGATGGCAAGGCTTCGGTGCTTGCCGATCTGCCAATCCTCGACGACGTGCTTTCGCTGCCTGATGCCGCCGCTGACCCGATAAACGCGATTCGGGTCGCTGCGGGCGTCGAGAAGAAACGGCTTGCGGAGCTTCTGGGGATCAGCCGTCAGGCGCTGCACTCCTGGGAGGAAAAGCCGACAGCCGAACGTCTGCTTCGGGTTCGCGGCGTGCTGGGCGCATCATCCGCTTCGCAGTAACCGCGCTTTCTGTTTCGCACCGCGCAGCCGTTTACGCAGCAAGTAGACACTACGTACTTCGTCTGAGCAAATCCGCCACACTTCAGTCAGCGACGGTGAGTACCAAAACGCCACACAGCGATGTGGCGTTTATGTCGCTTTCGCCTCACGCCGCACAGCCGTTTCCGAGTGAGCCGTACTTGGCACAGTGCGTGCTTGACTTTCTGTATCATGAAAACGCAGCGCACAACTGAGTTCTACGCTGGTCTCATCGTCGGTGTGTCGGTTCAATGGAACAAGTACCCTTCTCACATGACCCGGCAGATCCGTGTCACCGTTGGCAAGCTCGCCGTGGTTGACTCGCCGTGGTCGGAGGAGAGCCGATCGCGGGCTTGCGCCGCGCTGGCTGCTATCCTTCACGAAAATGAGACGCTGTGTCGAGAGTTGACGGGCGCAATCATGGAGGTGGTGCTATGAGGACGCCCACGATCTACGAAGCAGCTCGTAGATGCGCCAGCCAACCAGCGGCCTCAGGCACCGCGCAAGCTGCTCCGGGGAGATGTCAATGGTTGCCCGGTTGGACTCAAGGTCCGGCCACTGCTGGATGGCTCGACGGTACAACGACGTGGACACTTCAGGGGATCACCAAGGGAGACAGACAATGATGACCCAAGCCGACAAGTTCAAAGCACCACGGACTCGACTCTACACCGTGCGTGTTGGCTTTCTCAATGCCAACGCCGACTATGACACCTCGGTGCGTGCTACCGACCACTGGAACGCTGTTTGGCGCGTCTCTTGCAGCCTCATGAACAAGAAGTCGCAAGGTATCGTCACCCACGTCAACGGTAAAGATGTAATGGAGCTGCGCTAGCCGGCAGGAAAATCTGATGAATGCTACACACCCGTCCTCTGCGAGAAGTTGACATATGGAAACCATGCAGCAATCACAGGCGAAGGCGCAGCGGCGGGATTTTGCGAAGCCCGTCGCGGGCGTGCAGGTAGGCGACTCACATTACAGCATCCGCAAAGTCGGGTACTACTTCGGCAAAGCCAAGATCGTCACCGAAGTGCAGCTCGTCGTCGATGGCGAGATCAAGGCGCGCGGACGACAGGACATACTGTCTTGTCTCGCAAGCTGTGCCGCACAGCCGCATTTCGACGTTGACGACGCCCGTTACCTGCTTCGCGCCCTCGATTCGATTCAGACTGTCACCTATCGCGACAAAGGAGCACGCTAATGGCCGAGCCTGTTTCAGCGGTTTGGCTCACACAAGCCGATGTGCTCACTCGTGAGCTGGTGTTACTCGATTTGTGGTGTCGATTTCTCAATCTCCTGTACTCAACGCTGGGCATTGATGCCCACTTCGACGTGGAAGGCTAATACCATGCGCCGTATCCCCCTGAATCTCATTCCAAACACGATCACCCGTGAGGCGAAAAAGACGCTGGCGAATGTCACTGTGGCCGATCCGGCGACGCTGGTTTTTGCCCTCGACGGCGAAGACGGCACGGCGTCATGGACGCAAGACGAGCGCGAAAACCTGAGCGTGTATCCCGATCTGGTGTGTTCGCTGCTGCTGAAACACCACAACACTGCGAACAAGTGTACGACGGAAGAGAAAGGCTTCTGGTATCGCAGCGACAAGGGCGACATCGATGGCAACCTGCTCGTCTGGGGCAGTCTGTCGCGCGTCAACGTGACAATCATGGGCACCATCGAGGAGCCGATGCTCGTCGTGTCGGATACCGGACGACAGCAGTGCAAAGCAGCGGAGTGGCTTACGGGCTTTCTCGCTGTGTGCCGTGAGGCGCTGAAAGCGCACAAGGGCGACACGTTCAAGGCGCAGCATCAGGTACTGGGCGATCACGCCAGTGACCCGATCGTGCGCAGCTTTGTGTCGGTTCACTGGGCGGTCATCTTCCAGGGCGGTAGCTCGACGGGTCGCCCCCTGGTGAGCTGGAATGACAAAGCAGGCAAGTACAGCGCGGTGTTTTGGGTGTCGCTGACCGCCGGGGGCGGGGCACCCTCGGAACGAGCGACGCTTGAACGGGCGAAGCTCGCACGCATTCAGGTCCCCAGCACCGTATCGGGTGAGGCGCTAACGCTACGAAAGCTCGTGCTTTCGTACCTGCGTGAAGCGGCCAACACGACGACGCCGCACACCGAAGAGACCGCGTTGCGGCATGCGGGCAGTTTCGTGTCGCAGCCGATGACCGTCGGCGCGTCGAATCGCGAGCTGAAAGAGGCATGGACGCAGAACCTGTACAAGTTCAGCCTTGTATGCGCCGCAGTGCGCGAAAAGGTGGACGCGGAAGCCGACCCACGGAAGATGCTGGCGCTGTTTGACCGCGCAGTGAAAAAGTGCGTCAAGATCGTACCACAGAACGAAGCCGTCGGCGACGAGTTCAACTTCACCTACAGCGGCAACGCGCTTACCGAGGAACAGCAGCTCACGGCGTTCCTACCGAAGCCGAAGAAGGCCAAGGTGGCGAAGGCTCCTGTGGCTGAAAACACGGCAGACGACGCGGCGGGCAACAGCGCAACGAGTGATGAAACTGACATCGTGCCCGCCCCCTCTTCCGTGTCGCCGTCGCGGAAGGTCGCCCTTCGGGCTCAGCTCGACACCGTGCGCCGGCTGTCGCAGGCGGCCAGGTCGCCGATGTCGCCGCTCGGCAGCGAGGATAAAGCCGCAGCAGCGGCGATTGCGAAGTATCTTGCGTGGGAAGCGGGCGACAGCACGGCACTGCCTGAATCGCTGCGTAAGCTCCTCACCATCGAAGAGGACGAAGACGACAGCTTCGCGGATCTGAAAGACTTCATCGAACACTGGGACGGCAAAGCGCCGCTTACAAGTTGTGAAAGCGAAGCGGTGCAATCGAAGCTCGACGAGCTGCGCAAGACGCTTGTGGACGCGAAAAAGATGAAGCCCGACGACCGCGCGCTTGCCGCTCAGGACTGGCTACTCAAACAAGTGACGGGGGTGTAACATGAAGATTTGTTTCACGTTTGAGACGAAGAACGGGATCAATCGACTGCGTGTTGAGCAAGTGGAAGACGACACACAGCGAATGCTTTTCAACGAAGCCACTGGGCTTGAGCCAGAGGCGGTGAAGCGAGTACAAGAAGCTGTACCTGACATTGTGTCGCTGCTGAAGCAATTCACCGACTGAGCAGTGACACCCTGTCACACCACCTGTGACTTTTTGGCAAAGTGGACTGGACAAAGCGTATTGCTTTGTGTAGTCTCTGTGTATGCGAATTGCAGACCAGGGCGGTGCCGGCGGGACGCGGCACGCCAAGCAAGACCCCACGTATAAAAAGCTGATTCTCACCGGCACGTTGCGAGCGACGCGCAAGCAAGCCGGGGCTACCATCAAACAGGCTGAGGCACTTGACCCTGAACTGCGCGCCATCGTCGATACGCGACTTGTTGGACGGGATGGCAAGATTCTGCCGGTGCGCTGCCGCCAGGGCTGTCAGATGGCCAGGGACGGGCGGGACTGTGAACACGCGCAGACGGCTGCATGGCGCGTACTGCGCGACAGCTACGCCGAAAAGAACCGTGACCTCGCACGGCGTGCGGCGGAACGGCAGTGGAAGCGCAATCAGCACCTGCCGGGGGAGGTTGTAGCCTGTTGCACCGAACCGGGCGCAGCGTCGCACCATCACGCTTGTTTCAAGCACGGTAACGTCGTACACTGCTCATGGTGTCACGGCAAACAGAAGCGGCTGTGCCAGCCGGACCTAGAAGCCCTCGCCTTCCTTGGCCTTCTGGAAGCGGTCCACAAGTTCAATCCCGACAAAGCGGGACGTATCAGCTCTTACGCCGTGCATCTCATCAAACAGACGATGATGGAGCTGCTACGGCAAACGCCGATCAGCTTTCCGCAGGATTTGCTGCGCGACCGTCGAGAAATCGCAGCGCTTGAGAAGCAGCATGTCAAAGCGGGCGCTGCCGCGCCGACCGATATCGAAGTGCGAGCGCATCTGCTGTCGATTCGCGCCTGCCGTCGCGGTGAGACGATTGAGGAGCGCATCACGCTCGCGCGAAACTGCTATTACGGTCAAGAGCGAAAAAGCGTCGAGGCGCTACAGGCCAAATACATCGACAACAATTCACGCTTTGAGAAGCGCATGCGACGGGGCAAGCTAACGACCGCAATCGAATCACTCACGGCGGAGCTGCCGACGGAAACGGAAAACGTCCTCAGCACGCGCGCCCGTCGCGCTTTGCAGGCCGCACTTCCAAAGCTGTCGACCGAAGCTCGCGCATCGGCAGAGCTGTACCTCGATGGCAAGCTACCGTCGCCCCCCGCTTCAGTCGTTTTGGCCCTTCGCGCCGTCATGGATGTCCGCATGCCGGGCGTGCTGGCGGTTTAACCCGCATCAAACGCCGCAAGAACCACACCTGGTGTCATTGTTGACACTGTAGACATCTGCGCCCATCGCCCTGTGGGCTGCCGCACGTCGTCGTGAAATTGCAGCGTCGTCGGGCCGAGCGGCGCAGCGTCGAGACAGCCGCGCACGGTCGCAATCGCCGCCGCGTGGCCAAGCTTTTCCGCAACGGCTGCGCCTGCGCGCATCGCCTCACCAACGATATCGCGTCGCGGCGCTTGACTTTGCGAAGTTGCGGGGGTGACGATCGGTGACGATGGTGACGATCGATGACGATCAGGATCGTCACCAGATAGCCCTTAAATTCCACACACTTAGAGCACGGGTGACGATGGTGACGATGTTTTCAGCCAAAAGAAATAAATTGTGACCGCTGTGTATACAGTGAGGTAAGGGCACGCACAGCCGCGCACACTCTCTTATGTTTGTATATATTTTGATTATCAAGCTAAAAACATCGTCACCATCGTCACTCGTGCTCTAAGTGTACGAAAAGCTTCGGTTTTCTGGTGACGATCCTAAAACGGAGGATCGTCACCGATCGTCACCCACCGACGGAAAATGGGGATCGTCACCCATAACCGCAGCGACGGAGGCGCGGTTTAGACTTACACAGCTTTTTACGCACGATTGCCATTTTGTCACTTTTGCGCACCTTCGGCACACCTTGGCCATCTGGGAGGCGCGGTGTAGGCGGTGGTAGGTGTCTCGGTAGGGTGTAGGGTGTAGGGTGTGGGCGTACAGAAGAAAGCGCACCATCTCATATCATGAGACCGGCGAGGGGGACAGCGAGGGTAAACGAAAGACTTACACAGCTTCTAGGCGTGCCGTGTGTAGGTATCAAGGCGATTGTCGATGTCATCGCAGCCGATCGTGGCTGTCGCGAACACATCAGGGCTGCGCTGCTACAGCGGCAGGAGTTGCTTGAACACATCAGGGCTGCGCTGCTACAGCGGCAGGAGTTGCTTGAGCCGCCCATCGCTAATCCGTTCCCGACGCGCCCGCCGTCGACGATTTCGCCAAAGCCTCGCCAGCCCGGTTTCCCTGTGGCACCCGTGCCGCCGGTGCGCCCGATGCCTGCAAAGCCGCTGGCGGACCTCCCAGACGTGTCAGACGATGCCACGGCGCTATCGCACGCCGATGTGGTGGCGCTCGTCGCTGCGCGGCTTTCGGAGGGGGAAGCGCCACAGCAAGCGCAGCATGATGCCCCGCAGCTTGAGGGCGCATCCCAGAGGGCCAAGGCGGGGAGCGGGGCGGTAGCCGGGGCTGTCGGTGGGCAGACTGCGCCGTCGCCTGCGGCTGCTGTGCCTGTGGCTGCCGTGCCTGTCGCAGCTCCATCTGCGGCTGCTATTGCGGCTGTGCCTGGGCAATCACACACTGCGCCCGCCGCTGTCTCTGTTGCGCCCTGTGGGCGTCGGCAGGGCATCGCTGAAGCGCTACAGCGTCGGAAAGGATTGCTATAATGCGCCCCATAATGGACACTTCACCGTCTGA
>OFQW01000146.1_pt1 | contig 13241 bp, 14 predicted proteins | sample 1542941 | NCBI WGS metagenome assembly OFQW01 (sample SAMN07774219, study PRJEB24372) | wastewater metagenome | isolation source: Exp Tend NO 90WW | collected 2016-02 | reverse complement strand
TAGTGGTGATTCTCTCAGAGTTGATTATATGAAATAATGGCTGAAAATACGCTTGGCATAAATCAAGGCGGCACGAACGCAACCACAAAAGGCGGGGCAATAAGCAATCTATTCAATGAAACCGTAACGATTGCAAATTGCGCAAACACATCGAGCGAGGTTACAGTATTAAGCGCAACCGTACCGGCTAATACATGGGGGGATGGTGAACAGTTCATGCTGTTTGGAGCGTTTTTACACAAGCAGAATAGCGGAGTGAGTAGAAATTTCACAATGAAAATAAAGGTTGGCGGCACGTCGTACACGGCAGTATCAGCGTCAGCGGTGGCAAACAGTGCAAACGAGGGCAAATCAACAAGGAATTTTATATTTACGCGTGTTGGAACTGAGGTTTGGGGTGCGTTCGGTACTAGTGGCGTTGGTTTCATGGGCGGCACTATAATACCTGCGAGCACGGGAATAGGTACAAATCAATTTGGGTCAAGTGCAAATATTTGGACGGGGCTAAACTTTGCGGCTACCATCGCGATAGAAATTACCATCCAATGGAGCGCGGCGGATGCAAATGTTTATTTTAATCCGCAAGTGGGGAGGGCAGTCAAATTATGATTGAAAAAGTAAACAGAATCCAACAAATCAAACGCGAAGCTGCCGAACGAATAAACGATATTTGTCCGGCATGGAAACAATCGAATTTGAACGCGCGGGCGAATGAATTAAATGGGATACAGCATGATAGGGAGTGGACAAGTGAGGAGCAGTCCGAATGGTCGCAAATGATGGATTTATGGCAGACGGTAAAGCAAATCCGGATTGACAGTAATATTGCGGAAAACACGGTAAACGGATTGCAAACTATTGAAGAAATCGAGCAGTTCTCATGGTAAGAAATTACTTCATAGCAGCCCTTGCCGGCGCGGTAGTGGCAATTATTGCCCTTAGAGCTTGCGACGGTGAAACTAAGCCCGAAATTCGCACCGAAACGCGCATAGATACGGTGTTTGAAAATGTGTATGTGCCAGTAGTACAAGGAACGGCAAAAGCAACGAAATTTACTTACGGCGGGATGGTGCATGATACGGTAATTGAGCGCATTTACATCACAACGGAACGCGGTGATACTATTCCAGAATTTACGGCAATACTTGACACTATTCAAAGCGCTGATACGTTACACTTGGAATATACTTATCCGTCTTCGATGTTCAAATACTCACTTAGCAGACAGCCGATTGAGTATAAATATTTCAACACAATAACAACCAAAACAATCACATTAGAGCCGTCGAAATTTAGCTGGGGATTGCAGGCAGGATTCGGATATTTAGTGAGCTTTAGGACGGGGCAAAGTGCGATAGGTGCTTACTTTGGTATAGGTGGTAACTATAGATTATAGTACTACTATATAATATAATAAACGCGAAAAAATAAACTCTAATAAGAAAAGATTAGGGTATAGGGTGAACTATGTTTTCAATATTAAAATAATTATAGATAATATATAAAAATGGCAGCTCCAAAGGGACATAATTTCGGAAAAGGAAGACCTAAAGGCGCACCAAATAAGGCAAATAGCGAGGTGAGGGATATTTTACGTTCTGTATGCCAAAGCACTATTGACAATTTGGAGGCAATTTTGGACTCAATAGACACACCAAAAGACAAGATTGATGCGCTCTCAAAACTGATGCCTTATTTCGTTTCTAAAATGCCAAACGTGAATATAAACGCGACGGGTGCAGTTGAATCTATCCAACCGCCAAACGTCACATTCACCCGTGAGAATATGAGTAATGACACTACCCCTCAATCATAAACAGTTTGACGCGGTAACGTCGCAATTTGAAGAAACGTTCTATATTGCCGGCATCGGTAGTGGCAAATCGTTTGTTTTGGGTGCTTTTATCTATCTTGAAGCGCGGCTCAAAAATAGCGTTGGAATGATAACAGCGCCGACAACAGATACGCTCAATAATAGCACGATGCCACAACTTAAGGACGTTTGGGCAAGGTTAGGATTAATCGAAGGAACGCATTACATTATCGGTTCGATGCCGCCGCATGAATGGGGTGTACCGAATTACACGAACCGAAATAGCAAGATATTAACGTGGCGGTGGGGTGCTTATACGATTTTAGACGGTAGTGATAATTTTAACAAACACAGAGGTTTGGAGCTTGATTATGTAGCAGCCGATGAATTACGTGATATTAAAGACGGCGCATGGGAAATGTACCGCGGTAGAATGAGAGGCAAGGCAAAGAAGGCTATTAAATCCATGTATCGAATGTTAGGGGTTACAACACCACCGGATAACCCAAAGAAGATTCAAAAGCTAATTAACCATAAAGTAGAGGTAATACGCGGCACGTCGTACGATAACGAAAAGAATTTACCCGATGGTTACATCGAAGGATTAAAAGAGCGATACGACGAATTAACGTTTAATCGTGAGGTTTTAGGGCAGTTGGTTAATGCGGGCGGTATGCTTGCTTACTATGCTTTCAAACGAGAGCGCAACGTGGTAAGGATGGATTTTCGCAAGGATGCGCGTACTATTATGTTTTGGGATTTTAACGCAAGTGCAAAAAAACCAATGGCAACCGGTATATTGCAGGAAATTGAAGGCGTGTGGTATGTAACAAAAGAATTTATTTTCAAAAATAGCAATACAGATGAGCAATGTAGAAAAATACTTGACTTTTTTCAGGAAACAAATTTCAGCGGAACACTTGAAATCACAGGGGATTCTGCAGGACATAGAAGGGAGTCGAACGCTACAAGGTCTGATTATGCTATTATTGAGTATTATTTTAGTAATTTTGCCAACTATTTATTACGAACGCGCCCGACGAAAGCCGTTAAAGACAGAATCGCCGCTACAAATGCAATGTTTCGTAGTATGGCTGGAAACACCAGGCTTTATATCGACGAACGCTGTACTAAGCTGATAGAAGACTTAGAAGAAACACGATGGAAAGAAAACGGTATCGAACTTGACGATACAGACCCCGAAAGAACACATGCATCGGATGCACTTTCGTATATGCCTTATAATTATTTCCCTATTGGATTTAGTGAGCCGATAATATCATGAGCCAAATAAAACCGATAAAAAACCCCGATTATGTAAATGCGTTTCGTGACGGATTTACTACTATTTGGGGTGGCACGCCACTTGCAAATGAAGTGGAAAATTTATCTTATTTCCGTTCTTTTACGTGCTTTCTTGGTACTGAGGAAGAGGATTTAAAAGACCGCCGCAAACTGGTATATGAGTATTTGAGCAATGATTTTGCTACGGCTTTACATACCGATACCATTGTCGATTTATACAACATCTTGCCGATTGAACAATCACTAACACGTATAATGCGCAATCTTTGCACGTTATACAAGCAAGCACCGACACGGGTTTTTTCAAGTGATACACCTATCGAATGGTACGATGAAGCGGACGTTAATTCAGCAATGAAATTAGCACATCATGTGGCAAAATTATGCAATAGCGCGTTGTTAATGCCGGTAGTTCGACAGGGTAAAATGGAAATCGATGTTTTACCACCTGATTTGTTTCGCGTGGTAAGTGACCCGAAAGATTATAAGAAAATAACTGAAATTTGGATTCCATACAGTGAGGTGAACAAATACGGCGAGGAAGTTCGTTATTTTAAAGTTTGGACTGATTATGATTATTCCAAGCGCGATTTGGATGGTAGGGTAATCGAGTTCGAGCCAAATCCTTACGGTCGTATTCCTGCTGTGATATTGCAGTTTTCAGGTGCAAGAACGGATTTTTACGGCGGGGGGATGTGGGAGCTTTTGCTTGCCACTTTGGACGATAATAAGCTGAAATTTTTAGTTGACAATGACGTAGTTTATTCGGCTTTTTCGGTATGGATTGCCACGAACTTCGGCAAATCGAATGTGTCTATTGCGCCGAATCGGCTTATTAAAGTTGACAGTGTTATCAATCCTGACGTCGGACAGCTTACACCGCCGTCGTTGGAAAGCATCGCAGGAAATGCCTCTTTTCTTAGTATCGAAGAGTTAAGAGATATACGCTATAAAAGAGCGCTACGCAAAGAAGGATTGCCCGAGAGTATGATTTCAGGTGACCCGTCAATGGCAGCGGCAAGCGGCGTAGCGATGGAAATTGACAGAGCCGAATTGAACGAATTGCGTATCGCTGATGAAATGATTATGCGCCGTTTTGAGCGCGAATTTTACAAGCTATTTGCGATGGTGGCGAATAAGAATCTCGCAGCCGGATTACCTATTGATGGCGAATTGTCGATTAACTACGTGGATATGCCACGTTATCACGACGCGGCAACAGCAGCCGAAACGAACGAAAAGAATTTCCGTGCGGGTTATATTGGCGCAAAGGAATTTTTATCGACTATCATTGATGACGATTCGATTGCAGACGATAAAGCAGCGATTAAGTATATAAATGACAATTTAATATTATTAAGCACGTTAGGGGGAAGTAATGGCACAGATACCACCGGACCGGACGGAGAAACTAACCAAGTTCAGGAACAAAGTCAGGGCAGCACTTTACAATCTCAGCCCTGACAGTGAGCAGTTTAAAAAAATAGCGGAAATATTAGGGATAAAACCCGAATAAGCCACAGCACAGAATATTAATTCACAGCACAGGCGCAAACAATCTCAAGTGAGGTCGTTTGCGCCTTTTTTATTATTTATCGAAAGAACGAAATGGCAGACACTACAGGCGTGGAAAGTTCCACAGAACAAAAGCCAAGTGGCACAGAGCAAGGCGGTAATGTTACCGACCTGCAAAAACAGTTAGAGCAAGCAATTGCCGAACGCAAGAAAGCTAATGAAGAGGCGGCGGCGTATCGTTTGAAGGAAAAAGAACGTATTGAAAAAGAGCAAGCCGAACAGGGCAAATTCCAAGAACTAACGGCAACGCTTCAAAAAGAACGTGACGAACAAGCTGCAAAGTTGCAAGCACTCGAAGCACAACACACAGAGGCAATAGGTAAATTGACCGCTATCGAAACAGCCCGCAAGACGGAGTTACTAAATAAAATTCCCGAAAACCTGCGCGCTGATTTCCAAAATTTCGACTTAAACGGACTCGAAACGGCGGTAAAACTTGTGATTGTGAATACTAATTCGACAGGGAGTGAGAGGGGCAACGGCGCGGCGGCTGCAACTCAAAATAACACTCCGACCGTACCTTTTGCAGGTAACAACTCCGCGCTAATTAACAAACTCACATCTTTGATAGGATAATACAATGGCAAATACAAGCTATGACTTAGCTAATCCGAAACGTGACGTACAAGAGGCATTCGATATGCTTGTCGTATCACGTCCTAATTTTCTTTCTCTTATTCCACGCGGCGCAAATGCTACTCAAACAAAAGTAGAGTGGTATGAAGATTCCATGACACCGCTCTCGACTACAATCAGCTCTTTCGATTCCAACAACGGCAGCGGAACAGGTATTAACGTTGCATCGACTACTGGCATGGTAGCAGGGCAGTTGTTACGTTTTGAAAGCTCTACAGGCGCAGACCACGGCGAAATCGTCCGTATTGTATCGGTGGATAGTTCTACTGATTTGACCGTAACACGTGGCGTTGGTGGTACTGACACAACTGCGCTTACCTGCAATCACGTTGTTTACCGTGTTTCAACTCCGAAAAACGAAGGCACGTCGGCAAGCGCAGGGGCTACACGCGAAGGTACAATTAACTACAATTATACTCAAATCTTTGACCGTACCGCAAAGCTCTCGAAAACAGCATTGCAAGCCGACAGATACGGCGCAACAAATCAGATGGCGTATCAAATCTCAAAAGAGATGATGGATATTAACTACGAGCTTAACAGCGCACTTATTTACGGCGAGCGGGAAGAGCGCACTTCAAGTATCGAAGGCGCAATGGGTGGGCTTATGAGCTTTTTGCGTGGTGGCAATACCGACACAACGGGTTCTGCTATTTCCAAAACTATCATCAATAACATGTTCAAATTGATTTTTGATGATGGTGCAGGAATGGGTAACTATGCGATTTTGTGCAATGCGAATCAGGCGCGTAAAATTTCAGCATTTAATTCAGCTGGTACAAATCCGATTGTCAGCGTTCCACAAGGAAGCCAAACTACGGGCGGTTATATTTCCACTTTTGTAGGTGACTTGCCAAGCATGAATGGATTTACAGCGCGTGTAGTTGTTGACCCAATGTTCCCGAAAGATAAGGTTGCACTTGTCGATTTGAACTTCTTAGAGCTTGCTTATTTACGTCCGTTTACGACTACGATTGCACACTTGCCGTCCGATGACTTTGAGGCGCAACGTATCTTAGGTGAACTTACCTTGAGAATGAAAAATGGCACGAAAGCACACGCGCTCGCAACTGGTCTAACGGTGTAATATGAAGCGCGGTTATGGCATACTGACAGCGGAGGCGTTAGGGATTCACCCTTCGACCGTTTCGCGCAATAAAGAACGTCCCGACGTGGTGCAAAAATCCATAATTCTTGAAAAACTTAACGATTTGAACAAAAATGACATACAGCCAAATAACAGCGACAGCGGCAACAATACGGAGCGGTAACGACGATGTTCTAACTGCTGAAAAGTACACGGACCCGGCATTACTCGCACTGAATTACACGGCTGCGCTTGCTGAAATGAAATTAGACCTTCAAAGCGCTTTAAGTTTGGATTATGACGATACAACTACTTTGGATGAAATTGCTGATATGTATTCCTTGCGTCTTGGTAGGGCATTAGCTTACAAGCAACTTGCTATTTACTACCAAAAAAATGACACGGGCGCGGACACTAAAAACCGCGTCCGGTGGGAAATGTATCGGAAATTGTACGAATCCGAAAAGCAAGGTTTTGGCTCTCTAAAATCAACGTCAAATGTCAGTACAATTACAAGCGTACCATTTAAGAGGTAATCATGGCAGACTTCAAAGTTGAAGACGAACTTGTGGCAAAGTTCAAAGCCGCACTTGAAAATAAAGTGTTTGGCTACGAGCTTGTAAATAAGGGATTGGTGGCAATGGCAAAGAAAACCATTACCATCATACAGCAACGGACGGCGCGGGGTTTGGATATACAAGGCAAGCCGTTTGCGAAACACGTACCGGCATGGGAACGCCGCAAACGTGCTTTACTCTCAGGTAAGGGCAAACGGAAAATAACCGGCGGCTTGTTTTGGAAAGCAACAAAATATCCTGACTTTTTGCGCCTGAGTGGTGAACTATTTGACGATATGGCTTATGAAGTAAAACCCTCAAATAAGTTCGTTGGTCGCAATTTGAATATGACGTGGAGAATTTACATCAAAGACCGTTCAGCGGCGAAAGCTCACGGGCTTTCTAAGAAAAGAAAGTTTTTTGGTGTGGAATTACTGAAAGAAAAAAATCAAATCATTAACGAATTTAAGCGCGTTACACGGCTGAAAGGTACTGGTAGTATATCATGACAGCAGAAGACTTTTTACGCAGCGTAGCAACGTCCGCACTACCTCAGTTTAAGAGTAATATTCACGATGCAAACGGCATGAGTTTTAGCGAATTTCTCGCTGAAAAATCAACCGAAACGCCTTCGATATTTATCAGTTATGAAGGGTTTACGGATGCGCAGTACTATCAGGACGGTTCGGCGGTGGTACTTACTGAAAATTACAGCTTATATATACGCTGTAATGACAGCGTGAAACAACACGTGCAAGCTCTTATGATTGCCTTAGGTGGCGAATACTCAGAGTTCACAGACGATGACAGCGTGGTTAAATACGTTCAAATTATTAGCGGGCAAACGTTCCGTGACAACGGGGCTGATGCTTTTGAAATCACTTTACAAATTAAATAACAATGGATAGAGCAGCAAGATTAGAGCAGTTTTTGGCAATACTTGAGAAAAGGGAAAAACCCGTAACAAACACAAAACCGTTTATTTCAATCGTAACCATTTACGATGAATTGAACGAAGCACAATGGTTAAATGAGTTTTTAGCAGGATTGCCGAAAGTTGAAGAAGGCGTATTTGAATTGATACTATGCAAATGTGTGCCGGCAAGTGGTGTAAAACCCACCGCAAAAGCACCTGAAATACGCAATGGAATCATGACGCACTACGTAACTTTCCCATATTCTCAGTGGAGTTTTTCAGACGCTCGAAATGTTGCAGCAACCGCCGCGAGTGGTGATTGGATTTTGGCACTTGATACCGATGAAGTATTGATGCTAAGTCAGGCGGAATTGTTGGTTGAAACTTGTAAAGCAGCGCCGAAAAATATCGGTGCATACTCAGTAAACATATACTCTCAGGTGTGTGCGAATCCCGAATTTGAAAAAGCACCCGTGACAAGATTGTACCGCAATATTGACAAGCTAAGCTACTCATGTGCGATACACGAAACGGTAATGTTTTCGGTGAATGAAATAGGTTTGGAACATGAATATTCCAATGTATCAATATTCCACAACGGATACGCACAAAGCGAAAATGTTCTAATAAGTAAATTAGAGCGTAATTTGGAAATGCTGGGTAGGGAATATGCGCGATACAAACATTCACACATTAAAGAGTATATGAAAGTACATTTATTTAGAACTGTAAAAGAGTTAGAAAGGTTTTACGATGCAAAAGAAAAAAGAGAAAGCAGCGGAAACAATAGAGAAGCCGAAAACTATCTATCACAAATCGCCGCAAGACTTGCCGCGTGAAAAAGCGGAAATTGACGAATCAAAAATAATTTATCATGTTAGCAAATAAGGAGTTATATAATGGCAACATCATACGCAGGCGGTAAGAATCGGACTGATTTTTTCGCCGCAAATTCAGTGGACACAGGATTGGTTAAAGTAACGGCGCTCACGATGGCGGCTACAAATACAGCCGTTACAGCCGCCACAGACGCGTTTTTAAAAGCAAATCAAAACTATTCAGCAACGATTACACCTGTTCGGCAAAACAAGGGTGTGGAAATTTCGCTCGACCAAGATAAATACAGCCAAAGCGTATTGAACGCGGCGGACGTTTACGCGGCGGGCGAAGCTGAAACAACGGAGTATTACAATGACGGAACGGTAGCACCTACATTGACAGCAACGGGCACAGTTCCACAGGAAGCCGTTGCAATCCATTACTATGGACTTGACCCTGACGATACTACCAAAATGTTATGTTTGGCAGTTTACGGCGGATTCAAAGAAGGTAGTGGCGCAATCGTTCAAAAGAAGGGCGAACGCATCAAGCCCAAAGTGGATTTTGTGTCCAAAAAAGCACCGTCCGCAATGGTTATTCCTGCGGTAGCTTTTGACAGCGCACTTGCAACGGGCGCAGAAATTACCATACCGGCGGGCAGTGAGTTCAAACGATTTACATTAACAGCGGCTTAATTTTAACAAGGGCGGCGTAAAAACCGCCCTGCTTTATAAGGGAAAAACATGAATACCATCATAACATTAGTGCAGGAAATCAAGGGCAAGCAAGTCGAATTTGACGTATATATTTCAGCATGGACAGCTGGCAAAATGGACAAGGCGCAAGAGTTATTATCCAAATATACCGACCCCGCTTTTCGTGTGAATGATATTATTGCCACGTTTGAAACCGTGCCGGATTTTTGCAGAGAGCAAGAAGGTATGAAAATATTTTTACCGCTACTTGAGAAAATGGCAAGCGGTGAATTGACAAAAGAGCAGGTAATCGAGAAAATTACGAATATGCTTAAGGCAACAATTACCATCGAAAACAAACGCCAAAACGGGGCAATCCTGCGCGAATTGGTTCGGCTTATGTGTTTGGAATCAGAACTTACAAGTGAGCAAATTAAGGCAATAAAGTCACCTATTGATAGCGATTTTTGGGCGGGACAGGACGCTGAACTTATGCGAGATACGGGGGAGAATTTTCGTAGCTACGTGGCAGAATATTCAAAGTAGAATATCTAAAATCACGCAATACGGCTGTTTTCAATCTGAGAATGAAGTCGAAAAGCCGTCACCATTAGAATACTTGCACACGTTTGAGGAAGACCCGAGCAAGGCAAATAAATACAGCCGTAAATTGATGTGCTATAATTTATGCGATAACAAGCCGAGTGAATATGAGTTTTTATATAACTCTATGGAAATTATCAGTTTATACGAATACGCAGCACTAAGACAAGCAACTTATCACGCTAATAAAAAATAATCATGGCAGATTTTACAATAGAAGGTGGACTGGTTATAAATTCGAGCGCGGCAATACAGTCCGTTGCTTCGATAGGGCGTAAAATTGACGAGATGTTTGTTAAGCTCAATAAGCCGATAGACTTCGATACAAAGCCCGCTGAAGAGGATTTGAAACGCCTTGCCAAAGAAGCGGATGCTATTGAAATTGATGCAAAAGTCGGAAAAGTCGAAATGCCGGACGTTCCAAAGGGCGGTTTATTTGACGGTATTGGTGGCTCTTTGGCTTCTTTGGTAAGTCCAGCGGGGCTTGCTACGGCGGGAATTGCGGCTTTGGGTGCAGGGTTGACCTATGCCTTTGATGTTGGTCAAAAATTCGAGCAAGGCATGGCAGGGCTTTCCGCTATAACGGGGCTAAGTGGTGACGCGCTCGATGATATTGGTGACAGGGCAAAAGATTTAGCGGTTCAATTTGGCGGCTCTGTAACATCTCAAATAGATTCGTTTCAAGGTATTTTATCACGGTTCGGCGCGGACTTAGCTAAAACGCCTGAAGATTTGGGCAAGGTTTCTGAGAGCGTGAATTTGCTTGCAAAAGCGGGCGGTATTGACGCAGCTACGGCAATGGATACTTTGACGGGCGCAATGCTCCAATTTGGTGTGAATACAGCCGATAGCTCCGAGCTTGCAAGTGAATCAAGCCGGTTCATTAACGTAATGGCAGCGAGTGCGAGAGTCGGAGCGGCGGAAATTCCACAAGTTGGGGAAGCCGTAAAAGTTGCAGGCGTGGCAATGAAGCAAGCGAAAGTAAGTTTTGAAGAGGGGAATGCCGCTATTCAGGTACTTGCGGCGGGTGGCAAAGTTGGAGCGGAAGCTGGTACGGCATTACGTAATGTTTTGGGTAAAATCGCAGGGGAAGAGGTTATTCCAAAAGAAGCGTTAGCTAAATTGAAATCGCTTGGTGTGGATATGAAATTGGTATCGAACACAGCTTTACCACTTGAAACACGTTTAAAAGAACTTGGCAAAGCTCAAAACGATGCAACGGCATTTACTCAATTGTTTGGTTCTGAAAATGCAGCAGCGGCTAACATCTTAACGAGCGGGGCGGAAACGGTTGGTAAATGGACGGCGGAAATAACCAACACCACCGACGCAACGACACAAGCGGCTGTGAACATGGACACGCTTTCACAGAAAATTGACAGGGGTAAAGCGGCTTTTGAGAAATTCGCTATAAACACGTTTCAGGCATTAGAGCCGATTTTGGTCGGCATTATTGATGCCGTTGGTGTTGCTTTTGACACTGTTTACAATGCGATTGCTCCAATAATTGCAACGATAGTTTCGGCTATCCGAACGGGAATTGATGCGGCTTCAAATGTTTTCGATGGAATATACAATGCCGTTTCGGGCGTTATAAATAGTTTTGGCGGTTTTTCGGGAATACTCGACACGGTTACAAATTCACTTAAATATGTGGCAATAGCAGGCGGGGCTGTAGTTGCTTATCTTGCTATTTCGAACGCTTCATTAATTGCGAACACTACGGCAACAATAGCCAACAACGTAGCCACAAGTGCGGCGGGCGCTGTTCGTACCACCATAAGCGCAGTTACGACAGCATACACAGCCCTTACAAGCGCAAGCACATACGCCACAATCGCGCAATCGGTAGCACAAGGCGCAGCGACGGCTAAAATGGCAATCATGACAGCGGCGCAATACGCTCTTAACCTTGCCATGAGTTTAAATCCGATTGGTATAGTAGTAGCGGCTTTGGCGGCTTTGGTTGCTGGTATAGTGTATGCCTATAATAGCTCCGAAAAATTCAGGAATATTATTAACGATGTATGGGAATGGTTAAAAAAGGCGGGCGCGGTTGTTTTGGATTTTGCGTCGTATCTTAATCCGTTTTCTTTGGCTTTCCGTTTGGCTTATGACAATATAAAGCCGTTTCGTGATTTTATTGATGGATTGGTTGGCAAGTTAAAAGAAGTCGGTGCAGCAATTTCCGATTTCTTTGGTGGTATTTCGAACTTCTTTTCAGGTGGTGACGCTCCAACGGTACAAGTAAAAGCAGAATTTGACAAGGATGCCGCGGCGAAACTCAAAGCGCAATTTGAGGCAAAAATAGTAGAGCTTCAAAAACTCGACGGACACGCTTTCACCACGGAAAAAGCGCGATTGTTAAAGCAAGCCGCTGAAAAGCGTGATTTGTTGGGCAAAGAAACCGCCCAAGAACTTGCATTGCGTATTGGTGCAATTAAGGATATGGCGGAAAAGACGGATAAAAAAACCGATGAAAAGAAAAAGGAAAAAGCCAAAAAAGATAAAGACGATTCGTTTAAATTATGGTTAGAAAACAGGAAATTGCTTGACGAGGCAGAGGTCAAAGCAATCGCAGACGATACAGAAAGAGCGTTACGTGCGAGCGAATTAAAAGAAGACCGTGAGATTGCGGCGGTAAGAAATACGATAAACGAAACAAGGAAAGCAACGGACAAAGACGCGGCTACTAAAAAGACAGAAATAGCGTTACTTGAAAAACAGATAACAGCTATTTCGTTAAGCGAGCAAGCGAATAGATTGGATATAGTCAGGAAAGAAGACGAAAAAGACGGCGCGAAAAGGCGCGAAAGACTTGCTAAAGCTCACGAAAAAGAGACGGCGGACTTACTGAAAAGGCAAGAAAAAGACCGCGAAGAATATCGCAAATCACATCAAAAGGAAATCGAAGAGCGCGTCGCCCGGGAAGAAAAATACGCAGAAACGCACAAAAGCATATTCCAACAAATAGCGGATTCCACAACCGATATTTTCAAAGGCATTTCGGATGGATTTACAGCGGCATTTACAACCGATGACAGCACAGCTAAAGAGGCAAGCGCAACGGCAAGAAAAGAAGCGGATAAGCAATTAACAGAACTGAAAAAATCGCTCAAAGACAAGGCAATTTCATTCAGCGACTATCAAGATAAAGTTACTGATATTAACCGCCAAATTGAGGAAACAGGCGCAGAAGCAGGAAAATCGTTTGGGGATAAGTTTGTCGATGGAT
>OFQW01000141.1_pt1 | contig 13675 bp, 24 predicted proteins | sample 1542941 | NCBI WGS metagenome assembly OFQW01 (sample SAMN07774219, study PRJEB24372) | wastewater metagenome | isolation source: Exp Tend NO 90WW | collected 2016-02 | reverse complement strand
AGCTATATATACATTCATGTGTGTATGTATACAATCAAATACATACCCTTCCCCCACTTTATGCTTTGTCTTCACAAATTACAGGTGTCTTTGCATTACAGCAATGCCCAAGAACACTACACAATCGCTCTCAGTTGAACGATCGTTGGTTGTGGTATATGCTGGTATACCTTCCACTACATTAACTCACTGGAGGCTCTCCTATGAACATCTTCATCAACGGCCACACCCTTTCCAACCATTACCACGATGCCTGCGCTGACAATCTCCCCGATGGTCTAAATATGGACGAGCATCGTGACTTCCTCAATGCCTATGATGGCTGTGCTTTCGAGTAAGCATTACACGCGTTGCGTGTTGTGTAATGCACCTGCGGTGGGCTTACGCACAACCTACTAGTTACGATGTGCGCTTACGCGCATTGGACTGCTCCCGATGGTCGCAGCTAGTACTCCCGCCTCTCCGCTGCCGCTCCGAGGAGAACCGCTTTCCCACATATCATCATCATCAACATTAGTGCTATAGATTGTAACATGGAGACGCATAATAGTCAATGACTGCGCGCTTACCATCAACGCATACTGACAACACAACACTCCGTTAGAACCAATCATAGCACTCAACAGTCATCACACGCTTGCCAGCTACGCTGGTTGCTTCGCAATCATTGACAATTCTGCTCATGCTCCCACGCTGCGTCTCTCACCACATGTCGCTGGAGCGACATAAACGTGGTGACGACTCCGCTTAGGTAGCTATGCCATGTTTACGTGGCACCGCACTAACGTAGCTGACGATCAGCGTAATTCAACACAGGAGAAACATCATGGTACTCGAAGACCTGAGCAACTTGTACATTGTGTACAACAACAGCACTGATATCCCAGATAGTGAAATAAACAGTGCAATTGCTACATACGCCGAAGAGAACGATCTTCACTTCACCGAAGTTCTCGACCTTCTCAAGGAACCCTCCTAATGTACTACGACCTCGGTCCATCACTACTCAACCCAGCATTCCGCTCTGCAATGTGTAACTCATGGTGGACATCTCCAGCAAGCCTGCTCGACCACGACAACGTATACTGTGGTTGCTTCTTCGAGTAATATCCAACTAATGACCACTGTGAATAACGGTCGGTCATTGGGTGTATAGTACACCATCAAACTCTCTCTTACTACAAAGGAATCAAAATGTCTATCATCTCCTCTATCCGCAATTCCATCGCCAACCTGATCGCTGCTGATCGTCAACCTGTCCGTATGATTGTCGACAACGCCAAGGCTCTCACCACGCCCAACATGCCTGCTCACGTCCTCTCTCAGCACGAGCGTGCCGAGAAACAAGCACTGGTCGCTGGCAAGTTCTACGTCATGGACCTGACCAATCTCTCGTCCGAACGCGTTCGTGATGCCATCGCAAGTCTCGGTTGCTGGTCCGCGCTGGCCCGTGGTTTCTCCGAATACGAGCGTGTTACCGGCAAGCGCAACCTGTCCGATGCCAAGCTCAACGTCCTCGTTGATGAATTCCACGCTTGGAATGCCAGTTCCAGTGCCCGTGGTTACATGACCGCTGACCAACTGTTCGAAGCGGTTGCGAAGATGTCCGTAGTCAGCGCTCCAAAGGGTTCGCCCGAAACTGATGCTATCCTCGCTCGCGTGAAGAAGGTGTCCGTTGAGACCATCCGCGCCGATCGCCTCAAGAAAGCCGAGGCAAAGACCGCTGCTCGGATCGATCTGATCGAAGGCTTCGTTGCACTGATCGAAGGTTCCACTGGTGGCACCATCGAACACCACGCCATGTCCTCTGCTAAGGCACTCGACAAGGCCATCCAGACTCTGGAATGGGTTGCCGGTTGGGATAGCAACAATCCGGCTGAACAAGCTGCTGAACTCCTCATGATTGAGGACGACATCCGCATCATCAAGCAACTTGCCAAGGTTGAAAAGGACAACCACAACGACTACGAAGAAGGTGTCATGGCAGCGGACACGCTGAACAAGAACATCGATGCTCTCGACAACGGTCGTCGTGCTGGTGAATCCGCCAAGGGTCACGATGGCTACGAGCCGGAGCCGATGGAACAGGTTGATGAAGAACTCGCCAATCTGGAAGTTCTGGGTTCGCGTCCTGCTCGCCGTCGTATCCCGAGGGCAGCGTAAGCTCCACGGAAGGCATGGTCGGTCATTGACCGGCTGTGCCTTTTCTTTTGTCTCACATCTCCCACACCCAGCCCGGTGTAACACAACACCAAAATCACGGCGATTTCAATCTATGATCGTAAAAGAATTCAATCCTGCAACCAACAAGTGGGAACTTGTGTCAGTTACCACTGTAAGTATCTACGACACACTCACAATCAAATACTTTTAAGGAACTATCATGCTCGTTACCAAAGACAATCGTATTGCCAACATTTCACCCAAGCTGTCATCCACCACCCATCCCAAGATTTTCGCCAATCTCCATGAAAAACTGGAACCAATGCCAAAGTTCGTGGGTAAGATGTTCAACATCGAACAACGGGCGAAAGTCTCCACACTTCGCTAAGATCAACATAGTACAGTAGCTCAGTGATAGAGCAGAGTCCCTTATAAGGCTTTGGTCAGTGGTTTGAATCCACTCTGTACTACCAACCCTCTCTGTAGTTCAGCACGGTAGAACAAAACTAAAGACAATACACCAAGATTAGCTAAGTAAATTGAACATCTATTTATAGACTAGTATCTTAAACAGCTTGAGGGTATTTGATAGTTATGTCGTTGGTTCAAATCCAACCAGAGAGGTTCCTCAATTCATGAAAGGTCGGTCATGAAAAGCACAGTAAACCAACAAAAGCCCAAAAACTTTCCCAAACTGCAACAAGCTCTAAACCAAACCATCTTCTTAATGTCCACACCAACAAAAGGAACTGTTATTAACTCAAAATCACCTGCAAACATCGTCGGAACGTATTTCATCGATCTTAATCCAGAAGGTCTTGCAGATTTCGCTGGTTCAATTACATTGGAGAATTAAAATGAATCGTCCACAATCCAACATCAAATTCATTCACTGCCGTCACAAAGACACCAACGGAGGCATCAAACCTCACGGCGGTCTCACCATTGCCTATACCATCAATGATAAGTTCAAAGTCGTTGGTTGGGCGGCAGCCAAGTGCAATCTCAAAGACATGTATAACAAACATGTCGGTCGTATGAAAGCAGCGGGTCGTATGTTGTCTCATGAATACTACCAAGAATGTCCTGAAATTGATGAGAAAACCTTCATCAAGAATGCACAAGAAGGTTTTCACAAGGAATTCGCATGATACCTAACGAAACAATCCAACACTTTCTCAAAACCTCTACACAATATCTACTAAGGAACTGACATGTTCATTTGCATTGACACTCTACAATGTGCAGGTACAGGTAAAACCCTTACCGCAGCATATCAAGACTATGAACATCATCACGGTAATGATGATGCTGCTAATTGTACCTTCTACGAAAGAGCAGAACCGATTGAAGTAGACGTTATCATCCTACCAAAACAAATCATCACCAAATACAGTGGCTAAAAAACGATATGTGGTAATTGCCCATGCATTTGACAAACGTGGAAGACTATTAGCTGTAGCAACAAACAGCTATACAAAAACACATCCTATTCAGGCTTATTATGCTGAAAAGGTCGGTCATCCACACCAACCCTTTGCACACGCAGAAATCCTTTGTATGCTACGCTGCAAGGACAAACCGATTCACAAACTAATGATCTTTCGTTATGGAAATAACGGTGAATTAGTCTGTGCTAAACCTTGTCCTATTTGTCAAGAAGCAATTGCTGCATATCAACCCACTGAAGTTTGGTACTCAGACAATGGAACAATGGTGAAACTATGAACCTACCCGCAATTGGGGAAATCGTATACGGATTCCAGCACGAACAAGATCGCCCCGGTGAAACAATGTTCCTCTGTGGCACACAAGCCAACTGCACAGCAAACAAAGAAGATGGACTCGATGAAGCGTTAGTCGAAGTTTGCCGTACTGGTGAAATGGAACTCACTGAAGGCGAATGGGTTGAAACAATTAACACAGACGACGCTCAACATCTGGTTGTCTGGGAAATGAAAAGGATTCGATAATGCCAACACCTCATAAACACTGCAAAATCATTCAAGCATGGGCAGAAGGAGTTCAAATTCAAATTCAATATCCAGATGGAGCATGGGTAGATTTAACTATACCCAATCCAAACTGGAACATAACCGGCAACTATCGCATCAAACCTGAACCAATAACTATACATGGATTTATCAATCTCCCTCTGTTAGAATATTGCAAAAATCCATACGCAGTTTTTCATAAAGAAAAATCTGATGCAAACCACCAACCCTGTACTCTCATCATTCATCCCGACGAATAAATACACCATTCCTACCACTCTCCGACAATACAAGGCGGTAACATGATCACCGATGAAATCAAGCTTTATGAAGAACCCCTTCCCGCATGGAGTACCCATGTTCACACAAAGATCACAAGAGAAACACCCGAAGAACGAGCTGCTTGGCTTGAGCGTTGTGCTGCTGATCTAGACAAGGCCAAGCAAATATATGCGGTTGGTGACAAAGTCTTCACCAAGTCCAACAAGACATCCGCAGTTGTGGTAATTAACTTCATCGAACAACTCGAACGGATGCAAAAATACCAAGGCAATCCTTGTGTAATGGAATGTAAGAGTACTACATACACATCTGGTCAACCTATCCAATATTCTCTAGATGAACTAGATTTCACAACCCTCATCAAGAAAGATACACCAAATGTTTAACATTGAAAACTATCCAAAAACTCTTGGCAAAGACCTCGTTGTTAAGAAGGTCGGTCATTTCGTAGACACTTTCTATGGCAAAAACGGGTGGGACAATCACGCACGTTTCAAGATTGTCTCCACCAAGAATGACAAGTTCCTGTCTCAAATCAGTGGACACAAACTACCTCACCACATCTTCAAACAAGTAACCTCACAGGTGATCTAAATGGCGTATCAATTCCTACTCTGTGTTGATCCAACAGAAAGTGGAGAAAAGATCAAACCAGAACAACAACTATGGCTAAACGAACAACATGAAGTAGAGAAATATCTACCGACATTCTCTCGTAATTGGCCTCAAAATACCATTTGTATCTATTCCTTGTCAGAACTACAAAAACTCAAAACACAACCAACATATCAACGATACAAACTTAATGCTGATGGGGAAATTCTACCAGTATGAAATACAAAACTCTTTTTAGTGTGGGATTCTCTGAACGTGATCCCTTTGGAATCTTCGACAAAGTCGTTACTGTAATCAAACCAGAACAGCTTACCACTGATGGTATGCTGATTCTGTGGGGTGGTGAAGACATCAGTCCAAGCATCTACAATCAAGATGTGGTCCATGCACGTGCACCCAAAGACCCCTCCATGCGAGACCAACGAGAAATCACCATGTTCAAGGCTGCTGTCAAACTAGGCATTCCAATCATTGGTATTTGTCGTGGTGCACAACTAGCTTGTGCCCTCAGTGGTGGCACTCTCTTCCAACACATCCAAGGAGGTCATCATGGTGATCACGAAGTTGAGACGTATGATGGTAAAACGATGCATACGTCATCCTGCCATCATCAAGCGCTCAATCTATCGAAGGTTAACCATGAACTCCTTGCTTGGGATAAGGATAGGACCACCGTGGCCTTCACTGACCAAGAAATTAAAGAAGTGGTAATTCCAGAGGTAGCTCTTCTAACTGACACAAAAACTCTAGCAATTCAAGGCCACCCTGAATGGATGCATCGTAAGGATGCTTTCGTCATGTGGTGTTCTCAACTACTTCAAACGAGGTTCGCATAATGGGCTTACCATACGGTTGCAGTTCATCCGCAGACAAACACTTCGCTGCACGTTATGAACACCCTCAGTTGTATGAGGATACCAAAAATGTCAAAACAATTACGATAAAATTGCCAGAAAATTACTGTTACATCCGTATCTCACCTATCTTGGGTGATTGTACTGCCGCACAAGTCTGCTTGGAATATCTACGGATTGAACAGGTCGCTACAACATTCACAGCAATACAAGAATATATGTCAATCAATGCGCGAATCTCCTGTTTTTTCTCGCTAAAGAAAGACATGAATACACTTGATGATTGGATCAAAGAACTCAAAAAGTTCCCAATCGCTGGCCTACACATCCAAAAGAGTAACCGTGAGCCAGACAGTACCAAATACATGATCACTGGTATCCTCAAGGTACTCAATCCTATTGTCAATACCTACATTGCTTACAATGAAGCGTACCCAGAGAAACACGACAACAACTACGCAAAAAAAGTTAATCAAGTTAATGCCAAATTTGGCCTTCCAACGTTTTAAGGAATAAAAATGAACAAGTTCACTATCGGTTGTGATCCAGAGATTTTTCTCGTGGATGAAAATCACAAATTCAAGTCCGTCATTGGCCTGCTCGGTGGTGACAAATGGATTCCTCGCCTACTAACTGAGGACGGTCATGCATGTCTCGAAGACAATGTGGCTGTGGAATTCAACATTCCTCCCTGCTCTTCCTTTGAAGAGTTCAAGAAAGAAGTACAACGTACCATGCAAATGGTCAAAGAAATTCTTCCTGCCAACCTACAATACGATCAATCCTCAGCAGTGAGCTTCCCAGTTGAAGAACTCAACTGTGATGCTGCATGGATTTTCGGTTGTGATCCAGACTTCAATGCTTGGACAATGGAAGAAAACCCAAAACCACACGCAGAAGATAAAAATCTGCGCTCTGCTGGAGGCCACATCCATGTTGGTTCTGATCTTGCTATTGCTGATCCTGTTAACGTCATCCGTGCTATGGATTTATTCTTGGGCGTACCTAGCACACAACTTGATGCTGGCACTCTTCGACGAAAACTCTACGGAGGAGCAGGTGCTTTCCGCCCTAAAAGCTATGGTGTGGAATATCGCACTCTGTCTAACTTTTGGATTTTTAGTGATAAGCTCATCGAATGGGCTTATCAAGGCACTCAACGGGCACTAGACTTCGTTCACTCTGGTAAAGAAATCCCGGTCGGTCATGGTGATCTAATCAAAGACTGTATCAACAACAACAGTCAAAAAGCATATCAACAACTTCAATCTATCTACGCGGTGTAACAATGGATATTTGGAATGATCTAACAGACGCCCTCAATAAGGACATGGCAATTGATGAAATGAAGAAGAAGTATGAAAATACCTATCTGATTCTCATCAAAGAAGATGGTACTGAATCCGTCGTCATGTACAAATACTTTACCGAAGGCTTCCATTACTTCAAGGATGAACTCAATGCAGACATCAAACTTCGTCACAGCACTCAAGCACGTGTTGTGTGTATGTTCCCAGAACGTCGGCTATTCAATACAGACAAGATGGCCCTTGAATTCATTCGTCGGCCACACCGTCAATATAAACGGGGTATCTGCAAAGAAAACGTATCCATTTACTCACCCGTCCGTCACCTTTGGGGTGTCGAGAATTACCCTTGGACACACAAAACCCTACAACATGCACTCTACCCGGTCTATCCGAAATCAGCACAAGAAGCGATAGAAAAGCTTCAAAAGAAAGAGGTAGTCAGCATTGCATTGAACGATAAGTTCATGCTAACACTGTCCATCACACGGGACTTTAGTGGATTCTATCTTTGGTACTGTAACAAATGTATCGGAACATTTATCAAAGATGTATTCAAAATCGAACACAAACTCTTCACTCAAGAAGTGCTAGACAATGTGACTCTTTTCAAACCATATCAGATTGATCTATAAATATGCCAGCAATCAATATCAACGGAAAATTTCGTCACATTACTTGGAATCGTCTTGATAATTATGCCATGATGGCAGGTGTCACTGCTGAAAATTTTTTACATATGTATGGAAAACCAGCAGAAGGTCATCAAGGACTTCGATTCCTGCTTACACCGGCAGCGCTCGCAACAGTTACCGCTCAACTAAACACTGCGGGTTGGGGAGCCAGCCCATTTATGACTGGCACTACTGCCCAAGTCGATACTGCCACGCCACAAACGGAGGACACAATGGCAACAACAACGTTCACCACTGGTGGATTTGGTAATGTGCCCGTCGCGCAAGAATTGTCAGCATTCATTGATTCAATTTCAAATGCAAAAGTACCTAAAACAGCACCAGCTCCAAACACAAACTCAAACTCCCTTTTGCAAGACATCGTCAAATACAAAGCGATGACTCTTCGCAAGAATGAGAGCAATGCATTTGAAAAAATGCACACTCTCAAAGAAAAGCCAATGGAGTGGTGCACAACTCAGGGTATAGTTGGTATTGAAATTGAAGTAGAAAATATCACCAATTCCCTACATCCGCTAGCTTATTGGGATATAAAGGAAGATGGCTCACTACGTAACAACGGTGTTGAAATTGTGTCTATTCCACTACAAATCAAGCAAGTACAACTCGCACTAGAACATGCCTACAATGTTCTCACTGCAAACAACAAGCCAGACTTTAGCAATCGTACCAGTGTGCATATTCATGTGAACTGTCGCGATCTTACACAAAATCAAATTTACAACTTCATTCTGCTATATGCACTGTTCGAGAAGCATTTCTATTCACTCGCAGGTAACAAGCGAATGAACAGTATCTTCTGCGTACCACTCTTCCGCACCAATCAACTCAATGTCATTGACAGTGTGGTGTATGGACTATCACCTAACTGGCATAAGTATTGTGGTATTAACCTTCTACCACTATACCAAAACAGTGTTACTCAAAGCTACGGAACAATCGAATTCCGTCACCTATATGGTACATCCAATCAACGAGAAATCCTTGAGTGGATCAATGACATTCTGTGTCTACGCAAGTATGCTTGTGAAATCTCCAAAGATGATCTCCTAAAGAACATCAAGGAAATGAATACCACCAGCAGTTACATTTCACTATACTCACAAGTCTTTGCAAAGGGTCGCAAGGTTCTAAGCAACAAGAAAGACTTTGAAGAATGTGTAAGCAACATCAAACGGGAACTTTTCGGTGATGAATATCTCAACACTGTCAAACGTTCAGATCAATCAGACTATTGGTTAGCAGTTAACAGTCTCGGAATTAGGGGATAACAATGTGTGGCCTCGTATGCATCATGAGCAAGCAAGCATCCACAGGATTTTTGTATAAGGACAAAACAATCTTCCTACAGATGCTAATCTCCGACATGTTCCGTGGTATGGATAGTACTGGGACTTTCGCAGTTAACAAGCATGGTAATCTTAAGATGGTTAAGGATGCCAGCCCAGCACCATTCTTCATTAACAAGAAAGAAAGCAATACTTACTTCAATGACTTCATTTCCGACTATCATATAGTGGTCGGTCATAATCGTAAGGCAACTATGGGCGCAACTGTCAGTGAAAATGCCCACCCTTTCATCGAAGGTAATATTTGTCTGGTTCATAATGGCACCCTACAAAACCACTACAAACTTGCAAACCGCACGGTTGACTCAAACGCTATCGCTGCCCACATCGAAGAGCATGGGTACAAATCACTTCTCAAGAATATCGAAGGTGCTTATGCCCTCATCTGGTACAATGCAGCAGAAAAGACTTTGTACTTCACTCGCAATGCAGAGCGTCCTCTCTATCTAGTAGAAACCTCAGAGCGTATCTTCCTAGCATCAGAATCAAAGATGCTAGATTGGATTCTGGATCGTAATGATGTTACAAAATACACCATTCAAAATGTTCCAACGGACAAGGTATTCAAGTTCAGTCTCGAAACTCGTAAGCTAGAAGCTGAATCAAAGCCAAAAAAAGCCGACCCTGTGAAGAACAAGCCAAACCAGAACCAACGCCACCAACACAGGGTAAATCAGATGCATTCGGGCTTTGGGCATCTTGCGTTAGCGTACTCCTCGGAGGCCACACAAAACACTGAAACTGCTCCCGGTAAAAAGAAAGCTAACATCGAAACGTACAAAAGTGACGAACGTATTAGCTGGAGAGTGGATAATTGGGAGTATCGGACCAGCTCTACCAAGCTAACTGGTGTAACCACCGATGATTACAAAACCCCAGTCACTGTCTTCATGGATAGCAATCTTCACACAGCACAGGACATTGATGATCTTACATCAGCAGAGTATCTAACTGGTCAGATCATTACCATTTCCTACAAAAAGGGTGTTACTCAACTGTACCTAAAAAACGTTGCTATTGACGATGTATATACTACATTAAACCACAAAAAAGTTTCTCTCGGAATGATCGAAGAAGCTGGCAGTTGTTGTTATTCTTGTGGTCAAGTACTAAAGACTCGCAAAGAAATTGAAGAGTCTATTGTCAGTATCAACTCACGCAATGAAGTTCTATTCATCACTTGTGGTGAATGTTCTTCAGCAACCGCATATCACGGAGGATGTTGTTAACATGAAACAGAAACAAAGCTTGACAAAGCGCGCCAAGCGTATTATTCTAATTGGTTACAAGATTGGTAGTCGTTCCCTCAAGAACTTACAAGCTCAACTAAAGGAAGATCAAGATGCCCGCCGTGTTCTACGTGTCCGCCGTACTAGTACTCGTTATAAGCGTCGTTTATCTGATCATATTGTGGCGTGGGGTCCGACGAACCCATGCCCACATGTGGATCAAGCACAAGAAGCAGCAAAGAAGATCGCATCAAACAAGCTGCTGTCCTTCCAAAAATTCGCCGAGCATGGAGTGTCAATTCCAGAGTGGACAACTGATCCGGCACAAGCCGCCTCATGGGTAGACGAAGGTAAGGTTGTTGTTGCTCGCACATTGCTATGTTCTCATAGTGGCAAAGGCATCAAACTCTTTGGTGGAGAAAACACTCATGTTGTTACACACGCGCCACTCTACGTGCAATATAAAAAGAAGAAGCATGAATTCCGCGTCCACGTATTCAATGGTAAGGTTATCGACATTGCTCAAAAGAAGAGAAAGGTCGGTCACGAGAATCGCAACAACCAAATCCGTAACCACGCCAACGGCTGGGTATTCGCTCGTGAAGGGATTGCTCCTCCTGCAAATATCAGTACTCTCGCTCTTAGTGCTTGTGATGCTGTGGGCCTACGCGCAGGTGCTGTAGACATCATCTGGAATGAAAAAGAGAACAAATGCTATGTTCTTGAAATCAACAGCGCACCGGGAATCGAAGGTACTACCTGCAAGAATTACACAACTGAAATTATCGAAAGTCTAACATCAAATGGCTAAACTACTACCATACCCATACGAAATGGCTTTAGGCGAAGCCTTCCAAGCCAACGACATGAAGTTCGCCTTCCTCAATTTAACAGAAGCTGGCGACTTCCAAATGGTTCATTCATGGGTCAAGTGTCGTGAGTATTTCAACGAACTACTCATGAAGAACCACCATCCAGAATTCAATTATCAAGCAACATATGGATTCAATTACAAACATGAAGAGTTTCCACTAGATTTATCAGCTACTCGCATTGCTGTTAAGTTTATTACCAATAAGCAGAAACGAATCTTCATGGATAATCTATCGTGGATTCATGCCATCGAAGCACAAAATAACGTCGATCCATGTAAAGTACATGATATTGATGAAACTGTTGTTGTGCTTATTGCCAGTAAACTCTGGATTCAGAAGTGTTTGCTAACCAACATCTTCACCTTAATGGTGAAACTGGCAGCTCTCGACATCAGTAAACATACCAAAAATACACTAAATACCATCATCGTCAAAGATTTTGTTCCTAGTGAAGTTGAGTACGTAAAAACCATTACAGTACCAGTCTTTAATAACATTCTTGGAAATTGCAGCACTATTGCAGAAGTTCCTTCCAAGTATGTGGACGGTGCATGTGAACTGCGTCAATCAGGTATTGTTCATGGATACTCAGGTATCCTGTATTTTAATCGCTGTGTAGTAAAGGGCGCACATGATACACAGCTTGCGGATTTCATTAATGGAATTAAATCCTTTTTTAATCCAAAACCTGCTGTAGAATTCATCAAGAGTACAGCATGAGTGGCAGGTGCAAATGTTGCAACGCCATTCTCGAAGAATGGGAAATGAAAACAGTAGACCCACTCACAGGAACATACACAGAACTATGTGATGAATGTGTCAAGGATGATCTTTTTGAAGATGATCCTTGGTACAGTCCTGTAGACGAACTAGATGACCTATATGGGGATCGCTAATGCCTTTTACAACACTGAAAAATTGGCTACGACCAAGCATTCAACAACCACGTTACATCGCTAACATGATCAAGGCAATGTTCGCTCCAACCATAAAAACACAACAAGTAATCCAAGAGTACTGGTCTATTTGGAATAAAACATATCATCCAGAGAAAGAAAAGGATGTTGTCAAGTGACTCACATGTTATTCGCAAAGAACCTTGTCCAGAATGTAGAAGAATAGGTAATGATCGAAGTGGTGATAATCTTGCTGTGTATTCTGATGGTCATACTTATTGCTATCGGTGTGGTTACACTAGTGGCCGTAAAAAGATTGCACAAGCTATTTCTCATCCTCAATGCCAAATTGTCTTACCATCTGATGTAGTTACACAACTACCATATGAAGCAAGACAATGGCTAAACAAATATGAACTAACGCGACTTGACATTTCGCGTAATCATATTATGTGGTCAGAGAAGTACTCTAGAATTGTGTTTCCCTACTTCAATGAAGCAGAACTTCTCGCATGGCAAGGACGATATATTGGTGAAGACAAAACAAAAGCCAAGTGGTTCTCTCAGGGTAAAATCCATGAGATCATCCACCCATTGCAAGTTCATCAACGACAAGCTGTACTCGTTGAAGACATTGTTTCGGCCATTAAGGTCTCGAAGATTTGCGGAGCAATTCCGATCTTTGGATCGTCAATGTCGACAAAACAAATACTACGTCTTAAATCAATTGTGGATGAAGTATGGTTTTGGTTAGACCCAGATATGCGAGGCAAGAGTCTGAAACTTGCCCACATCAGTAATACCTTGGGACTAACAGCCCACACCATCTTTTCAGATAAAGACCCAAAGGAGCATTCCCTTCAGGAGATCCAAAAGATTATTGACAAATAAATTAAATCAGACGCAACAATACAAGAATTACAAAAACTTGTAGATTATTTAATGGATTTAAACAAATGAAGAAATTTCTATGTTGGTTAATCGGTAAGCCTTGGATTCAATATGTCGGTAATGGTAAGTATGTTGTACGTGTACGTAAAGACACTCTAACAGTTAGCCTAGGCACAGATTTATATACATGGTATTGTCAAGACTATGTACGTCAATATTGCTACGTCTCAAAAGAATTGGCATTTCATATTCGTGAAGAGTATCTAAAAACCAAACAAATTCTATGACACCTTTACAAACTCCTCAAGAGAAAATCAGGCAACGACGTACTCAAATGTTAGTGCATTCTTATATGTATTATCATTTAGACACAAGTATTGTCTCAGACGATAAATGGCAACAATGGGCAAATGAACTTGTTGATCTACAAAAACAATATCCCAATGAATGTGATTTTTACAACAAGTCTTTCGAAGATTGGGATGGATCAACGGGGATGCATCTACCCACAGATGTGTGGATTCG
>OFQW01000137.1_pt1 | contig 13738 bp, 21 predicted proteins | sample 1542941 | NCBI WGS metagenome assembly OFQW01 (sample SAMN07774219, study PRJEB24372) | wastewater metagenome | isolation source: Exp Tend NO 90WW | collected 2016-02 | reverse complement strand
TTTGTTTATTTTATTTTATAATATTTTACCACTCTGTTTGGGGAGCTGGCTGTCGTGTTTGTTGTTTATGTTCTTTTTGTGCTAAGGAGTTAAAAAGCTTATTGCTTTCTTTTGAAATGGCCTTTTTTTCTATTTTAGAAAAATCCCAGCCAATTTCTTCTAAGAGGGCAATTTTTAAACGCTTCTCTATATTTTCAGGCTTCTTTGTCTCCAGAATGAATTTGTCGAAATCTGTTAACAATTGACCATCTGCTGTCTTCCATTTTTTTGTCTGTAAAGCATCAACGGCTTTCTGTATCCTTTGTGGGGTGATGGGGATGCCATCATAGTCTTTCCCCTTTCCCTTCTCTGAAATTAGTTTTGAAATTGAGGCTTTATATATTGTCTCTATTTCATTTTGCATTCTTGTACTTTCAGCTGCCTGCTCCTCTATATCTTTTGCTCTTTGTTCGTCTTGAGCCACCAATTGTGGGTGGAAATCCTCTGCTTCTGTTTGAAGGTCAGCTGAATCTTTAAGACGTTGTATTTTTGTAGAGATTTTCTCTTCTGCTATTCCAGCCCTTTTATAGAATTCTCGTACAACTTTCTCTTGATTGGCTTCTTCCTCTAATGATAGCCCCTTCAAATTTTCCAGCTGATTATATACAGGGAGGTAGGTTTTGGGGTCTACACCATTTACGAAAATGGCTTGAAACAATTCTCTACGGTCTTCTCCATGCTGCTCTAAGAAATTATCTAGCCAAGCTATGGCTCCTTTTTGTTTCTCTTTATTTAAAAGCTCTAAAAGGTCATCCCCTGTTTTAGCTAATAAAGGAGTTTGTCCCTCTTCGTCTAATGTAAGGACATTTAGGTCGTATAGTTCTTTGGAAAAATTCTCAAATTCATTTCCCTTATCTTCTGTTGTCTCCTCTTTTTTAGCAGGGACAATAGGTTTTAAAGGCTTCCCATTAGTGTCAAGTTCCTCTTGCGGGTCTTCATCCTCCTCATCCCCTGTGTTAAAGAAATCCTCTCCTAATTCAGCGGCAGATTTTTTAGGGGGAGCTTTTTCAGCCTTCTTCTTTAAGGCAGCTTGTTTAGCTTCCTCTGCTTTTGCTAGCTCTTCCTCCTCATCAATTTCTTTAAGCTCTTCCCCTGGTTTGGCTTTTATCACCGTGTCAGATAGGAAAGCTTCTGCCTCATTAATGTTTCCCATCACTTGGGAATTCTCTATTCCTAAGTCAAATGTAGGGGTTTTTTCTGTAACGTCAGCCATGTAGTTTGTATTTTTGTGGTTTGTAATGTAAAATTAAATCAAGAATTTGAATTTACCAAGAGAAATGTTATATTTTTTAAAACTTTTTGGGATATATAGCATTAATATTTTATGTCTCTGGGTATTCGGATAGATTGCTCCAATTTCCATCAAATATCTCATCTGCTAGTCCCAATTCTACAGCTCTTTCTGCTGTAAAGAACACATCCTCCTTTTTGTCCATCTGTTCCCTAAGCCATTTTTTGATTTTTGTAACCCCCTGCCCCTTGAACTCTCCCTGCTCATTCATCTTTTCTGCATATATATTAAGCATTATTCTCTCTGTCCTTTTATCAAATTCTATTGTTGACATCACCTGCTTATATGTCCCATCTATTGCATATGTTCCATCATGTAGCATAAAATGAGAATTTGGCATCATCACCCTCTTATCGGCTGCCTGTAGGATGAGGGAGGACATAGAGCGAGCATGTGTATAATTAAGAATTGTCACTTTAAAGGGGCAGGTTTTTATAGCATCATATATTGCCATTCCCTCTTCCCAATATCCTCCACATGTCTTCATATGTATGAGGATGGCCTTATCTGAATTGACCCTCATACACATATTAATATTTTTTATAAAGCGTTTAGCTATAACATATTCTATTCCAGGTTCTTGGTCCCCCTGTACAGATTCATACCCCCTATCCACTCCCATTAGATATATATGGTTACTTAAGAGGTCCACATCGTATTCATGTAAATGGAACATGAGGTCTATTGCAGGCTTCTTAAGCTTATGGTCTAATTGGTAATTCATTATTTTGTGGGTTTGGGTTTGTTAGCCATCACCTTTGTCCTTGCCTTTTCATTGGCAATTTTCTCCTTAGCTAGGCCATGTTCTTTTTGTTCTTTTGTTCTGCCTGAAATTTCATCATATCAATGGACAATTTCTTATTCTCAAGGTCTCTTTTGGCAAAAGCCTCTGTCACCTTCTGGGAGTGGTTGGCAATTTCCATAATATCTGGCATTCCATTCTGATTGGAGTCTGTTGAAGGAGCTTGGAAGAATGTGGCTATTTCAGCTTTTGCAAGGTCTGTATTGGCCTTTACATCTGTTTCATATTTCCTCATAGCAAGTTCCTCTTCAAATTGTTGTGCTTGTTGCTCAAGGGTGGCCTGTGTAGCCTGTTGCTCCTGTTGTAATTTCTGCTGTTCAAGTTGTTGTGCCTGTCCATTTAAAGCGTCCATCTTCTCCTTAAGGTCTTTGAAGATTTTTTGCATCTGCCTAATGGAATTCGTTGTATAGAGGACAGAAATGTCATATACAGAGGCTCCGTTTTGTATCATAGCTTGTGACAGCTGACGGAACTCATTAAGCAATTGTTGGTCTTCAGCTCTAGAGGTGACAAATATCTTTAAGTCTTTAAGCTTAAGGTCGGCTCCTGTCACTTGTATAAAAGCACTCTCCCCCTGTCCTGTAATATAGGAGACGGTGGAATTTTCTTTATTGCTCTCTATATATTGGGCTGCGTCAAGGAGAGCTTGATAGTATTGATTAAGGACATATTCATGTGCAGCAAAATATGGCTCTGTTTGAGCAAAGCTCTGAACAAGGGCATTTTGATTGGCTGTAGCTGTCTCTGTTGCCAAGGCTCCTCCAAGACGCTGCCTGTTCATCCCTACAAGTTCCCAACATTCGTTCTTTAGGGCAACAGCAAGTTGGTAGCGACTATTAAGCTCCTGTGTTCTAGTGAGGTCTATATTCCCTGCAACAGTTTGATTGGAGACGTTCCCCTTTGTATTCTCTGGGGAGTCATCGTCATACATTATCCCCCTCTTCTTGGCATCTGCTTCAAACATGTCTATTTCGTCCTGCCCGTCCCCATCTTTTAAACGGGGAATACGTCTAATACTTATACGAGCAACATTACCTATTTCCTTATCAAACAGCTCATAAAGCTGGTTCATACAAATGTTATACAACACTTGGAAGGGCTTCATAAGGTCTACAAGGGAACGAGCTGTTGTATTCTTTATTTCATGTATCACTCCAATAATAGGAGAATAGGGAAGAAGCTTAAAGGGTTTCATGTGGTAGACATCTGGACCAATACGTATTCCCTGATACCATTGATTTATCCACCCCCACTCTATAGAAATTTCATTTGGGGCCTTTTTATAATTCTCGTCCACAAGCATTTCCTGTGGCTCCATGTTCTCGTCATAATATTTCAGAAGGCCTATTTTCTTCTTAGAGGGCCAATAGGAACGCACCACAGTGTATTTCTGCCCAAAGGAGGCTACAGAGTTTGTTAGGCCAAGCCAATCCTTCAGCTCATCATTATTCTCCTTCATCTCACTCTCTATCATCATCCTCTCTTGAAGAACAAGGCGGCTGTATGTGTCATAGATGATAGAGTCTGGACCCGTCTTCCCAGAGAAGAGGTTGCTCTCTCGAACATTTATAAGGCCATAGTCTTGTTGTGAAAGACGTAAATGGTTTATTTCTTCTGTTGTTAGTTCTGGAAACTTGTTAATTATTTCTGAAATTTCCATGACATGTACAGAGCCTACAGCATATGGGACGTTCTGCTCCCCTGAAACACCAGATGTGTATTTCCCATCAGGAGTGCCTAGTTGCCATTGGTTTTTGGGGTTGAGGATTTCTGAATTAAACCCCAGCTTGGAGTTGTCTTCAAATATATGGAAGAATTCTCTAGAGGAGAGCAGGAGGTCACGGAAGGCATCCTCACTCTTCTCCTTTGTATTAAATTCCATCTTTAGAGCTGTAAGCATATGATTGCCCCAACGTTCTCCTAGAGAGGTGTAGGAGGTCATGTATTCAGAGGTCTTTTCTACAGCAAGCTTTTCAAATTCCCCCTCTTCTAATGAGGAGGGGTCTATTCCTTGCATGGCCAACTTCCCAGCTATTTGCTCTTTGGCCATTTGCATTATAAGCTGCTGGACAATTTCTGTCTTAGCCTCCAGTTCTTCATTCTTCGAGTCATCATCAAAGGCTCTCACCTTGTGTATATCTGGCCTTTTAGACAATTCCCCCACCATTGTATTAACTGGAGGATTGAGAATTGGGTAGTGTTTTACATATTGTGGGAGGGTGGTGTCTTCCATTAAGGTGTCCACCAAACTCTTCATTTCTGCTGGGGCTGTTTGATAGAAATCGGAATAATCAATTATCCCCTTCATCAGGTCGTAATTCTTTACAAATGTTCTCCTATGCTTTGTATATTGAGCATAGGCTACATTAGCAAAATAGTCCATTGTGTTCTTCACCCACGAAGGCTCCTCCTTCTCCTTCTCCGTTTTAAATTGGTCGGGGAAAATGGAGAGGTAGGCATACCTAATTTCTGGAGACTTATCTACATGTGTGATTATCATTGAAAAAGCTTTATCTTTGTATTGCCTCTTGTTCTTGTTGCAAGGGCAAATATTTTCTTTTGGCCCTTTATGGGCTTTTTAAACAGGCTTTTGATACGTTCATCTGCCTCGCTGCCTATTTTACCAAGGATGGGGTCTAGCTTATATGCTAGGGCAATGGCAAGCTCTGCTGCTACAACCCTATCTGTATTCACCTTGTCCTTTCCTGTGGCCTTTGAGAATTTTGTAATTTCCTCACAAAGCATGGGGTCTAATATTTTGGAAATCCCCAACGTCTCTGAAATTATACTTCCTGCCTCATCCTTTTGTTGGTCCACCACCTCGTCTAAATAAGCCTTGAGGGTGCCATCTAGGAAGTCTCTAATTGCTAGGGCTGAACGATGTATTCCCTTCTTCCTATTAACGGTGGTGTTGGGGACATATTCTTTAAGCCATTCTGGTTGGTCTTCAAGGTAGTGGCCATCCCCCTTGCTTATCATGTAATCAATAAAGCTCATCTCATCATTCTCACACAAAGACCTTGCATTATAATATTTTATTAATAGGCGGGCGTTCTCATTCCATTTGTCCTTAGAGGTGGGGCGGGCAGCATAACATGCCACTATCATATTTTGATATTTCTCGGAGGTGATGGAATGCATTCTCTTGTATATGTATACAACCCCAAGGGAATTTGAATATTCTGATTCATTCTGCCTGTATGGGTCAATGCCAGCTGTATATAAGCCAAAGGGTGGACTTTCTATAGGAAATTCCCATATCTGTATGGGGGCATCCTTATCTTGTGTCTTTACAGGGTATTCTGTAATAGGAAGTTTGTCTACAAGCTTATGCTTTATTCCCTCCCCATCATGGAAGAGCTCTACAATAGAACCTGTAACCCCCTGTGCTGTTAGCTTTCCTTTTTGTATCTTAGCTGCCTCTACATTAAAATCGTTTTGTGTAAGGACAAGGAAGCTATCAGAAGGTTTTACGGGCCAATATGCCTTGAATTTTAGAACGGTTTTTGAATTCCCACTCTTAAGGGCTTTCTTATATTCAGGCTCCCACCATTCTTTTAAGGCCTTCTCCTCATTTGAAACAAGGATGGGAATACGCTCAAGGTCGGGGTGAGGGATGTTTAGGTATTGTGCTAATGTCTTCTTTTCCTTATAGGCCATCTTAGCTCTTAAGGCAGAAATAAACCTCCCTATTCTTGCTCCTCCCTCCCACTCATTCTCAAAGGAAAGCATGTTATAGGCATCTGGGTTGTAGAAGATTTCAGCTGCTTCAGCTCCCTTCTCCATATCTCCTCCTGTTCCACAAAGCATTACAAGACATGAGGGCTTGCTGCCTCCTCCACTCCACCAACAACCATCAGAATCCTTTACACAACCAATGAGGTTTTGTATTGTTCCTATTTCATCAATGAGGTGGAAAGAAGGACGTGTACCATTTGCAGCCATTGTGTCGTTCCCATCCTGATAGTTACGGACAAGAATCTTACTGTTAGAGCTTTGTGGGTTGGGTTGGTTGGTGGCTTTGTCCTTCCAACCTGCTTTGATTTCCTTCTTCCAATCTGTAGCTAGACGTTGCTTCTTAAGGACGGGGTGTATGTTTGTGAGGATGTCCTCTATTTTGTCTGTTGCCAGCTTAATGTAATTGGCTGCTCCTCCTGAAATAACACTTTCTGAATTGGAATAAAACGTATATTGGTGGGCTGCAAGGGAGGCAGCTATTACACTCTTCCCAAAATCCCTAGAGCCTACAAGCTCATAAAATCTCCCCTCGTCTATGCATTCCTCTATATCGTTGTTTATTATATCCCAATCTATATCCCTAAGGTAGGGGGTCTCTATCCTCCTCACCTTCTTTCCATTAGGGAGTTCTATGTACATGGCTATCTTGGCATATACAGTGTGGAAATACAAACGGCCAGACACCTTAATCTGTCCATCAGCTAAATAGAAGCCCTCCATACACCTCTGCTTCTCCCTTCTCCAATAAGCTATAAAAGCCTCTATAGAGGCAGGGTCGTTTGGGTCGTAATCTGGTTCCTGTTGGTTGAACCAAATGTTATTTAGTTTATATTTCTCCACTTTCAAATGGGGTGACTTCTTGTCTTCCCCTTGCTTCTGTTTTTTTAGCCTCCTCCTGCTCTCTAAGTCTGTTTACAACATCCAAAAGGGCAAGGTAGTTTTTCATTGTTTCTTGAATAAATTTTCCCTGTGCCTCTATAGAAGCTATCACCATAGGAAGAAGGCCTCCCTTAGCTGTGGGCTTCCATTCTATACGGTCTTTCATCTCATGGAGGGGGTTGGCATCTATATATGCCTTCCAGCTTTCCAGCTGCTCCTCACTCCAATCCAATTCTGCCGTGATGTAATTATTCTTCTTAGCTGTTGCCATAAGACATTGTTTTACCTATTTTTCTTAAAAACTCCTCAAAATATATTTTCATATAAAGAGTTTTTATCTTCTCATTTATGGGCGCTATCAATTTATCTCTCTCCTCTTCTAGTTCTTTTATTGTATCTTCTAGTTCAACTTTTTTTAGCTTCTCTAAATTACTATCTAAAAAACTGTCTTTTAATTCACAGCTCTCTATACATTCTGGTATATTGTCTCCTTCTACATCAACCTCAATAGTGTTTATAACTCTATTTTCAAAATCTTCTGTATAGTCCATTTCTTCAAATTTCATATTATTCCTCCTCCTCTTTTTCGTCAAGAATGTGTTCCAGGTCTGAGCCATCGGCTATAATGTCCTGTATGTATTTCTCGTCTATATCCTTTGAGGGGTCAGAGTCGAGGAGGCTTTTATACCTCTTCAGGGCGTTATATAGCTCCTTGTCTGGCACAGCCCATATGTCTGTATAATCAGCAAGAGCTGTTGACAAATGCTTCCCCATTTCATATGAGGGGTGAGCTTTATGTAGTTGTTCAAGGCATGTGAGAATGCTCTTGTAATAATTCCGTTTCATGTGGAACGTTATTTTGTTATGAGGCCTGCATTCTTACTCCCCACCCTTGTCATTGTTTTATCGAAGGAGGGCTGTAATTTATCTAAGGCTGTTTTCAGATTTTTATTACAAAGCTTTTGTATTTCATCTGACACCCCCTCTGTTCCTACAAGGGTGCCATAAAATCGTACAAGCTCTGCTAGCTCAAAATCCACTATTGGTTCTATTGACATATTTGTTGTTTTTGGTTTTATAATTCTTTATACCATTTCCATGCAATTTAGGCCTATCTATCTTTAGCTTGTATTTCTCTTTTACATCTAGATAACTAGTTTTAGTATATAATATATTTGAAAGGTCTGACCTCTTTAATTTCATTATTTCAACTATTTCGTCAAAAGCTCTGCCACTATTAAATAGTTTATACATTTCAATTATATCTTCATCCTTAAACTTCCTTATCTTTTTATTTGGTTTTCCTGTCCTAGCTATACTCATATTAAGTTTAGCTTGTTCAGTTTTTGGCTTTTTATTAGAAGCTCTCAAAGCTATTAAATTTTGTGGGCTAGGCATTCTACCTTTGTTCCAGGTATTGCCCATTTTACACAAAGAGAGCTTTTTTCTAGTTTCTAAAGTGGGGCACTTTCCTCCTATTCCCCCATTATTACCATTTACTAAGTTAGCTCCACATGCTTTATATAATAATATTGTTTCTATTTCAGCATTTCCTTTTTTCTCTTCCGTAGTTTCTCTAAGAATAGATATAAGTAATTTATTTCCAGATTCAATAACACTTCTTACCCATTTGTGTCTGTGAGTTTTTAAAGCTCTGCTTTCTGTTACATGGTCACATCTTCTTTTATAGGGGTTATTTGTGTATCCTATATACCTAATAATTTCAGGTTCTGCTGATGATGAAAGTCCATAAATATAAATTTTATCAATTGTCTCCATAAGCTGTCCATCGTATTTCTTCTGGTTTTTCATTAGGATGCTTCTCATTCCATTGCATGGCACCACAATTAGCGCCTAATGCCGCAGACTTGGTATTTATGGGACATGAACATAATGTACAATAATCAAACCCCTTCTCTTTTGCTCCCTCCTTGTTCTTGGAATTATTGGGGCATCCCTCACATATAAGTCTCCTCCTAATTATCTCGTCTTGTTCGTCTTCTGGCAAATTCCCTAATGTTAGGCGAACATTATTAACATGCCCCTCTAAAACATCCTTGGGGTGTTTGAGGCCCTCTGGAATTAATTTTAAATATTCCCACCATTTCATCGTTCCCTGGTTTTTATATTCTTTAAATGTTCTTCTATTTGTCCCCTCCTCTCCTCTGTAAGCTCTTGTGTGAGCATTTCTGTGTATTTCTCTATTCCCTTCTTTATACGTGTCTGTGACAAGAGGAATTTCCCCAGCCCTGAGAATTCTATTTCATTATGTACATGTGCTGCTTTAGCGGCATCCTCTCCCTGAAAAAGAATTATGGCATGTACAAGCTCTTCTGGCAGGTCTAGCTGAAGGGCTGTCTCCTTTATAAGCATGTCCTTTGTAAACTTGCTATTCATTCTCTATTACAATTTTTAGGGCGAGAGCCTCAAATTCAATATGTAATTGGGGGTGGAGAACAAGCTTCCCCTCTTGCTTTAGCAAGAAGCCACGTTCCTTTAGGGAACAAACAACGTTTGAAAGACTCTGCTCTGAATAGGCATATGTCTTACAATATTCCTTCTTCTTCTTAGGGGAGAGGGCCTTATGTTCAGCTGTAAAGGCCATAAGCCTTATTTGAGCTGGGGTTAAATTCAAGCTGTTGAGAACATTTAACAGGCCATAATATATTGTCAGGGCCTCCAAATGGCTGTCATACCTCTTCCTTATTTTTTGTGCTGTCCACAAAATTACAAACAATTTTTTAATTAAACAATAGGAAATTTTTATGTAATGCTATATTACCAAAAAATTTCCCTATAAATTCTCTTTGTCCCCTATGATGAGGTCATCTTCTCCCATCATCCTAAGCTCCTCCATAATATCCATATTACGTTCCTTCCTCTCCCATTCCTCAAATTTATTAGAAAATTTCCTAAGCTCCTCTTCAAATTTCTTCATAGGCCAGCAACATACAACATCCTCCTCTATAAGACGAACAAGTGTACAGGGAAATTCTCCTCTCTCTGCCTCCATCTCTGGAGTTTCCTTAAACCTCATCTCCTTCCACCCCTTAATATCCATATGTATAATACGTTCAGCTGCCACACGAAATGGAACGGGAGTGTTTGCCACCATAGCTGCCTGTATATCTCCCCCCTCATACATCCTCACTGGGATTTTCCAAAATCTGTCTACATATTCCATAATTCAATTATTTAATGTAAAGGTACGAAGGCTTTTTGACATTACCAAAAGAATCTTGTTAAAAATTACACAATCTTTTGTAATTCTTCCTCTACTATAACAGCATACTTACTCCCCTTAGGAAGCACCCATCCCCATGAGCTATTCTCCATGTATATAACCCCATGTCTCTTCCTAGAGGCTCTATTCCATCTCCTGTAATAGCGCAATCGTTTAATTTCCTTTCTGTCCATAAGCAAATATACGAAGAAAAGAATTCCCCACCAAATTTTTTTTCTAATTTTTGAAAAATTTAACATATTTGTAGGGACGTAGGGCAGTCCTCCCTCACACCCCCCACTAAGAATTAGCGTGGGGGCTATTCCCCCGTACAACACAATTGTTAACAATTAAATATAGAAACAATGCAAAAATTTGATTTAGGCAACTTTGCAAGGACGGAAACTCCAATGACGGAGGTGAACACCATTGACATCGTTGACCTTATGAAACAAACAGGAGCCAATGGCTTCCAACCTTCAGCCACCAAGTATGGCACGAAGATATTCCTTTGCAAGGACGGAGCGGTATTGCCCGTTAAAGCCATTCGCATTGGCAATAAGGCTATTTTGCCAGACAACAAGCTTACAGGTGAGCACCAAACGTTCGCTCTTAAACAACTTATTGACAAAAATAAGATTTATTGGGGAAAGAGCGATAATGGTTATTGGCTCTGTTTTAGCAAAGAGGGTACTTTCACGCCAGGTGTGGTATCAAGCTATGACGACATCCTGAAAGCCACAGGCATTCCAAAAGAAGAAATGGAAAAAATGGGCGGATAGTATTAATTGAAAGGGGCTAACACTTCGTTAGTCTCTTTCTTTTATATATAAGGGTGGGGCATATATGCCATATGGGTGGGGAAATTGGAAACATGCATAGACGCTATTTCCTCACATTTCAACGGGGAAAATGAGGAATAGCCCTCGTGTGGAGACAAGGAATACCGTTAGTAGTATATTAAATAGTTCTAATACATAGAACAATGATTATCAAGCCTAATAATTGGGCGTTGTGGTCTTCGATGACAGATATATCACATTCAATGGGTTGGCATCACTAATAAAGGAGAGAATGGCCTGTTATTATATAATAGGTAAGCATTGTCCAATGTTCTTGCATAGTTTTTTAACTACCGAGGCTACTTGTGAGGGCTAACTCATTGATTATCATATGGTTTATGTTGTAAACCAGTAGGTAATGCAAGGTACTAAAAGAATGGTGTCTTCATGCCTTTGGAACATTAGACATTATTCAGGCTTTACAAATTAAAAAGCGAGGTTTTAATAGCATTACATTAAGCCTGGAAGGGCAATGAGACCTTTTACATATGTTATGTATTAAGGGAAGGGATATAGGATAAGACATAATAGCTGTATTATATATTCTACGGAATGTTGAAGGCTAATGGTGAAGAGCCAGTTATGTTGTATCAGGCTGAAAATGGCCGTCTTATATTTTGATGGAACTCTTATGTAATGTTATTCTTTATATTAGAGGCCTTTTACGGCCAAGTGGTCTATGCCACTATAAACAGCGTGTTAAGCATAGAGCGTTGTATAACATATGTTATATAGGTCACAAATTAAATGTTATTGTTATGAATAAGATATTCATCTCTCATACAAAGGTAGCCTTGCCAAAAGAAGCTGTTCAAGTGGATGTAGATATTATTGACCCTAAACTCCTTGAGGTGATGTGTGCAGAACACACTCCAATAATATGGAAGAGTCTTCAATCTGTGTATGTGTTTCATAATTTTGTTTATGCTCCTATTCCTGCATTAGACAGTTATTATAGAGTGGAGGCTACTTGGATGTAAATTCTTTATTTGTGAACTCTGGGGACGGAATTATTCCTCTCTGGAGTTCACATTAAAACATGTTATATGAACATCATAAGAATCAATTCCATTGAGGAGATAGAATGGGAAATTAACGCTCTTGGACATTTACAATATGTATATGTTCTTCCTGATACAGTGTTAATATTCATTACATTGTATAATAATGGTAAAGCTGATGTTACAGTGACAAATGCCAATCATTCTAAGGAAGATTTTAAGGAGAAATCTTTTGGAGGTAATTATGAGCTTATAGAGTGGCATAAAGAGCATTTACCTCATTGGGTGGAGCGGACAGCTTTATATTCTTGTTAATTCCTTTAAGTTCTTTATAAGCTTGAGGGCTTTTTATAGTGCCATTATACAAATAGACTAAATACGGTCTATTCTCTCATTTAAACATTTATGTAAATTACATTTAATCATTTAAAATTAAGCATTAGAAAAGAGTGAAGGTTCTATACGTATATAAGAGTGTACAGCTTATATATAAACCTCAATAAATAGCCTCTGAGTATCTGTCGTGGGTATATTAAGCTATCATTGTAAGAGGTGAGATTAGACTCTGTAGGTCTTCTCCTAATAAATATATAAATGTATAAGTTTATACATAATATAAATATTAGCCAGTATATAGTAAGGATTATCCTCGTCCAGAGAGTGGTTAAGAAATAAAGACTCTCCTAAGGTTGATTGCTAGACTGGTGTTACCTGGAAGCAGTAATAGTATAACAGGATTTGGCACTGTTCTGTTATACTATTCTATTTTTATTTATATTATAAACCAATACATTATGAATCCAATGTCAGCTCATTCTGGACGTTTTAGTGTAATATTTCCTGCTAAGAAATTTGGGAGGAGAAATAGTTCGGATGAATTAGCTCCTATAAGGACACAGCCTAAAATAGGGAGGAATGTTCCTTGTCCTTGTGGGAGTGGGAGGAAGAATAAACATTGTTGTAATAAATAACATATATGAAATTACGTAAAGCAAAAGCAAGGCTAAATGCCAGAATTAAAGCATGGGAGGCTATTCCTGTTGCTTCAAGGGGAAAAGAAAATGGCTATACAAAGCCTGGAAGCTATAAAAAATCATAAATTAGTTAATTATGAATACCGTCCCAAATAATATCGTATTAATTGAGGAGGAACATAATTTAACTTGTTCTAGAAAGATTATGAGGGGAGGAGAATGGGGTTGGGGAAGGGCTTATAAATCTATTTGCGGTAAAGATGCTGTATATTCTAATGGTATCACTCATTATTGTCTTAAACATTCATTAAAGCAGAGAATAAGTGTTAGAACTGTTAATAAATTAATGGTGCATGATGAATGGTGCTATAATATGGACAATTCCAAGATATTAGGTAGATTTGATACAGTAGCTGAAGCTATGGTTTTATATGAAGGCACTAATGATAATATTGGTGTATTTAGGAAACATGGAATGCCCATACATGTAAAATTTAAAATATAATAAAAGTCTATTATAAGCGTTATAATAGCTTACTCCATGTTATGTTTATATCAAGGAGTTATATATTATTAACATAATAAGTCTCCTCATCAGTAGCTACATTAACTATCTTACGGTCTAAAGGGATACTATCTGGTATATAAATAGTCACTAACAGCTTTTACGGCTGTAAACTACTGAGTCAGATTTAGTATATTCTATTGAGGGGAGACTTATTATTTAAAATTATTAATATGAAAACTTCATTAGAATATGCTTTAGAGGCTTATTTTGAGATAATGTACCCTTCTAAAAAGCCTAAGTTAAAGGTACATCCACAAGATGATAGAATTATGGAGGATGGTACTATAAATCCTAATCATTATACTCTCAAGAGTGGATATATGTCTGATTTTGAATTTAATGCTCGTCAAAGAGCTTCTAAATACCATTAAATAACATTCT
>OFQW01000135.1_pt1 | contig 13887 bp, 17 predicted proteins | sample 1542941 | NCBI WGS metagenome assembly OFQW01 (sample SAMN07774219, study PRJEB24372) | wastewater metagenome | isolation source: Exp Tend NO 90WW | collected 2016-02 | reverse complement strand
TCGCTTGCGCTTTTGCAAAAGCATCTTCGTAAGTGCCCAGCTTGTCAACAAGCCCAGCGTCAACAGCCTGTTGACCGATGAACACGCGCCCTTGGCCGAATTTCTTGTCGCCGTTCGTTGCAGACACACCGCGAGAACTGGCTACGTGGTTCAGGAACACGCCATACAAGATGTCAGCCTGTGACTGCAGACCCGCTTTGGCCTTCTCAGACAAAGGCTCATAGGATGATGCGAGTGCCTTCTCAGAACCTGAGCGAATGACTGTGGGCTTCACGCCTTCGTCTGCCCATCGGCGGCTGTGGTCCAGGTGGACCGTAATTACACCAAGACTACCCACGATAGCAATCTTACCAGCAATGCTGTAGCCAGCTGACGCGCCCAACCACAATGCTGCGCTGCCCATCATACTACCTGTGTAAGTTACCACAGGTTTTACAGCGTTCACGCGTGCGATTAATTGCCCAGTATCATCAACCCCTGCTACTTGCCCTCCACCAGAGCTGACATCTAGGAGAATAGACTTAACTTCTGGATTGCTGACAGCTGCGACTAGCGCTGCACGAATGTCATCATAGCCTGTCTGACCGTAGAAGATACCATAACCAGCGGAACCCTCTACAAGAGAGCCTTTGATAGAAATCACTCCTACGTTCTGCTGTACGCTGTAGATTTGTGACATAACCTCAGAAGAGTAGTCGGAGGCAGCAGAGAACTTAGGGTCTGCTAACTTACGAGCATCTGCAGACGTATAAGCATCAAAAGACTCTTGTGAGCCTAACCAGAGTTGTGTATTCATTTGTGGGCCTTCAATCAAGGAGTTCAAGAAACATGGTGATAAGCTCTTCATCAGACAGATCGTGGCGGCCCGAAGCCAGGATTGTACCTGTTTTGGACTTCGCGGACACCGGCACAAGCACCGTTCTGAATCCGACCCTTGCGACAATATCCGATCCGCTCACGTTGACGGTATCGGGCGTGGCTACCAGATGAGTCTTCGCAAAGACTTTGGGGTCTGATAGGAGAACCTTGATCTTTGAGCTGGTGGCGGTTACGTGGGCGGTCGCCCTGTGCGAGACTGACGCTTGCCGTGCGGTGCCGTAGGGTTGAGGGAAGTCTGTGAAGACTGTCGGCACCTCTACCGCAACGACTAGGCCCCAGGCCGCGCCAAAGGCTAGTCCCCAGGCTTTGCCCCAAGCACTCATGCTGGACCCCAAGGATTAAGCTCTGTGCCAACGCCAACGAGCGATTGACCGCGCACTTTTGTAAGGTCTACGGGGATGGCAGTGCCCTGTAACGACAAGAGAACTGCAGCTGCAACATCGGCTGCACTTGGCGCATTACTACCGCTCGTGCTATACCCAATCGCAATACCAGGCACCTGCCTGTTGATGCGAATCTTGTAGCTACCGGCAGGGTCCGTGAAAGGATCAGCGGCGCCCTGACCAACGAGAATGCCGTTGGTGACGTTAAGTACATGATCTGCTGACTGCGGCACGATCAACCAGCCGTTCTGCATGAACAGATACAGCGGTATCTCTGTGATTTCTCCGCCCACCGTGCTGAATGCCAGCAAGCACTCAGCATTGCCTGCGAGAACCCACTCTTTCCAGCGGCTGTGGAGGTCAATCAAGTCGAGCGTAACCATACCACTGGGTAGGGTCACTCGCTTGGTCGTACCGTTAAATGTGTAGACTGCCACGGGTCAGTCCTTATGTAGCGTACCACCGCTCAAGCCCTGGCGTAAAGACTAACTTGGCTCCCGTGGTAGTGAGCGTCGTTGTCACTGTTGCGATCTTGGCTTCCGCTTTGCCGAGTGCTACACCAGTCAAAGGAACGTCCGTCGAGTATGTGTAGGCAAACGATGTATTACTGGTAGCCGCACCTTTCATTTGTGCAGAGCTTGAGTCAAGCAGTGGGGTAGCGCCAGGTGTGCCGTAGTCTGCCGTTGCGAACACCCAAAAGTAGCTGTCTGCATCGCCAGTCAGATAGCTGTCGAATTCGCACTCGACAGTGACAGACAGCGGGTATGTGCGGTACGCCTGGGTATCGTCCTGCTCACTGATATTGTTCAGGCTGCCAGCGTTCGGTGTTGTGATATGCACACCACCGGCAGTCTGGTAGATCGTCTTGAGCGTCGTGCCGTCCATGCGAACTAGGGCAGGTGTAACGTTGCCGTTTTTAGCGTTCGTCCCGTCAGCATCGATGTCACTCGTCTTGCGCAACTGACGCTGTACCCAGGAGTAAATCTCGCTGTAGGTCTTGTTATTGCCGACAATCAGCACGTGGAAGTTATATGGACCATTGCTGCCAAGAGAGGCCGACTGCGCAGCAGCATACCACTGGATCGACAGCCCTGTGTACGCATCAACCGTCGTATCGTCTGCAGTAACGCCAGCATCAACAGCGTGTGTGATCGGGAAGTTGTATTTCTTGTAGGTCAAGGACGTGTAGCCGATGTCTGTGTTGCTGCTCTCGTCGTAAGTCTTGCCCTGCTCCCGCAGAAACACCTTAAAGTAGCTGCGGTAGTCGTAATCGGGTGTCCCGTCCCCGTTGGTGTCGAGGTAAATCTGCACCAGTTCGTTGACCCCGAACGTCGTGCCGGTATTGACGTGAGTAAAGCTGCCAGCACTGGCCGTAGTGCTGCTCGACTGAACGAAATACGGGGCACCTGAGAGAACTGCTCCAAGGGTCACGATGCACGCATACATCGCTGTCACAGCGCCTGCCGCGTTGATGTAGGCCACTCCGCAATCGCGCACCATCTTAATCGTGGTTGAGTCGGCAAAGGTCCATCCGTTAATCAGTTCCATAGACTCGTCGTGAATCATCTCTCGCACGGGCAGCGGTACAGAAATTAAGACGGAGGACGCCTTGATGATGTCTTTAAGCTTGCTGAACAAGCACTGTCCAGTTACACCATCAACTGCTACAAGCGCACCACCTGCGACTAGCTGGATGGTCTTTGCCGTGGTGTCGATGCGCAGCATATTGGTTGCGCTGTTGACAGAATATGTCAGATCATCCGGGTCTGTTAACTTGGCCATCTCTCACTCCTTATGCTGGATTGCTGTACCAGTGGTCCAGCTCTTGTTGTACAGGTAACGATTGCGTGCCGGCTATTGGCGTGTAGTCGAACTCTTTGATCTTGTACGCTGTGTTGACAATAACGATCCGCACGTCTCCAGTAGGGATGGTCCATGTCAACTCGTGATCAGCGTCGCACGTCTCAACGCCTGCCAATTCGGTAGCTGCATTGTCATAAACACGAATTTCAGAGCCCGCATTCACTCCGACAAATGTTACTGTAGTGCTGACTGGCGCTAGACCATACCCGTGGTCAAACTCATAAGCGCCAACGTCGTAGGCCGCTGCACCACCATCCATGTAATTCGGGCGCACGTCGTCGGCGATGTCGTAGGGCAATGCGCCGTAGTACAGCACGCCGGTTTCAACTTGTGGGCTTGACGAATTTGCAGGGCGGAAATCGTTGTTAGCGTAATCCGCAAAATCGGTCGTCGCTATCGTGACTGGCGATGATCCCCAAACTACATTCCCTGTTGCTCCTGCGTTGTTTGATCCGCCCAGCAGGGATGGTGCAGTTGCACCTTGCCAGTTTGTCCCGTTGCCCACCGAGATGTTGTTATACATGTAGCCGTTGATTGACCAAGACCCAGCCGAAACCCTCGTTATCCCGTAGTTGACGCTCTTCACGACCGTGTTGTTTGCTACTGTTTCCGCAAAAACATAATCGTTGATTTCAATCCCGTTGTACTGCCCAATAATCAGACAGTTTTTCACTACCGACCCCGATGCGGCTGTCATCGTTATGCCCGCGCCCGATGTGGCAGTTGCGTCCTTGTGCACGATCATGCCCAGCGCGGAGCAATTAACAGCGTTGACGTTCAATCCTGGATTTGCATTTACAGACGTTGTTTTTGTTGTAAACCCGTCGAGCTTCGTGAAGTGCTTAGTCAACCCAAGCTGCCCGTATGACCCATATGTGCAGTCAAAAATGTACCCTGCACCAACGACGCCGCCGTGGTAAGCCGCTGACCTGACACCATTTACTTTTGTTGTCACTTCGCGCACAGCAGAAGGCACGGTCAAGTTTAGGTAAACAGAGACAATCTCTGTAAACGCCTCGCCAATCTCGCATATTTCTTCGTCGAGGGCCGATGCTCCAGAGCGAGCGGTGTTCCACGCCACCAGGCCGTCATAAATACGCTCGCTGCCAGACGAGCCATACCGCGACAATTCACCAGAAGTCAGGCCAAGAAAATACGCGCCTTTTACCGTGTGCGTACCTGATCCGGCTGACGAAGTGTTGACGCGCCCCGTCGATCCACCAGCAACTGCATGCTCTGCCGTGTCGTACAGGTTTAATGTATTGCTGGCCGTGGACTTCGCGTAATACGTCGTCCCCGCCGTAACACCCGTTGGCAATGATCCAGTCGTTGAAAACGCAACACCAGTACCGTCACGAAGCCCATGGTTCGTCAACGTTACTACAGCGGGAGTTGCGTTGCTGATCGTGACGGTCTTACCCGTGCGACCAGCGAAGCAAACGAGGCTGTAGACGGTAGACATTAGGCGAGAATCTCAGCAGGCCGGGTTGATGCCAATAGCCCAAGCGCGACATACAGCCCTAGCACCGCTGCCGTGGCCGGATCGTCCTTATTGACTACCGTTGCTGCTCTGTAATCCTCTAGCCCACTGCGCACCGCATCGCGCTGATCTTCTGTGAGCTGTGTGTTACCTTCAAACGTGGCATTAAACTTGTCGATAAATTTTTGCTCATTAGATGTGAACAGTAACCGCCATGCTCGCTTTGTCAATTCTCTATCTGCGGGTTGTGACGGTGCTTGGACTTCTGCAGTATGGTTGCAAATATCGAATCCCATGCCCTCCCACGGATACGGCTCGTCAGCGGTGTAAGCATGCACTACTTCACCTGTGACGCGGTTTGTAACGATCCAAGTTGTCATTTATGCAGTCTCCCAGACGATTAGCGGTGTCTCTGGCATGGATAATTTGAACGTGTCGTTTGTACTAGAGACTACTGTGCCGAAGTCTATAACTTTCAGGGCGAATAGTGTCTCTGCGTTGTAAATCATAGCGTAGCGAGCAGCTATTGTAGCATTCTGCCAAGTGATGTCACCTGTAAAGGTCATGCTGGCGCTGGTGTCGGATTGATTGTAAGTAGGAGAGGGAAGCGACTTTCCACCTGGAGTGTAATTAACGCCCTTCGCTTCTCCTGTGAGAGAGTAGCGCTCTTGGTTATTGAGTGATAGGAACAGAGCTACTTTGTAGCTTCCTGTTGTGCCGGCTTTCAGGATGCGTAACAGTGTATCAGGATTCATCGGTGTTCTCCACAGGCGTGGCGGTCTCAACCACTTCCATTGAGACTACTCTCCCGTCTTCGTCTCTGACAACCTTAACCGTCTTGTTCGCAGGCTTCTTCTCCTGCTCCATCTGCAAATTTAGCGTGATCGGCTGCGACTCTACTGACACCTGTACAGGCTTCTGACTCTGCTGCCCCATTGCGTAAGTTATGTCTTGCATCAAACTTACAGCTTTGTCTGTAGAGTCCATGGCACGAGAGGTCTGCTGTTGTGCTGTGGCTAAGAGAGCAGCTGTCTCCGCTTCTGCCTTCGATGGCGGGCCTTTGGGCTCCTTCGGAGTCTTCGGAGTCAACGACTGGTCGATAGCGCTGGTGTTTGAGGTGGGGTTGCTGTTGGTGGAGGTGGCAGTCTTAAACATGGTGCCAGTGAGCGGCTTATAGCCAGCCGGTGGCAAGTTTCCTGTTAGGCGGACACAGGCTTCTTCATCGGTGATCATGCCCAGTGACAGTAGCTCTAGTACCCGGCTCTGCTCCATGGAGCGGAATGCCTCTAACTCCGCTTCTGGTCTGAGGTCTATGGGAGCGTAGGTAAACTCTACGTAAGAATCATTGCCAAGTATCCGCACAGCGATGGTGAGCGCACGAGAGTAAATCTCGTTTAGCTTTACTCGGATTATGTTGGCTTGTTTAAGGTAGAGTACAGCCTCTGTGCTTGAGGAGTTAGACGTTCCTCCATGCCCAAGCACGACAGGAAGGGTTTTCGCTCCTGATGCTAACTTGGAGTTAAGGACTCCCTGAATGCGCTCAATTATCGCCGCTGGATCTTTGCCGCCGTCGATGTACGAATAGGTAATGCTGTCGTAGCTGACAAGGGCGTCCTCTGGGGAGAGGCCATTGAGCACAGTCTCGACTTCTGCTATGAGCGCTGACTTGTAAGAATTGAACTTCTCTGCATCAGCCAAAATTTCTGGTGGCGTCAACTTCTTAACCTTCTCACCATCTATCGTAGCAGTAAGTCTTGGGAGGACTGCTCTCTTTAATGCTCTACGGGTATCACTATTGAAATCTATGTCGGCCAATACAGGTGGGATTGCTGCTTCGAGGTAGGATGAACTATAAGCCGATAGCAAATCTTGATCAAGAGCTACGTAGATGACAGTCGGGATATCAAGGTCGATCTCTTGACCTCCAATTACCTGAACCAGTCGGAAGGAATTTTCTTCCTCATAGACTTTAAGTTGAGAGCTTGCTATTGGATTGAGCGATGCGGGGATTCTAGCCTTATCAAGAGCGACCTCCAAACAGGCTGATCCTTCGATGAGCAACTCCAAGCCCAACTGTTCACTTAACGACTGCAATGTCTGTTGCGTCCCGAAACTGCCATCCACTGCACCTAAGTATGTAAGCCTGCGTAGCAACTCATGTGCAACCCCGGTAGCTGCGGGGTCAATTTGTCCATCCAGATTGCGTGCGACTACAGTGTAGCGTTCTGGTATCCCAACCCGCAGCATTGTTGTGATGGCACTAGAGAGTTCAGGGCTTACGTGGTAGAGCTGACGGACTATCTGCTTGGTGCTACTGAGAGAGCGTGCTGATACCAGTCGATCTAGCGTGGAAATGCCACGATCACTTTCGCGCAGGGCAGCCGAGGAGGCTGTAACTTGCTTCCTGTAACCGGGATAAGCGACGGGGGAGGACGGAGGCTTAGGTAAAGGAGGCGGCGTTAAGGTACTAGCCTCCGGCGCAGGAGTGCCAAAAAAGTCAGTCAGGCGTTGGAGGATGGTCATGGTGCGCGATTCTACGTCAAATGCAGAGCGAGAGCCTGCGGTTTGAGCTTAAATGACCGCACTAAGCCCAAACTACCCCTAGACCAGGGTTCTATAGTGCCCCTCAACAGACAAGCTAAGTTGAGGTACGCAAGCGCAAAAAGCGAATGGTCATTGCCATCTGTTTTGTTCCAAACAAACTGTAACTGCTCACGAACAAAAACTTGAGTGCGTTTCATTGATAACAGATGCGCTAGGTACTTGTCATCCTCACTACTAGAGATACGTGCCGTCAACAGTGCTCTCGCCTTTAACAGCAACAGTATTTCATCCAGAGCCCGTGTTCTATTGGCTTTCACAAGGCGCAAATTCAGCTTACCTTCCTCCGCGTCAGCCACTTTCTCTTGAATACTGAATAACTCTGGAGAATTACCTACTGCAAATGTACACCCATAACTGTTCGGATCAAAATCGCAGATTCCCATAATCATGGATGTGTACGGATACGCATCATGCACTGACACTGCAATTCGGTACTGCTTCATTAACTCCTGTCTTCTGGCTATGAAGTTTGTCACAGGTATTGATTCTCGATGCACGACTAGCAACTCACCCGCCTGCGTCTTACGCCCTATAGCTACAGTACACAGTAATCCGATATCTGCACCTAAGTAGTGCACTTCGCTGGAGTCTAGGCTAGTTGTGAACGAAGCCTTTACATCTGTATCAGTTATTTGTTCATCATTCTCTGTTGAAGTCTCTCCCAGCACCTGATTTAACCATTCTGATCGCGTATTAAACTCAGTAGAAGTCCTCACTAAGTAAGCCGGTTTTAGCACCTCACAACAGACCACCGGATTCACATAGTATGTGCTAGCCTCCCAATTCTCTTCCGAATTTTCGCATACCCACTCTAAACGCGATGGATGCAACTGCGGGTCTTTTCCACAGTTCGGACAGCTCCAGTGTGCGTTCTTCCAATCCAAAGTTTGAATATTCGTTCTGGTGACTTCAGAGATGTCAGCTGTATAGCCGGGTACTTTCATATCTGTGTGATAGCTAGGCAACCACACATGCCCGCAACAGTAGCACTTTGCGAAGCTCCTGTACCGCTTAGAAACTTCTGCCTCCTTGCTAATACCTATCCCAGGAATAGTGGGCGTTGAAAATTGCTTGATAATAGCAAGTTCTGATGCTTGCAAACGGGAGCGAAACTGCTTAAGCACATCCGGGTCTGAGCGGTCGATCTCATCTGCAACCAAGCAATCCGCAGAAATAGACAGTGCTGCCGTCTCACTCTTTGCTCCACGACAGAAGAGGAAATTGTTTCCGATTTGCTTGAGCTCAACTGTCGCTACGTTCTTGTCAGCTAACTGGCGTAATCGTGACGACTCGTTGATTATAGGGTCTATCTTAGTGGTTACAATCTTGCTCGCATCGGTCTGACTCGGAAGGGCGTACACAACATTAAACTTACGCTGAGTCGCCATAGCGGCTAGGAAGTACGCTATCGTAGCAGTTGTGAGTCCGATTTGGGCGCATTTTACAGTGTTTACCACCCGAGAAGTGTCGTTTACTATGCGTTTTTGAAAGGAGTAGCGCCCTGACATGTCGAATTTGCGACCTTCTAGTCGCAAATACTTCTCGATCCAGGAGGACAGATTTGACAGACTGTAGACATCCCTCGCTCCGTCCTGCACTCTACGTAGATGCTCAAGCATTCAATGCCCTTTCATACTCCTCCAGGAAGGCTTCTCGCAATTCTGGGTAAGTTTTGAGTGTATTTATGAGTACAGCTTCGATCTTTGTGATCGTTTGCGTGTTGTGCAACGTTTCTTGCGTTTTCGCTATCGTCTGTAGAATAGCCGCTATGCTATTTACAGCCTGGACTTTCTGGTTCAGAGGGATGGATTCGTCGCACTCTGCATCTGACAGTAGAAGTTTTGCCTTGTTGTAGGCCTCAAGTAACTCTTGCTTGAGGTTTAGTTCATCTAGGCTGGACAGTAGCTGTGGTTTTGCTCTGGGTGGTGGCGGGAGGTGCAGGAATGGGTTTGTCATGGTGTGTGTTGGTGTTGGTATTTCGTTCTAGTTCGATGGCACGGCGCATGGTGCGGGTGCTGCAGTGACAGATTGTTGCCGCTTGCTTGGTAGTGTATATGTGAATGATGACTTTTTGAGCCATTAGCTGTCGGAACAGGCGGCGTGTGAGGATGAGCTCATGTTTCTGTTGGCGGAGGCTGCGGAGTGTCATGTGAGGGATTATAGTGGCGGGTGGGGTTGTGTTCGTTTGTAGAGTGGCGAGTTTGGAAATAATGGAATTTTTTCGAAGTTGGGTGGAAGCGCAAAACCCGTGCCAGTGCCAACAAACCCTATACGTCAACGACCATTTTGCCACCAAAAACCATAACAATCAACACCTCCTATAATGCGACCTACGACCTCCAACCTACGACCTCCGACCTGCGACCTCCGACCTGCGATCTCCGACCTGCGACCTACGACCTGCGCCATATATACCACGTAGCATATTTCATGCCACAATCGTTAAATATATTTTTAATTATTTTCCATTCTAACCATTTTCCCATGCTATAATTCATGCATCGAGTAACACAGTGTTACTTGATCCCCGTCCGATATTGGACTTTTAACCGAAAGACAACCATGACAACAGCTACCCTCTCTCCCCCCGAGCACGCCGTAACAGTTAGTACAATTGTTGGTGATGATGGCCTGGTGGTGTTTGTACCCACTCTAGAGCCCATTTCCGAACTACATCAAGCAAACATGATACCTGTTGCTTCCGCAGCTCCTGGTGCTGCCAGAATCTCTGTAGCATCTCTCGAATCCGAATACCCAGACTTGAAGCAGGTGGGTGTGCAAGATGTGAAACAGGATTCTGGCAAAGTCACATTGTCTCGCATCGTGCTACGTGCTTTCGTTGCACGCGCATTGTCTGGCTCTAACGTGGACTTGTCTACAAAATCTCTCAAGGGGGCATTTCTGACCAATGCAGCCAATTCTCGTTTGACCAACATTTGTCCTGCTGCCAATGCGTGGAAAGGCAAGGACCGGTCAGAAATACTAGAATTGTTGCCCGAAATGGCCTCCATCATCCATGCAGCGATCTTGGGCACTGTAGCGACGAAAACTGTTACCTCCGAACTGGAAAAGGCCAGAAAGTACATCAGCGGTCTGTCTCCTGAAACTCTTATGACGTTGCGTAACGAGGGTATCATCTAAACACCTTGTCCCCCAGTACTGGGGGCGTTATGAAAATGATAGCCTGCTATCATTTTCATAGCGTCTGGTGTTTGCGCTTCGCGCCCCTTTTGCTTGATTCGGTATTCGGTCACATGATTGAAACCCAGTCTTAAAAATGGTTCTTTAGCAATTTATGGCAGTAAGTAATATCGCATGGCACTATGCGTGCATGATTGACTGGGCGTGATTCTCGCAATGATTACATCATGCGTTGAATTAAACCTAGTCTCTAACATCTCTCACAGTCTCCAACGGTTGAGCATCTTACTGCCCGATTGTCGCAATCTGGACAATCCACACGAGATCAGGTTGTGCGCTATCGCACACATTACCACGTGATACTTACGCCACCCATGAGCCACAATGCAAGCAAAGAGCACAATGGCGGAATGGGCATACAACAAGGCTACCCGGCGCAAAATAGAATTGTGAAATTCTAGGATCATTACTGTACTGTTCCCATAACATAGCCCCTCGTGTATAAACTGCGCAGAAAATAAACTGCGCCTACTGGCACCATGCCAGTGTAATGGTCTAACCTCCGATGTAATAGCGGATAACCGGCCATGATGGTCTACTAGCGGCGAATAATGACAGCTATACAGTAATGTATAGCGCGAAGCGAACCTTCGTACCGAGACTTGACCTGTTAAACCTTACATCACAATAGAATAATAAGATGTAACGCGATACAGGCTTTGATACCTTTGGCTAATCGACTAGCAACGATTAAAAATTGGTTTACTCGTAATAACCGTGAAGCGCATCATAAATAAACAATCAAATATATTCGGGGTGACTCTCGTTAAACAGTTGGACAGTTGTTGTCCGATAACAAACGGTCTTAAGTAATTAACCGGAATGTAATTACTGCCAGTCTTTTCGGCCTCTGGCGAAGCGATAGGCCCAAACCTTAACAGCCGATTTATTTCGGTAAGCTGTATTATCAGCGAATCAATCGAGATATTATCTCGATGTTATGTCTTGATTGGCTTGGTTATCTCCGAGGTTACTACCTCAGGAGATAACCCGTCAGTCGGCATAATCAAGTATTATCTCCGAGATAATGCTTGATTATGTCTATATCAAAATAGATATAATCGGCAGCCCTTCGAAGGGCTATTTTTTCGCCCAAAATTTTTGGGCTTTTTCAAAGGAGTTGCAGTTGGAAAATTTCAACGCAGAAGGGTTGCAAGTATTTGCAACCTACAGCGAGGAAACGGCGTGTTACACCGTCGTTTCCGTCAAAGGGGACAACACCGACCGTGCAATGCGGTCGGTGTTGGGGGAGATGTCTCCTCCGGGCTATCCCCCGGTAAGGTGGCCAGCGTCACTGCTGCGCCACTCCGAATGGCCGGCGGAAGTACTGACGGCCATCTGAAACGGCTTCCCTGCCGCCGTTACTGGCAGGGATTTTTTTACAGGAGGTCAATTATGACCAAGTATGACGCTGCACTCCAAGAGTGTGTACTAGCTCACCGCCCGGTGAGCTTTTTCTGCTACAAAGCCGGAATCCTTGTCCGGCTTTGAAACACCCTCACCAGGGGCGATTTCAAGCCCCTGGTGGCGTTTCGCAAGGCTACTGGCTACCCATGTCCCAGCGGCCTTGCGAAACGGCTGGGAGCCGCTTCTGTGTCGAATGTTTCGGCACGGTAATTTTTGAAAGGAAAGATCATGAAGTCTTACACCCAGTTCTTGAAAAGCCGAATCTATCGGCGCTTTGTCGCCCTTTGCGGAATGACAGGTTCCGAGAACGTTCGCGGAATGACCGGAAAGCAGGCACGCCGGTACCGGCGTGCCATGTCCGGCGACAACCTGGAGCGCTATGGAAAGGCGTTCCGCGATTAACCTGCTCACCAAGGCCCGTTTCGGGCTCTTGGTGGCGTTTCGCAAGGCTGTTGGCTACCCATGCCTCAGCGGCCTTGCGAAACGGCTGTGAGTCGTTTCTGTGTCGAATGTTCGGCACGGTAATTTTGAAAGGAAAGATCATGAACAAAACACCTGCCAGCACCGTTGCAGCTCGCGCTGCGGGCGCTGTCCGTCAGCAAAACGAACAGCATATCCGCCGAGGGCAGATTGCCCGTCGTCGGGTGCAGAGGCTGGCGAAAGCGCTGTACAAGACAGCGCGAGACGCGCCGGAGTACTTCCAGTACTACAGCAAATTCGGGTGGCCGGACGGCGCATCCACCTAACACCCTCACCAAGGCCTGTTTTGCGGCCTTGGTGATGTTTTGCAAGCGAGTTGGGGCCAACCCCTTAGCCCGCTTGCGAAACGGACTACAGCCCGTTTACCGTCAACGCCTGCACACGGTACAAAAGTGCGGGCATTTTTACTGGGAGAGCGATCATGCTCAACTTTGAACAGGCATGCACAGTTGCGGACGAAATTGATATGGAAAGGGCAAACATGACAGTTGAGCCTCGCCCTGCACACGAGAACGTCCCATTTCACTTCAGCGACACCTATCGTGACGTGGCGCTCCGCCACGTCTGGACGCAAAGCGTAGCGAAAAACGCCAGGGAAATCCAAGAGCGCGGCATCCCACACTAAGCCCAATTATGGAAATCTATATTAAAAGTTATGTAGAGGTGTATGAGGACCGCCTCTGCACCCTACACAGTGAGGTGGAAGCCTTGCTCAACACCTGCATAGGCGGCCAGTGCCGCTATGCAGGTGTCACAAGGGATCGGCTTGAAAGGTTCAAGGCCGACCTTGAAAGCGCAATCCTGGGCGATAACCGCCCAGATGTGAGCGATCACCGCTTGCAATGGATCTTGCGCAGGCCTGGGTGATGACCACCCAGGCCCCAAACGCCCGCATAGGCGCGTTTGGCAAGGGATTTGGCTACATACCCCTTGCCAAACGCTTGGCAATCGTGCTGAAGCGTTCTAAAGCGTTCTGAGCGAATTGCCACGTTATGTTAAGTTTCCTCCCGAAACTTACCCAAAAATTTGGCAAAATTTCAGAAAAATGTTGTTTTCACGCAACATCTCGCAAGCCTGCATCCACAGGTCGCTAACCTTAGCATATCAATGTTAAGGTTAGCACTAAGCTCTCCAGTCTTCATAGACAACAGGCCGATTTCCGAGTGCACGTAACTTTAAGCATAGCTGCGTGGTTTTAACATAGTTACTTTGTGCACGCAAAGCTGCATCAAGCAAAGCAACTTTTGTTTCTGCACTCTTGGTTTCCATTGCGTCTTTTGACAGTTGGGTAAACAGGTGTTTAAGATACTGCAACTGTTCATCAATAGTCGCTAAATTCTCCTGACTTATAGGATTAGCCAGAGTATTTCCACCCAAAACAGGTGCAATTATCAGGTTGTTGCTCATAAATAAGTGTCGCTTTCTACAATCTAGCCCTATTTTAGGGCCGTCTACAGTGGAGCGCGATGTTTTAGGTGTTTTGCCTCTTTTTTAAGCAAAATCGCAAAAAGGGGGGATACCACGGGGCAAATAGTACCCCTCTAAAAGAAAAAAGAGAAATATATTTTACGAGTGGAAACAGCCCCGTAC
>OFQW01000134.1_pt1 | contig 13901 bp, 28 predicted proteins | sample 1542941 | NCBI WGS metagenome assembly OFQW01 (sample SAMN07774219, study PRJEB24372) | wastewater metagenome | isolation source: Exp Tend NO 90WW | collected 2016-02 | reverse complement strand
CAATTTAAAACAGGAAACAGTATGAGACAATTAGTTGGAACAGTAGTAGCAGTAGATATGGAAGCAACTATCACTAAGAAAGGTGGTGGTACTTATGAGGGTGTTGAGTTTGTGTTTAAAGACGAAGAAGGAAAAACACAAACAAAAGCTTTTCACAATAATACATTTAAATTTAACCCAGCTCTTAAGAATACATTAGCTGATTTAAATAAAGGTGATAAGTTCACAGCAGAGATGGAGAAAGACGGCGACTTTTGGAATTGGAAGAAACTGTCTAAAGGCGCGGTAGAAGATACAGAAACTAAACAGACTAGTTCGCAGGCCCCCGCGGCTAAACAGTCCTATCAACCCCGCCCTAACGACACATACGAAAATAAAGAGGAACGGGCCGCTAGACAAGTGCTAATTGTACGGCAGAGCAGTATTAGTTCCGCTATAGCATTTTGTGCTCAACAAAAAGACTTCTTTAAAGGAACTGATGATGCTGTAGGTGAAGTGTTGAATGTTGCTGCTAGATTTGAAGCTTGGGTGTTGGGTCAGACAAAACCTAAAAATCCAGTAGTTCAAGAGTCAGAAGACAGTACATTTGAGGATGGTGTGGTGTAATGCATGCCCTTGTGGACTCCGATACCATCTTACCAAGTGCCATTGGGTTTACTGCTACTGGATATGCAAGCATAAGACTTAATGGTAAGGAAATATTACTACATAGATGGATAGCAGGACTAGCTTTGGGGAGGAGTTTAAAATCTAATGAGTTGGTACATCATGTGAACTACAACAAACTAGATAATCGTAAAAAGAATCTAGTTATTTGTAAAGAGGACTCTTATCATATGATACTCCATGCTAGAACTGATATTATTTTAGCTGGCGGTCATCCAGATAAACACTATGTTTGTAATAAATGTCGTGAACTTAAAGAGTTAACAGATTTCCCAAAGAATAAGTCTCATTGGAATGGTTATAGTCACTACTGTAAAATATGTGCCAATAGCGTCAGAAGAGAGAAGCAATATTCAAAAGGAAAGTTTGGATGGTTATGTAGATTACAACAACAATATAGGAGACTAAAAAACTCTTATACAAAACGTGATATTTGTTGGATCACGAAGGAGGATACCTGTCTATGAGCAAACTACATGCGCTTATAGACTCCTAGCTGACACCATCGCTTTCGCATCTGCTGTATCGGCTAATGATGCTCCCGAATGGGTGGCCTTGTCTAGATGTAGAACTATGCTGGAGGGTATTTTAGAAAATGTAAAACCCACAACATATACTCTCTATGTGTCTGCTGGTAATAATTTTAGGAAGGAGATTGATCCTTCCTATAAGGCCAACAGAAAAGACATGCCAGTTCCAGTACATAGACAAGCATGCCATGATTATTTAGTCAGAGAGTGGAAAGCTATAGAATGTATTGACTATGAAGCTGATGATGCATGTGGTGTTAATCAGTATTATGATGGTTCCACAGTTATTGTTGGTATAGACAAGGACTTATTACAGATTCCCGGGGTACATTACCAGTGGCCTATAGTTCGGAAAGGAGTGGTAGTTCGTGAGGGTAGATTCCTAAAAATATCAGAGGAAGATGGATGGAGGAATTTCTTTACCCAGGTATTAACTGGGGATACATCTGACAACATAAGAGGATTGGAGGGCATAGGCCCTAAAAAGGCAGCTAAACTACTCACGGATTGTCATTCTGAGGAAGAGATGTACACGCAATGCAAAATATTGTATGAGGGTAATGACGCAGAAAGCGGGCTATCTAGATTTGAAAGAAATTGTGATCTTCTGTGGATATGGAGAGAACTAGGTGTAACATATAGTATTAGGAGAGAAACAAATGTTAAATAAACCATTAAAAGAAGAGATATTAGATCAAGCATTACATGTATTAAGTAATTTCTTTATTGTTGTATTTCTAGTATTTTTAGGAGCCTCCCTATACACTGCTGTTCTCATCTCTATTGCTTATACTCTTGGTAGAGAGGTTTATCAGCGCTTGCGTGGGGGGAATAACTGGTACGATTGTAAGGAAGGATGTCAAAGAGACATTTTATTTTCATTATTAGGAACTATATTAGGAATAATCTATGTATCAGTTTAATGAAATATGGTTAAAGTTTTATCTTTTGTTTTTAGACAAAAATGAGGGTAGTGTCTATGGAGCAGCAAAGGCTGCTGATGAGGCATTATACGAATACAAAAAGAGATGGGGAGTATAAAATTGGCAGCTTTAGCCTCCATTGTACCTGGATGGACAGCAGCTAAAATGAAGTCTTTCATCATTTCTGCTTTAAGGGGGAGCTTCCGAAGGTTTCCCCCGAAACAGCAATGTATTAATGATGCTTACATTGAGACCAAGATAAATGAGACTACTGGTAGAATGGCAAAGCATTATGAATGTGATGAATGTAAGGGAAGCTTCCCTAGAACAATGGTGGAAGCTGACCACATCATTTCAATAGTTGACCCATCGACAGGCTTTATAGATTGGAATACATGGATAGAAAGGGCGTTTGTTCCTGTTGGGGGATTCAGGTGTCTCTGCAAACCCTGTCACAAACGGAAAACTTCTGAAGAGAGAAAGAAGAAATGAAAAACTCAAATAAAAACATTTATCAGAGGGCCTATAGACGACGTACCGGTAATGCATCTACCCTCAAATACGAAAAAACTAAAAAAGGATTTCTTATGAGGCTGTACAGGAATATGAAATCTAGAGTTGAGGGTGTCCATAAGGAAAAATTTCATCTATATGCTGGATGTTCACTGTTACCTAAGGAAATATTTTATGAATGGAGTTTAGCCTCTGAAGTATTTCATCAATTGTTTGAGGAGTGGGAACAAAGCGGGTATGAAAGAAAACTAGCCCCCTCTGTGGATAGGGTAGACTCATTCCGTGGCTATGAACTAGGCAATATGGAATGGGTTACTATGTCAGAAAATAGTAGGCGCGGTGTATTAAATAAATATTATGGTGATTGGAGGTCAAATGAAGCTAGCTCAAGGTAGGGAGACAGTATTAGTAATACCAGACTTGCAGATTCCTTTTCACCATCCGGATGCATTTAAATTCTTAGACTACATAAGGTCTAAGGTGGAACCAACCAAAATAGTATGTATTGGGGATAGCATTGATAGTCATGCATTAAGTGATTATATACACAATCCAGACGGTTATTCTGCTGGGCATGAGCATGAATCTGCCCTAGACTACTTAAAGGATTTATACAGAATATTCCCAGAGGGGATTGAATTAGATTCTAATCATAACAATCGAGTCTTTCGTAGAGCATGTGCGGCTGGTATTCCAAAAGTTTTTCTTAAGAGTTACAAGGAATTTATGAAAGCCCCTGAAGGGTGGGAATTTGAGCAATACATAATTATTGATGGTGTCATGTACGAACATGGGGATAGTCATTCAGGAGGTCAAGCAGCTAGAAGTGCAGCACTTGCTAACATGAGGAGTACAGTTATAGGTCATCATCATAATACGGCTGGAATATCTTATGTTGCGAACAAAGAAGTTATGCTTTTTGGAATGAATGTTGGATGTCTTATTGACAATGAAGCTTATGCATTTGAATACAACAAAAAGAATAAGACACAGCCAACACTAGCATGTGGAGTGGTGGACAAAGGTGTACCAATATTATATCCACTTATTATTAATTCTAAGGGTCGATGGGTCGGTCATTAAGGGAGATAAAATGAAATTAAAAGACTTATACATAGAATCTCGTATGGTTAGTATACTAGGAGACATGGCTAGGATTGTTAGAGAAGACTCTGATGGTCAATGGGATGAGGGTAACTGTAGGCTGTCTGTAAATCTATGTATAGCTGCTGAAATATTGGCGGTTGTTGCAGAAAATTTAGATATTAATTACAACACTATTAGTAATGAAGAATGGAAGGATGTTATGGACAATATAATTGTGGGACTAGAAGACATAATATTATGACAAAACAACAACAGTCTTTAAAAATAAGAATAGAGGATTTATACACAATAGATCCTATAACTGACACACAGTCATTGATGTTCCAAAATTGGGGGAAATATATAATCCAAGTGCTGTCTGGCTATGCAGGTACTGGTAAAACGTTTATATCGATCTACAAGGCACTGGAAGAGGTGTTGGGTGGTAGACAGTACAAGCAACTAATTATTCTTCGTTCTGCTGTCTCTACACGTGATATAGGAGCATTACCTGGAGACTTAGAAGAAAAAGGAAGCGTGTTTGAACTCCCATATTATGAAATATGTGACAGTTTGTTTAATAAGCCCAACGCATATGAAAGACTTAAAGAGCAGGGGAGGATTAGATTTTCTTTAACGAGCTATGTTCGGGGGATTACATTTGACAATTCAATAATAGTAGTTGACGAAATACAAAATTTGAGTTATCATGAGCTTTATTCTGTTATGACCAGAGTTGGAGAGAATAGTAAAATAGTTTTCTGTGGGGACTTCAGACAGACTGACACAAAGGACAGCGGAATACATAAGTTCTTAGATGTTCTACATAGGATGAGTGGAAGGGCTGCTTTCTATACATTTGAGAGAGACGATATTGTGCGAAGTGGGATTGTTAAAGACTTCATAATTGCAGAGGAAGAGTATGAAATTAATAATAGCCGGAAGTAGGGAAGGGTTTACCTATGATGATGTTGTTTCTGCTATAACAGATTTTTCTGAACATTTAAATACTGTAACAGAAATTGTTTCGGGAACAGCAAGGGGAGTAGATAGGATGGGAGAGCAGTTTGCTAATGAAACTAATATACCAATTAAAAGATTCCCTGCTGATTGGGAGACAAAAGGTAAGTCAGCAGGTGCTATACGAAATAGACAAATGGGGGATTATGCTGATGCACTCTTAGCTCTATGGGATGGGAAATCATCTGGTACTAGACACATGATAAATTATATGAGAAGTTTGAATAAACCTGTATATATTTATGGTGGAAGAATATGAATGCAAAGCTATTAAAGAGAAACAGGAAATTTTTAGGGAAGTTTTTGGGGGATCAATGGAGAGTAATGGAGAAGCTTTTTAGAAAGCAATACAAAAAGAATAATATTGCTAGAAGGATGGGGGTGGTGTAATGAGCATATCAGCTAAAATAGTTGCTGACTCTATCAGCAAACATGGAATAAGACTAACCACTATGGAGTTAAACTATCCTAGATTTATTCATAGTGAGTTTCTTACCCACAGGATGTTCTGTTTAGATGGGGATTCATTATTAGAATTTGATTTGCCTAAAGGACAAGGAGAATATAAAAGAGTATTTACTATGACTCTTCGGGAATTTGCCTATAAATGGTTTAATGGTGACTCCAAAGGAAGATCATTAAGACATAGGTTGTCTAATATGAGGATCAGACAACTAAATGAGTCTACTCAAAAAATAGAAACCTGTACGGTGCGAGATTGTTTTATTTCAGGGGAAAAAGAAGTTTTTGAAATAACTGCTGGTGGTATGAAAGTGGCAGGAAGTAAAGACCATCGCATATTAACTGTTGATGGTTGGAAAAGAATTGAAGATTTAGAAATAGATAAAGATTTTATAATTACTAGGGCTTTTGGGAAATTGGATGAAGATTTAGTTGATCCTATAAGACTAAAGAAATTTGGAGATACTTGGAAGAGTACTTGGCTAAACCAAATAAGGCAAGAAAAATTAGAAGAACAGAATTTTAGTTGCTTTGATTGTGGAACTGAGCTGCTAATTGCACCTCACGATCTACATCATGTGGTTCCTGTTTATGAGGAGGAGTCAAAGGCATTTGACATTAATAATATTGTGGCCTTATGTAAGGATTGTCATAAAGAAAGGCATAGAATCCAAGGGTGGCAAGGTAATACATATTTATATGGTAAACCAGAAAAGCTGGTCTCCATCAAATCATTGGGGGTCAAAATGACTTATGATTTAGAAATGGATAGTGAGTATGAAAATTTTGTGGCCAATGGTATTATTGTACATAATAGTAGGAATGCTTCCAGTAGTCGTGCTATACCTACGACTAAGATGCTAGAGCAGATTAGGAGTAATCCTGCCATGCCTATTCATTGGGGAAAGAACCAAGCGGGAATGCAAGCTAGTGAAGAATTAGATCATCTGAATGGAACTTATTTGTGGGAAGATTCTGCTCAATATGTAGCAGAGAATTGTAGAATAATGACTGATTTCGGTTACCATAAACAAGTAGTAAACAGATTGTTGGAACCCTTCCAATGGATTTCCGTTGTCGTAACCGCAACGGAGTGGGATAACTTCTTTAAGCTACGTTTACATAAAGATGCACAGCCAGAAATACAGGAACTAGCTAAATGTATGAAAGAGGCTATGGACAACAGTTTACCTGTTACATTACAGCCTGGTGAATGGCATTTACCTTATGTGGATTTAGCAGATTTTGATGATTCAGGAGACCCTATATTGGAAGCTATTAAATGTTCTGTAGCTAGATGTGCAAGAATTTCATTCTTAAATCATGACAATAGTACACCTGATATAGTTAAAGACATTGCTCTAGCAGATATGTTGTTAGTAGCAGGACATATGTCTCCCTTCGAGCATATAGCTACACCTATGAATTTTGCTAAGGATACATTTGAATTGGCTTGGGAAAATGGTGTTACCCACAAGGACAGAGATAATAATTTCTGGAGTGGTAATTTTAGAGGTTTTATAATGTACAGGAAGTTATTAGATGCTTGAAGTGTGGAAAGATATCATTGGGTATGAAGGTATCTATAGAATATCTAATTTAGGAAATGTCTATAGTATAGCTAGAGGAGGCTCAGGTGGCACTAGAACTGGTAGATTACTAATACCCAAAATAGATAGGGATGGGTACTTATTTACTAATCTACAATATAAAGGATCTCATAAATATATGAAGATTCATAGATTGGTCGCCATGTATTTCTTGGAGAATCCTGATAATAAACCACAAGTAAATCATATAGATTTTATTAGGACTAATAACATAGTGACTAATCTAGAATGGTGTACTATAAGTGAGAATCATAAGCACACTTGGAACAACCATCGGCGGGGGTATAATCCTTTACACAAACCTGGGTTAGATAATCCCAACACTGTTTATGGGATAACAAAAATAAAAGAGATGATCTCTATGAGACATTCTGGTATGACTTATACTAAGATTGCTGAGATTTTCGGATGTAGTCATAGCACGGTACAGAGATTAACAATACAGTATAGGCAAACAATATGAAAACACCAGAACAAAAATATATGCACGATGTTGAATATCGTATTCTTGTTGACTTGCTAGAAAACTTTATCAGCCGTAATCAATACACTCCTAGTGAGATAAGAGAAGCAGCTATGTTTGCTTGTATTAAATATGAAATGAACCAACCCCAAAGGACTATAGCATTTTATGAAAAAATGTAAAGATTTAGGCTGGAAAGTAGGTGACAAATTTAAATGTATAAAAACTTGTGCTTGTGCTTTTGCTATTGGAGAAGTGATAGAACTGGTGTTTGATGATGATAGTGATATTCCACTATTTAAATCAATTGTAGGAGGTGAGGAGATGTTTGTATCTCTAGAAGATATAGAGAAAATAGGAGACAGAAATAAATATGTACGTACCATATATGGAGTGGAAGTAGATGTGTATGATGTATTAGTTGCTTGGAACGTAACATGTCCGGCAACACAACATGCCATCAAGAAATTATTAATGCCAGGACAACGGGGAAATAAGGATAAGTTACAAGATTTAGAAGAAGCAGGACAAGCTGTTAAACGTGCTATAGAACTAAACAGGTAAACCTTCGGATCTAGAGAAAATAAAATGATAGGATTTAAAGATAAGAGTTGGTGTTCTTGGGGAGTTAATGGTATTTGTGCTAATACAAAATGTGATAGAATATTAACACCAGAATTATATAAGGAAGCAGTAGCATGGTGGGGAGATTCTACTTTTCCATTACAAACAGCAGACTTACAAACTAAAGATTGTGGAGCTAAACTAAAAGAAGGAAATTATGGATTTTATAGGAATTGAATATTTTTGTGAGGAGACACATGCATATGTGATACAACCATATATTTTTCCAATGGAGGAGAGAGTTGATGCATTAAAAATGATTTATCAACACAAGAAAGCAAAAGGTAGATTGATAGAATTACATGTAATAGAAAAACATTGTCAAGATTAATTAAATTTATAGGATAGAATATGAAATATGCACTCTTTGTTTTAAGCTTTGTAGCAACACAAGTATTTGCAACAGGAAGTAATCACCATAATGTTTATGATAATTCAGTCGTTAATAAAGGAGGTAGTGCTGTTTCTGATAGTTACTCCAACTCAACGGCTGGAGCATACAGTGGATCTACATCCAATAGTAATGCAACATCTAATAGCACATCAGAGGGGGGCAATGCTACTGGAGGTAATTCAGATAGCTATGCTAATAATGGAGGTAACTCTATGAATATGTCTACAATGAATAATGCTCCACGACAATACCATAACACTCCAGCACTCTCTAGTTTGTTTGGTACACCTACTGCACCTTGTGCATTACCAGTAGGAGGAACGGGAGCAGGAGCAGGTTTTGGATTTGGCTTCATTACTGCTTATATTAATGAAGAATGTATTAAACAAGAAACAACTAAACTAGCCATAGCACGTGGTCGTGATGATACAGGTCAGGAAATTTTCTGTACAATGGAGCATGCAAAAGACACTACTGAATGTAGAGAACTACAAGCTAAACTAGCTAAACGGGAACCAGCTTTCATTTCTGTTAAAGAAGAAAAAACAGGATTGTTTGGTACAACTTGGGATGATACTACTAAACAATGGGTATTTAACACAACACGATAGGAGATTAAAATGAGAGATACTATGACAATGTTTACAGAAACACAAAATCAATTTACTGAACTTAAGGATGCTGTACTTAGAGAATTGCATCAATTAAAAGCAGAGAATGATATATTAACACAGGCGGTAGTAAGACTTCAAACAGAAAAGGATGAATTAACTAACATTAAAACTCCTAATCCTGATATGTTTTATATTGGGTTATTAGTTGTGGGATTTGTAGTTGGTATGTTGGGTGTTGTGTATAATATAACAATGTAATATGGCAAAGATAGATAAGATAGTTATTGATATTTACAATGATACTCAACGTACAACTCTTATCAATAAGCTTATGTCTATCCCCCTAGATGATCCTATCCAAGTGACAATAGGAAATAAAACTAAGGCTAGGGGGCTAAATGCTAATAGCTATTATTGGGTTAGGGTGGATGAGATAGCCGAGCAAGCTTTCTTTAAAGGTAAACAATATAGCTCTGACGTGTGGCATGAGTATTTAAAAAGAGAATGTATGCCTAACATAGTAACACTGAAAGATGGAAGAGAAGTTTCTAAATATGTTGAAACACCTGATGGTACTTTACAAGTCATAGGAACATCACTATTAAGTTCTCATTCCTTTGCTGAATATACACAAAGGTGTGAGCAGTTTGGAGCTGAGCTAGGTGTTATGTTTTCTGATAAGAGGATTGGATGATAAAAGAACAGGTGCACATACAGCTAGTGAAAGAATTGCACTGCTGTTTGTGTGGTGCATCTGCACCAAGTGATGCACATCACATTCTAGAAGGTAGAATAAAGGGTAGGAAAGCACATGATTTCTGCACTATTCCTCTTTGTAAAGACTGTCATCAAGGAGAACGAAATGGAATTCATGGACAACAATTCATGCTTAAGATTATGAAAGAGAATGAATTGAATTTACTAGGTGAAACAATCAAGAAGTTATATGGTAAGTAATTTTAATTTAAAAGGAAAAGAAATGGACGCAAATTTAAAAAAACAATTAATCGATCAATCAGCACACTTTGGAGTTGGTGTAGTTTTGGTGGTAGTATTTAGTTTTGTATTTTCTGTAGTAACAAGTTGTGTGTTAGTTGCTCTAGTTGCATATGTCAGAGAAGTAGCCCAACGTATGAGTAATGGTGATCCTTGGTATGAATGTAAGGGTGGATGTAAATTAGATCTTCTGTTTTGGGGACTTGGAATTGTTGTAGGCTTCTTTGTAGCTGGATGGTAATAGTAGATTACTTTTGAGGTAGGAATATGGCTACTAAGCGACAAGTATATGAAAGTCAATTAAGGAATAAAAAGTTTGGTAAAGTTCCACATCAGTTTACAAAAAGAATCTGTCATTGGGTATATTGTTCTGGTTGTGGCTTAGTTGCCTTGAATAATGAACCAACAAGAATAAGAATATCTCAAGGTTGTGAGAGTATGGAGGATTGATATGGGTTTAACAGAAGAGAGTACAAGTTTTAATTTACAATATCCAATTATAAAAGAGTTTATAAATACACAACTAGAGAAGTGTTATTGGACTGCTAATGAAGTTAAGGTTGAAAAAGATATCCATGATGTTCTGGTGAATTTGACTCCAGCGGAGCGTCATGGAGTCTTTACAACTCTAAAACTATTTACTCTATACGAAGTAAGGGCAGGAGGAGATTATTGGACTGGGCGCTTTATGCGAGAGTTTAAACAGCATGAGTGCCAGGAAATGGCTGCTGCCTTTGGGATGGTTGAACTTTGTATACACAAACCATTCTACAATAAGATAAATGAGTTATTAAATATATCTAATGCTGAATTTTATACAGACTATGTAAAGAACCCAACATTGAAAGCTCGAATGGAGAGTATTGATACTATTATTAATCATCCTAATTCATTGGTTTCTTTAGCCTGCTTTAGTTTAGTTGAGGGTATGGTGTTATATAGTAACTTTGCATATCTAAAACACTTTCAAAGTAATGGTAAGAATAAACTATTAAATATTAATAGGGGTATTAATTACTCTGCCAGAGATGAAGCTCTTCATTCCATGGCTGGAGCTTATATATTTAAAGAAGCTAAAAAAATCTCTTCTGATTCTTTCCTGCCTGAAATGGAAGAAATAGTAAACACTTTGGTAGAACATGAAGATATTATTACAGATATGATCTTCAGTGAAGGAGACATAGATGGTATTACAGCTAAAGATATGAAAACGTTTGTGCGTAGTAGAGCAAACATATGTTTAGCTAATTTAGGGTTTGAACCTTTATATAAAATTGGAGACAATCCAATTGCTAACTGGTTTTATAAAGGAATTAATAATTATCAATTCAATGATTTCTTTACAGGACAAGGTAGAGAGTATACTCGTGGGTGGGATAAAACTAAATTTAAATGGGTAGTGAATGAATAAATACAGTGAGGAGAGAAAAAGGTTACAGCTAGATGGATTACTTCCTGAATGGTACTCTACTGCTGGTTTACAAATGTTTAAAGAGAAATATCAATGGGCAGATACACCCAAAGATCAATATGCTGCTATTGCAAGGACAGCGGCTAATCATGTGAGACATGTATATCCTAATGCAGAAGAGAAGTTTTTTAATCTCTTATGGAACGGATGGTTGAGTCCATCTACCCCAATTCTAGCTAACATGGGTAGGGGAATTGGACTTCCTGTTAGCTGCTCTGGAAATTATATTCATGATAGTATCTCTGGTTTCTACAAAGCACGTAGTGAAAATGCCATGCTAACAAAGTATGGCTTTGGTACAAGTAGTTATTTAAATGATATTAGGCCAAGAGGAGCAGCTTATAAAGGAGGTAGAGCAAGTGGAGTTATACCAGTATTAAAAGGCTTTGTACAAGATATGGAAGATGTTGCCCAATCATCAGCTAGACGTGGAGCATGGGCAGGGTATATAGATATCTCTCATAATGACTTTGATGAAATTATTAATCTACTGTCTGTTGCCCCTGATGGTTTAAACATTGGGTGGATTATACATGATGATTTTCTAACCAGACTAAAAGATAATGATCCAGAGGCACAGCGGAGATGGACTACTGTGATTGAAACTAAAATGGTTACAGGCAAAGGATATTTATTATTTGTAGATAAGATAAATCGTCATAGACCAATTGATTACATGTACAATAATTTGTATGTAAAGGCATCAAACCTATGTACGGAAATTAATTTAGTTAGTGATGAGGAGCATACATTTACATGCATTATAAGTAGTATGAACTATGCTAAATATAATGAGTGGGAGAAAACTGATAGTATATTTTGGGCAATTCTTTTTTTGGATTGTGTAGCTCAGGAATTTATAGATTTAGCAGAAGGTATTGAAGAGCTTAGTAAAGCAGTAAGATTCACCAAGAAGAGTCGAGCTTTAGGATTGGGAGCATGTGGATTACACACTCTATTTATGAAGGAAGGATTTTCATTTGATAGCTTAGAAGCTCAGTTTCTACATCATGCTATGTTTGATAGTTTAAAAACAAAGACTAAAGAAGCAAGCATAGAACTAGGTAGACATTTAGGTATTCCAGAATGGTGTAAAAAGAGTAAGCAACGTAACACTCATTTGATTGCAATAGCTCCAACAAAAAGTACAGCTTTAATCATGGGTGGGGTTAGTGAGGGTATTAATCCTGTTCCTGCATTGGTGTATACACAAACTACATCAGCGGGAGAAATGCAAAGGATAGACCCCACGTTCCTTGCTTTCTTAAAAGAAAAAGGATATAATACTCCACAACACTTAAAAGAAATAGAAGATGCATTTGGAAGTTGTCAATCAGTCTCATGGATGACAGCAGAAGAGAAGAAACTATTCAGAATAGCTTTTGAATATGATATGAGTGTTATATTACGTCTAGCTTCACAGCGTCAGAAGTTTATAGATCAAGGACAAAGTCTGAATTTATTTATAGCTGGTGATGCTGACGAAGAATATATTGCTAGAATACATCAACAAGCTGCTGAAGATGAATGGATACATCAAATATATTACATCTATAGTTCTGCTAATGTAGCAGGAAGTAAAGGGGAGTGTGAAGTATGCAGTTAGATATTAATACAAATCTAGGGGATCTATGCTTGGATATGGTAGACTCATTAGAAGAGGAAGGAGAGGAAGCGGATTGGGTGGAGGTTAGCTTTTTACATCCTGAAGCTGAAGATTATTTTATAACTATAAAAGTAGAACGTAAACGAGAAGAACTTGATGATGTTGACGTTCTCTCTATACCAGATAGGGAGCTACATTGATGAGTGTATATGTAATCTACAACAATATGCTTGTTAGTATCACACTATTGAGGTAATTAAAAATGAGCAAATGGACTGAATACACTGGAGCCGACGAGCAGATTACTGATCTAGGGAACGCGAAAAATGGATTCGTGTGGCGAGACTCAACAGGTTACGAGTCGATATACAAAAAATCTTTAGATTATCTCGAAATAAATGAAAGAGTGCGATCTATATTAAATGATAGACAAGTAACCCACTACTGGCTCATCCCCGACGATCCGTTGAGGGAAATGAAGGTAAGGCAGGCTCAGACAGGGCAGCCGGTTTGGACAAGGAGAAAAATAGAAAACGAATATTTTTATTGGCTACCGACAACCACTCCAGACTGGAACATACCAAACGCTGAATATTCTTTTACACCTTTTGAAAAAGAAATTGAGTTTAAGGAGGAATGATGATTGAGTTTAGAGACACAGGTTATGGATACCTTAGAGACAATAGCGAAGAATATGTTCAAATTGATCTAGATGATGGAGCCGCAATATTAGATGGTGCTTTTGACATTGATCATTTGGAACAAATCCTAACAAAAATGAAAGAATTGCAAGGATAGAATAAATCATGAGCGAATGGAAAAAATATACGAGCAGTGATGAGCAGATTGCTGAGATTAGTTCTGCAAAGAATGGTTTTGTATGCAGGAATAATGAATCTGACTCAGGAATATTAACCATAAAA
>OFQW01000133.1_pt1 | contig 13959 bp, 13 predicted proteins | sample 1542941 | NCBI WGS metagenome assembly OFQW01 (sample SAMN07774219, study PRJEB24372) | wastewater metagenome | isolation source: Exp Tend NO 90WW | collected 2016-02 | reverse complement strand
CTATAGTACACACCATAACTAAATTCAAAGACTTTTCAAATTTATTTTCAGGTCGCACGGAAATGGCTATAATTCAAACCGTCAAGTGCTCGCGACACAAGATAAAAACCAGAGCCGTTAAGCCCTGGCTTTCTCCCTTAAGTGGGGCATGTCGCGAGCATGGAAAGCTAGAACTTAACGGTTTTTTGCTTTCCGCCGTCAGGGCGCGAATTGACACAGCTAATGGGCCTGCATGGGCCGCACCCGATAAACACGCGCCACGGAACGACCAACCGTTGACGATCCAGACTTGGTAAGGGTACTGGAACAGCAATAGCCGGAATGTGACAGCCTGTGCCGATATTGCGATTAACTGCTCACCCTGTGCACTTGGTTGATGGACTGGCAGATGGACAGCATCAATGGAGATCGTGACCGTTCCCATGGTCACCCGGCATAGCTATGGATATGGCTATGAAGACTGACCGTGAATTGTTGGAGTTGGCGGCTATCGCCAAATTTTGAATGACATGCATACAGATACCGGGCGGCGTGATGTGCGTACAGCCGACTTTCAGGCCCGGTGACCAAGCCCCCGAAGGCTACTTGGCTTGGCACGAATGGGCTGAAACACAGCACAAAGCCGGATTGCGCCAGAAGGAATGCGGGCGGTGCGGGAAGTGGAAATACCCGCAGGAATTGAGCGCGACAGTAGACAGTTGCGAGATGCAGAGCCGCAAGGGGGCGATGACTGTGACGGCATCGGTTTGCCACAAGTGCGCGACGCCAACTAACTTGGATCAATGCCGTAAGCCTTCATAGCCGTTTGGGCCTCTATGGCGCTTTAATTCCCGGTGGCATAAAATCCCGGCAATTGAAGGACACACCCATGGCCAGACTCTCAACAGACCAGCGACTTGCAAACCTCCACGCGGAGGCGCTTGCCGAGTTTGACAGCATTCAAAGCGCACTGCGGGACGAAAGAATTCAATGCTTGCAAGATCGCAGGTTCTATTCTCTGGCCGGTGCCCAATGGGAGGGGCCGCTTGCCGACCAGTACGAAAACAAACCGAAATTTGAGGTCAATAAGGTCATGCTCGCTGTGATGCGGGTAATCAACGAATACCGGAACAATCGCATTACCGTCGATTTTGTGAGCAAAGACGGCGAAGAGAACGACAAGCTGGCAGATGTTTGTGACGGGCTTTACAGGGCAGACGAACAAGCCAGCGTAGCAGACGAAGCCTACGACAATGCTTTTGAAGAGGCTGTAGGCGGCGGCATCGGCGCATGGCGGCTGCGCACAGTCTACGAAGACGACGAAGACCCGGAAGATGAGCGCCAGCGCATCCGAATGGAACCAATTTTCGACGCTGACAGCTCCGTGTTTTTCGACTTGGGGTCGAAGCGTCAGGACAAGTCCGATGCCAAAAGCTGCTACGTCATCACCAGCATGACAACGCAGGCATACAAAGACGCCTACAACGACGACCCGGCAAGCTGGCCAAAGCTCATCCATCAATATGAGTTTGACTGGTGTACGCCAGACGTTGTTTTCGTTGCCGAGTTTTACAAGGTGGAAGAGAAGTCGGAATCAATCCGAATTTTCAAAAACCTCACTGGGGATGAAGAGCGCTACACCCCGATCGACTTTGCCAACGATGAAACCTTGGAAGAAACACTGGCCGCCATCGGCTCGGTCGAGGTGCGTCAGAAGCGCATCAAAACGCGCAGGGTGCACAAGTACATCATGAGCGGCGGCAAGGTGTTGGAGGACTGCGGATACATTGCCGGAAAGTGCATCCCGATTGTGGTGGCCTACGGCAAACGCTGGTTTGTAGACAACATCGAGCGCTGCATGGGTCATGTGCGGCTCGCCAAAGACGCGCAACGGCTGAAGAATATGCAGCTCTCCAAGCTGGGAGAAATCAGCGCTCTGTCAAGCGTAGAAAAGCCAATCCTGACGCCGGAACAAATTGCGAATCATCAGGACATGTGGGCCGAGGACAATCTGAAGGATTACCCGTACCTACTAATCAATCCGATGACGGATCAGAACGGCAATCAAGCAGCATCCGGGCCGGTGGCCTACACCCGAAGCCCGCAGATACCGCCAGCCATGGCCGCGCTCTTGCAGATCACAGAAACCGACATGCAGGACATTCTTGGCAATCAGGGCGGCGCTGACAAGATGGTCAGCGGTATCTCTGGAAAAGCCGTCGAGATGATCCAGACGCGGGTTGACATGCAGTCTTTCATCTACATGAGCAACTTCGCCAAAGCCATGAAGCGCAGCGGTGAAATTTGGCTTTCGATGGCGAAGGACGTCTACATTGAGGACAAGCGCAAAATGAAGACCATTGCGAAAACTGGCAAGGCCGGGATTGTCGAACTCATGCAGCCCTCGATTGATCAGGAAACCGGGGAAATGATCATGGCCAATGACATGGCCGGCGCAGCATTCGACGTGGTTGCCGAAGTTGGGCCGTCCAGCTCAAGCAAGAAAGCGGCGACCGTGCGCGCCTTGACAGGCATGCTTCAGATGACACAGGATCCGGAGACGATCCAAGTGTTGACCGCCATGGCCATGATGAACATGGAAGGTGAAGGACTGAGCGACACCAACGCATACTTTCGCAAAAAGCTATTGCGCATGGGCGCGGTAAAGCCATCCGACGAAGAGGCTCAGGAACTCATGGCCGAGATGCAGGGCAAGCCCCAAGACCCGAACGCAGTCTACTTGCAGGCAGCGGCGGAAGAGGCAACAGCGAAGGCGGCCCAGGCTCGCGCAAACACGGTCAAGACCATTGCCGACGCGGAACTAAGCAGGGCCAAAACAGTCGAGACAATCAGCAACGTGGACATGGATTCTCAAAACCACTCGCTCAAGCTGGCAGAACAGATCGGCCAAGTTGTCCAGCAACAAACCACGGCAACCACGCAGCCGTTTTAATGCGTGAGTTTTGAAAGGTAAACATGCCACTTTGGAAACAACGACTATTCGCGCGCCTGATGAAGCCAGTCGATGGCGACGGGGCGGACGGCGGCGGCACTGAAACGGGGGGTGATGATGAAACCATGGAAGGCGGTAATTCTGGCGATGTTGATAGCGATGATGACGCACCTGCCAATAGTGACGATGATCCTGATGACGAAGGCGACGAAGTAACGGTATCCATTGGCGACGAAGCACCGCCAGCGCAGGAAGAGCACACGCCAGCGCCGGAGTGGGTGAAAGAGCTGCGCAAGAGCAACCGTGAACTGCAACGCCAGAACCGCGAGCTACAGGGCAAGCTGCAAACAACCGGGCAGACTGAGCCAAAGCCAGCGGCACTCGGGAAAAAGCCAAGCCTTGAAGATCACGATTACGACGCCGAAAAATTCGAGGTTGCCTTGTCCGACTGGTTCGAGCGCAAGCGCAAAGCCGACGACATTGCAGCCCGGCAAGAGGCGGAAATCGCCAACCAGCAGAAGGCGTGGCAGACCAAGCTGGACAGCTACACAACGGCAAAAACAGCGCTCAAGGTCAAAGACTTTGAAGACGCCGAGGCTGTGGCGCAAGAGCTGTTCAGCGTCACCCAGCAGGGCGTAGTTCTGCAAGGTGCGGACAACCCTGCACTGGTCATCTACGCCATCGGCAAGAACCCAAAAAAGGCCAAAGAACTGGCTGCCATCAAAGACCCTGTGAAGTTTGCCTTCGCAGTCGCAAAATTGGAGAAAGAATTGAAAGTCACACCACGCAAAACAGCACCACCACCTGAAAAAGTAGTTACCGGAACAGGCCGGTCATCCGGGGCCGTGGACTCAACCTTGGAGCGCCTGCGGGAAGAGGCTGCGCGCACTGGCAATATGACGAAAGTGATAGCATACAAACGCCAAAAGAAGGCATAATGCGCGAAATGGGTGCCGCTAGCCCTGAAACAAAATAGCAGTTGAATGGCCTCCGCCAGCCCATTGGTGAGTGAAAGACACGGCAGAAATGCCAATTTTTTATTCAACCAATGGAGCTATCAAAATGGCAAATGCATTCAGCAAAGAGGAGCGCGTAGCGTTCGAGGACATCCTTGAAGGCTTCAATGACGCCCTCGTATTGAGCAACAACGTCTCGATCTACAACACAGACCAGACGATGATGGAGCGCACAGGTAATCAAATCTGGCGGCCACAACCCTACATCGCACAGTCGTTCGACGGCACCGACCAGACCGCCAACTTTGGCGACAGCACACAGCTGGCAGTACCCGCGACCATCGGCTACAGCAAGTCCGTTCCATGGATCATGACCGCGACAGAGCTGCGCGACGCGCTGCAAGAAAACCGCCTTGGCGCTGCTGCAAAGCAGAAGCTGGCAAGTGACATCAATGTGGCCGTGATGAACGTCGCCAGCCAGCAAGGCACGCTCATCGTGAAGCGCACGACCGCCGCCGCAGGCTTCGACGATGTGGCGCAAGCCGAGGCCATTTTCAACGAGCAGGGCATTCAAGCCTTCGAGCGTTATTTGGCCTTGAGCACTCGCGATTACAACGGCATGGCCAGCAACCTTGCAGCCCGCGCAACCATGACCGGCAAGCCGACCACAGCTTACGAGAAAGCCTACGTCGGCCAAGTGGCATCGTTCGAGACTTACAAGCTGGACTATGCAAACCGCGTTGCTGCGGCTCAGGGCGGCGCTGGCCTGACTATCAACACGCTGGACGCTGGCCTGCAATATTACACACCTCGTGCAATCTCGGTAGCAACCACCGGCGAATCGAGCAACGTGGATAACCGTTACCAGACAGTCACAATCAGCAACACAACCGGCGTAGCAGCCGGTGATTGCTTCACTATCGCGGCTCTTAATGCAGTGCATCACATCACCAAGGGCGACACAGGCCAGTTGAAGACTTTCCGGGTTATCTCGGTGGACTCTGCTACGACCATGACTATCAGCCCTCCGATGATCACTGGTCAAGGTGGTACAGATGCCGAATTGCAGTATCAAAACTGTGTCATCAACACCAAGGCGGCAAACAGCGCAATTACGTTCTTGAACACCGTGGCCGCGTATGCAAATCCGTTCTGGCAAAAAGACGCAATCGAAATCCTGCCGGGCCGCTACGCTGTGCCGACAGACGCAGGCGCAGCCGTGATGCGTGCCAGCACTGAGCAGGGCATTGAGCTGGTGATGACGAAGCAATTCGATGTCAACACCCTGAAAACCAAGTATCGCTTGGATACCTTGTTTGGCGTGGTGAACAAGCAACCGGAAATGACAGGTTTGATACTTTTCAGTCAGACATGAGGTAGTTAAACCAGACTTAATCGAAGGCGACCGGCTGCCAATCATGGCGGCTGGTTTTCTCACCAAACAACCTTAATTCGAAAGCACATCATGGCAAAAGTTTACGCCCAAGGAACCCAGACTGTTGTTCTGGCGGACACGTACAAAATCGCGGTATTGAGTGACTCTCCCGTCACCCTTTACAAGCAAGTTGGATACCCCAATCACCCCGCTACTTGGGACTTGCTCTACACAACCGCTGCCGGTGAAAATTACACCTCTGCGGCAATGACAGCCATTACCAGTATTCGTATCGATGCAAGCGCGTCTGACGTTCAATACGATACCGGCACAGCTCCCGTTGTCGGCGCTCTGACAGATGATTTGTCAGCAACTGATGCAACGTGGACAGTGACCGGCTTGGCTGCGGCTCAGGGCGGCTATGTGCGCGCAGTAGGCGGAACGTCCAGCACAGCAGGCAATGCAGGCGGCGCGGCTGGTTTGCTTGGTGGCACTCCCGGCGCTACTGGTGTCGGCGGCGCTGCTACCGCAACAGGCGGGGCTGGTGGTTCCACTTCCGGCAAGGGCGGCGCAGTCAACCTGACCGGCGGCGCTGGAACGGCAGGCAATGCCTCGGGCGGATCTGTGATTCTGCAACCGGGCGCAAAGAACGGCTCTGGCCTTGACGGCGGCGTGTTCAACCGTGGAACAACCCAGTTCCGCAAGCAATCCGCAGCCACAGCGAAGGCGGACGGCGCGGAGAGCATTACAGCGGCTCAGATGATTAACGGCATCGTAGTGTTTACCGTTACCACTGGTCGCACCATGACCACGCCAACCGGCGCGGCGATCTTGGCTGGCTGCCCTACCGACATCGCAGCAGGCGACTCGTTTGACTTCACCTTGATCACTATCGGCGCAGGTGCGGACGACATCGCAACGCTGACAGCCGGTGACGGAGATGTGACCTTTGTGGGCAGCGTGACGGTCGGGCCTTCTGGCTCAACCTTTAACGACTTCGGTACTTGGCGCTTCCGCTACACGGGCGCGAATGCGTTTGTCGGCTACCGCGTAGGCTGATTAACAAGGGGGCGTAAGTGCCCCCCTTTTTTCAAGGATTGACCCATGCAGTTCCCCCGTTTGGTTTACAAAAGCGCCGACAAATACCAACTGGCGGCGGACATCGAAGCATTTGACTCGCTTGTCAGCGCCGGCTGGTTTGCCACTGTGCCCGATGCAATTGCAGGAAAGACCGCACCGGTGGCGGCAACACCAGATCCTGACTTGGGTCCGGTTGACGAAGTATCAGCACCAACCCGGGCGGAACTTGAGCAACGCGCGACTGAGCTTGGCATCAAGTTTGACGGGCGCAACAGCGACAAAAAGCTGGCTGACCTTATCGCACAAAGGAAGTAAAAATGTCCACGTTTATCCCATTCAATCCGGCCTACACAAGCGGACAAACCAAAACATCGGCGGCTCTTGCTGCTTCGTTTTCAATTGCTGATGGTACCGATCAAGTGTGCATCACAAACACTGGCAGCAATATCGCCTATGTCCGCATCGGCTCAGGATCATTTTCAGCGACAACGGCAGATTACCCAGTGCTCGCAGGCTCGCAGGTTGTTTTGACAAAAGCACAGGACGACACGGCTATCAGCCACATTTCGGCAAGCGGGACAACGCTTCACTTTATCTGCGGCAGCGGCTTCCGATAATCCGGTTTTAGGACTCGGAAATGTCTTACACAAAACGCCAATTCGTAGCCGCCGCGTTCGAAGAAATCGGGCTTGCATCCTACGTCTTTGACCTGAGCCCTGAGCAGCTTCAATCCGCGCTGCGCAAGCTGGACGCCATGATGGCCACATGGAATGCACAGGGCATCCGGCTGGCCTACCCGCTGCCATCCAGCCCCCTGGACAGCGACTTGGACGAAGAGACAAACGTGCCAGACAGCGCCAATGAGGCCATCTGCACAAACCTCGCAATCAAGCTTGCGCCCAGCTACGGCAAGCAGGTAATGCCAGACACCAAGGCCACGGCTAAAGAGTCATACAACGTCCTGTTGTCGCGCGCAGCCATGCCCATGGAAATGCAGATGCCGGGCACTATGCCAGCTGGCGCAGGCAACAAGACTTGGCGCGGCACTGAGACGCCCTACTTGCGCAGGCCGGTCGATCCGTTGCTTGCCGGTGGCGATGGCGAAATCGAATTTAACTGAGGGTAAAAAATGCCAACAATCAACCAGCTATCAAGCGTATCGTCCTTGTCGGGCGGCGATCTGCTCCCAGTCTACGTGCCAAACAATGGCGATGCGCGCAAGGTATCCATTACGCAGCTCTTGGCCTACTTCCAGACCAGCTTTGCAGCCCCAACGGTGGCGACAAACCTTTACGTCCCGGCGACTGGCTTCAATCAAACCGTTCCAACGCCAGTGAGCGAGCAGCAATGGATGATCCTGCAACCGGCTGGCACGCTGGCAACCGGCACGATTACCCTGCCACTCAATACCGGCGTGGCCGATGGTACCGAGGTGCTTGTCACGTCTACCCAGATCATCACGACATTTACGCTGGCGGCCAATGGAGCGTCCAATACATACGGCGCACCGACCACCATGGCGGCCAATGCCTTCTTTCGGATGCGCTTCCATCTGGCAACAAATAGCTGGTACCGCATCGGGTAGGCACTTGGGTAAGTCATGCAGGTCCAAATACTCAACGGCATCTATGCCAGCAACACCCCAGAGCTGCGCACCAGCTATCCGGTGAACATGATTCCGGTCCCGAAAAAGTCCGGCATCAGTAACGGGTTCTTGCGCCCCGGTGATGGCATCGTTGGCAACGGCACCGGGCCGGGGGTTGACCGTGGCGGAATCTACTGGAACGGCATTGTCTACCGTGTCATGGGAACAAAGCTTGTGACCGTGGCCAGCAATGGCACTGTAACCACCTTGGGCGACGTTGGCGGCCCTGCAAATGAGCTGGTAACGCTTGATTACAGCTTCGACTTGCTCGGCATTGCATCGGGCGGGCGACTTTACTTCTGGAACCCAGCGACCGCCACGCTTGCGCAAAACACAGATGCAGACCTTGGAACAGTGCTGGATTTCTGCTGGGTTGACGGCTACTTTATGACCACGGACGGCACAAATTTAGTGGTCACCGAGTTGACAGACCCGTTCGCGGTCAACCCGATAAAGTACGGCAGTTCGGAGGCTGACCCTGACCCAGTGATGGCGCTTCTCAAGCTGCGCAACGAGGTCTATGCACTCAACAGCAACACCATCGAGGTGTTCGACAACGTGGGCGGCGCTCTGTTCCCGTTCCAGCGCATCGCAGGCGCACAGATTCAAAAAGGGGTAGTCGGTACGCACGCTTGCTGCCAATACCTTGAGCGAATCGCCTTTGTCGGTGGTGGGCGCAACGAAGCACCAGCAATCTATGTCGGGGCGTCAGCAACGACGCAGAAAATCAGCACGCAAGAAATTGACGATCTACTTTTGCAATACACAGAGTCACAGCTTTCGCTGGTGCAGCTTGAATCACGCACCTACAAAGATCACCAATATCTCTATGTTCACTTGCCAAATGGTTCTCTCGTTTACGACGCGGCGGCATCGGCGGCGCTGGGTGAGCAAGTGTGGTTTGCCCTGACCACGGCAGTCGTCGGCTTTGCGCAGTACCGGGCAAGGAACTTCGTTTGGGCTTTCGATAAGTGGCTTGTAAGCGATCCGCAATCAAGCGCAATCGGCTACTTGGTGCAGGACACCGGGCACCACTGGGGCGAACAAGTTCGCTGGGAGTTCGGCACGCTCATCGTTTACAACGAGGGCAACGGCGCAATTTTCAACGAGCTGGAGCTTGTCGCCTTGACCGGCAGCGTGGCCGTGGGCACCAACCCACAAATCAGCACCAGCTACAGCGTAGACGGCAAGTCATGGAGTCAAGATCGAAGCATTGCCGTGGGCACCATAGGCAGCAATAAGCGTCTTGCGTGGTTCCAGCAAGGTCACATGCGCAACTGGCGCATTCAGCGTTTCCGTGGCGACAGTGATGCTCATGTGTCGTTCGTGCGCCTAGAAGCGCAAATCGAGCCTTTGGCGTTCTGATCATGGCCACCAACTCAAGCCGCCTCAATATGACCCGCGACCAGCTCGCGAGTTTCTTGACCGACCACCAGCAAATAAAGCAGTTCGAGATGCTTTTTTCAGCGGTTGATGCGATAGCGCCAAACGTTGTTTTAGAGATAAATATTGCAGTCGGTACAGCTCAGGCTACGGCCAATAATGCGATTGACCAAATCATTGCGCTCGGGCAGTCCATGGCCGTCAACGACGCAGCAATGAGTGCCAAAGTGCAGCAGGCATTGGATGCAATACCGCGGTTGGCGCAGGCACTGGAGTTGCTTGCGGCTGCCCCAGTCGCGCAGGCTCAGATGCCACTGTTCGACGACCTGACACCACGTGCTGAGCTTGGCACCATGGCTGCGCAAAATGCTGATAACGTCCGAATTACAGGCGGGACTGTTGCAGGTATTTCCTTTGGCGGGTTCCCGGCAGGCACCGTTGCTGCGCCTAGCCTGTACTGGTCAACTGACACGGCCACCGGGTTTTACCGCATCGGCGCAAACAATATCGGCTACTCGTACAACGGGACGAAGTTACTCGACTTGTCGGCAACGCTGCTCGGGGTAACTGGTGGGGTGAGTGTCACGACCCAATTCACATCGTCGGTGGCGACTGGAACCCCTCCACTGGTGGTTGCCAGTACAACGAATGTTGCAAACCTGAATGCATCATCCTTGGGCGGCGCGACGTTTGCAGCCCCTGGCCCAATCGGTAGTGGAACGCCTGACACAGGTGTATTTTCAAGCATCACGACTCCCGGTGGCGCGACATTCCACACAACGAATACTGCACTGACCAATGGTGCTGCTGCTGCTGCAGGTACGCTTTTAAACGCGCCCGCCGCAGGAAACCCCACGAAGTGGATTGGCATTAACGACAATGGAACAACCCGGTACATTCCGGCATGGTAAGGACTAAAAATGACTGTAACTGTAAAAGTACTCATTCCCGCGAAGATCGCTGAGTCGTCACAGACCACTCAGTACACGGCAACCAATGTCACCACGATCATCGACAAATTCACTGCCACAAACTACAGTGCTGGTGCGGTCACGTTGTCCGTGAATCTGGTCACTTCAGCAGGTTCTGCTGGTGATTTGAATCTTGTGGTCAAGTCCAAATCACTTGCCGCAGGTGAGACTTACACGTTCCCAGAGATCGTAGGTCAAGTGCTGGCACCATCGGGGTTCATCAGTACGATCGCAAGTGCCGCAACTTCAGTAAACATCAGGGCATCTGGCCGAGAAATTACTTAGAGGTTGACCAAATGAAAAACCGTGGGAAAATAAACAAGCTGAGTAAAAACGCTCCCAGCGGCATCCAAGAATTGAGGTGTTGATATGGGCTTTTTAAGCGTACTTGGCGGGCTGGTTGGAAACATCATCGCACCCGGAATTGGCGGTGCAATTGGCGCTGGCCTCGGCGGCGCGGTCGAAGGCTCGGACTCTGTAGATCAAGCATCACAAGCGCAGCAGCAATCGGCGCAGGGCGGCATTGACGAACAGCGCAGGCAGTTCGAGGCCATCCAAAAACTGCTTTCACCATACGTCGATGCAGGGACAAATGCCATACCGGGGCTTGCCCCATACGCGGCGGCAGGCGCGCCAGCTCTTGGGCAGCAACAGGCACTGCTTGGGCTCAATGGGCCGGATGCAGAGCGTGAAGCAATTGCACGAATCAGCGACGGGGAGACATTCCGGTCACTGTCCCAGCAAGGTGAAAATGCCATCCTGCAAAACGCATCTGCTACTGGCGGACTGCGAGGCGGAAATGTGCAGGCCGCTCTTGCGCAGTTCCGCCCTCAGTTGCTCAGTCAGTTGATAGAACAACAATATGGCCGCTTGGGCGGGCTTACTGCACTAGGACAAGGCACAACCCAGAATCTTGCATCACTTGGTCAGAATGCAGCGGCTGGCGTTGGCAATGCCGGAATGTCCACAGGCAGCAACATTGCAGCCCTCATGGGTCAGCAAGGCGCGGCGCAATCGGGCGGAATCCTCGGCCAGCAAAGTGTAATGAACAGCGGAATCAACAAAGTCTTTGGCGCAATCGACGGGGCCGGTGGATTTGGGAAGGTGTTTGGCAATTTGTTCGGTGGATCTGGACAAAGCGGCATGTATTCCGACAGAACGCAAATTCCGATGCAGCCGGGCGGGGGGTTTTAATCATGGAACCAATCAACTACGCCGCCCAAGTCGCAGACCCGTTTGCGCAGTCGCTCGAAGGCTTCAAACTCGGCGCTGGCATGGTGGAGATACAGCAAAAGCAAGCGCTTGCAGAGCAGGCGCGCCAACAGCAACAGCTTGCCTTGCAAGAGCAGGCGCGCTTCTTTGCCAAGCCAAATCCGACCATGCGCGATGCGCTTCAGTTTGCTTCTGTGCTTCCCAAAGACCGGGCCGATGCTTTGCGGCCGTACATCGAAAACTTCAGCAAAGAGCAGCAGCAAAACGCGCTGAAAGCCAACGGGCAAATCTTGTCAGCGTTGCAAGTCAATCCAGCCATCGGCATCAAAATGCTGCAAGACTACGCAACAGCCCAGCGCACCAGCGGCGACATCGAAGAGGCGGCTCTTTATGATCGACTTGCAGAAGCGGCGGCGGACCCGGAAAGAGGCCCGGGCGTGGTGTTTAAGTCGCTGGTGACGGTCACCTCCCGAATTCCCGGCGCTAAGGAGATGTTTGAGACCATCGACAAGGCCGCTGGCACTGCCCGTGAAGACGAGCAAGCGCCATCGAAGCTCCGGCAGGCAGTCGCAGTTGCAGACAAGGCCGTGGCAGACGCGACCACGGCTCAGGCCACAGCCACCAACGCAGCCGAGAAGGCAGCGGCGGACGCAGCCAAGGCAACGGCAGATGCCAACAAAGCCAAGATCGACGCCCAATTTGCAGGACCACTTGCACAAGCAAGCCTCAACCTCAACAGAGCGCAGATCAGCAACATAAACAGCGAAATCAGCAACCGGGCAGCAAAACTCAATCTTGACGTACAAACCACGCGGGCAACTGTGGCTGAAAAGTTGTCAAGCATTCAAAAGAACCTGACGGACATTCCGGCCGACACCCGCAAGCTGATAAACGAGTCGGCAGTCTTGGCGGCAACGTCCAAGCAAGCCGAATCGCAGTTTAATGATCTTGCCAAGCGGATCGAAGCCGAAGGAGGGAACTATGGCGTGGCTTCGAGCGCGTCTGATTTCTTGAAAAAGGCCGGTGGTTTTCAAGGCGGCATGACTGAGCTAAAGCAGGAATACACCCGCTTGCGCAACACATCGGCCATAAAGATGCTGCCACCCGGCCCAGCCACTGACAAAGACATTCAATTGGTTTTGGCTGGGTTTCCTTCTGAAACTGCCAGAGCTGGTGACCTTGCCAGATTTTTGCGCGGAATGGCAAAGTTGCAAGGCATTGATGCGTCGGTGGCAAACGCAAAAACGGACTGGTTCGCACAAAACAACGGCGCACTCACACGGGCAAAAAACACCTTTGTAGCTGGCAACTATGCCACCAAGCCGGGCGAAACATTCGAGGACTTTTCACAGCGAATTGTCAAAGACGTATCGAGCAAATATCGGGCACCTGAGCAACTTGCGGACGAAAGGCGTCAGCAACTCATCAACCAAATCCCGACCAATCAGGCACCAATGGCCGCACCAGCCCCAGCGCCTGCAAACATTCGATCTCAGGCTGATGCAATCCTTCGTGGAGGTCGGTAATGGCAACTGCTGACGAATACGCCGCTTGGATTGTGCAGAATTCCAAAAAGCGCGGAACGCCGGAATTCGACACGGTGGCTCAGGCTTATGAGCTTGCAAAGTCGGATGAAACGACGGCAGCCACGCAGCAACAGATTGCACAACCACCGAAACAGCCAAGCATGGGTGATCAGCTTGTTGGAGCGGGAGAAACGGCATTGACGCTTCTTACCGGCGCAACCGGCGGCGCAGTGGGCACCATTGCTGGCGCTGGTACAGGGCTGGCACAGCAGATACTTTCCGGGCAGTTTGGAACGCCAGAGGCCGTGCGCGCAGTCGAGAAAGCAGCGGCGGAAGGCGCGCAGGCGCTCACTTACCAACCGCGCGGCCAAATCGGCAAAGAGAACGTTGAAACCGTTGGTCGGGTTCTGAGCAATGTCCTGCCGCCTGTTCTGCCCATGATTGCAGCCCCTGGCGCACTCATGCAGGCAACTCGCAATGCCGCCCCAATTGCGCAGGCCACAGCCCAGCGCGTGGCTGGGGCGGCTCAGCAAGCAGCGAGGACAACCGGGCAAGCCATTGCAAAGCCAATGCAGGCCGCTACAACAGCCGTTCGTGAGACTTTTGGCATGGAGGTGGCACCTACTCCATCATCATCTGGTTCGCGTGTCTCAGGAGGTGCTGCGGCCACACCAGAGGCATTGCGCCGTGTCACGACAGCCGAAAGTTTGCCGGTGCCAGTCACACTCACAAGAGGCGCAGCCACACGCGAAGCCCAGCAACTGGCATTTGAGAAAGAGCAGATCAAAAGCGACCTTGGCGGACCTCTGCGCCAGCGTGCGGAAGAGAACAACCTGCAAGCCTTGCAAAACTTTGACGCTTTGGTTGAAATGACAGATG
>OFQW01000130.1_pt1 | contig 14165 bp, 33 predicted proteins | sample 1542941 | NCBI WGS metagenome assembly OFQW01 (sample SAMN07774219, study PRJEB24372) | wastewater metagenome | isolation source: Exp Tend NO 90WW | collected 2016-02 | reverse complement strand
ACGATCCCGGCGCCCACGGTCGCAGTTCGCACGACGCCGGCAGTGCGCTCCGCTGCGTCGACCGGGGTGTCGGCCGCGTGCACCACCGGCGTCACCGTCACGAAGCCGACCGGTGTCGCCGATGGTGACGTGCTGTTCGCGTTCGTGTCGAAGACGAACTACTCCGACACCAACGCGTTCACCTGCTCCGGGTGGACCGAAATCAGCTCGGGCACCCGTGGCACGACGACCGGCAACGACCGGCACGTCACCATTCTGCGCAAGGTCATCACGAACGCCGCCGGCGAGGGCTCCAACTACACCTTCGTGACCACGTTCGGCACCGTGTGCTCGATGTGCGCCACGATCGTCTGCGTCTCCGGCGCGGACACGACGACGCCCGAGGACATCTCGGTTCCGTCGATCACGTTCGGAAGCAACGACGCGACCCCGGCGTCGCGTGACTCGACCTCGGTCACCGCCGGGGCACTCGTCCTGTCGTACTGCCAACTGAGCCTCGGAACCACCGCGGTCAAGACGTGGGGTGCACCGTCGGGCTACACCGCCCCATCCGGTGGCGACACGTCGATCGCAGCCAGCTCGCTGAACAACCAGCACGGCGTCGCCTACAAGACGCTCGCCACCGCAGGCGCCGCCGGAACGAACGTGTGGACGCACACGGTCGACGACGCGACGACTGAGAACTCGATTGCGGTCGTCATCGTGCGCCCGGCCGCGACAACGATCGTCACCCCCGCCGTGGTGGCCTGTGCGGCCACGATCCCGGCCCCGACGATCGATACCACGACCAGTGGTGATGCAACGGCGACACCTTCGGTGGTTGCGATCAGCGCCACCGTGCCGTCGCCGACGGTCGTCACGACGGCAACGCCGACCCCGGCTGTGGTCGCGGTCGCGGCCACGGTTCCGGCACCGGTGGTGTCGGCGTCTGCGTCGGTGCTCGCCTCGGTGGTCAGTGTCGCCGCGTCGGTGTTCGCGGTCACGATCCTGGCCTCCCACGGTCGCCCCGTCGCTGGTATCTGCTGCTGCCACCATCCCTGCGCCGACGATCACCGCAACCGCGACGGTCACGCCCGATGTGGTGCCGATCAGCGCCACGGTGCCCGCGCCGACGATCACGGTCGGCACCATCATCACCCCGTCGACGGTTGCGGCGCTCGCTACCGTTCCGTCCCCAACGGTCACCGGTTCGGCAACGGTCACCCCGTCGGCTGTTGCCGTCTCGGCCACGATCCCATCACCAGCCGTTACGACGTCGGCCACCGTCACCCCGACTGCCGTTGCCGTCTCGGCCACGATCCCATCACCGACCATCACGGCAACGGCGACGGTCGCACCCTCAGCCGTGGCAATCAGCGCCACGGTGCCCGCGCCGACCATCACGGCAACGGCAACGGTCACCCCGTCGGTGGTGCCGATCACGGTCACCGTGTCGGCGCCGACGATCACCACCGGGACCATCGTCGACCCGTCGGTGGTGCCGATCACCGTAGTGGTTCCGGCGCCGACGATCACCGGCTCGGCAACGGTCGAACCGTCCGCCGTAACCATCTCGGCCACGATCCCGGCACCGACCATCTCGGCCAGCACTAACGCAACCGCAACCCCGACCACGGTCGATGTAGCCGCCACCCTGCCATCGCCGACCATCACCGCAACCGCCACGGTCACGCCGACCACGGTCGCCGCCTCAGCCACGATCCCCGCGCCGACGATCACCACGACGGTCACGGTTGCACCGTCGGTGGTGCCGATCACCGTCACCGTGTCGGCACCCACGATCACCGCTACAGGTACGCCGACCCCGGCAACGGTCGCGATCACCGCCAGCGTCGGGGCACCGGTCATCGATGCCGCATCCGCCATCGGCGACCCCGGCATCGTCTGCCTCGCAGTCACCGTCGCCGACGTCACCCTCACCGCCACCGCCCCCACGGTCGCACTGGCCACCACCGCACCAACGGTCACGCTCGCCGTCACCTGCGCCACGCTCGAGCTCGTCGCCACCTGCGCCACCGTTGCGCTCACACTCTCGGAGGACTGCTAATGACCGTCTACGACATCGGCGACAGGCCTGTGATCACGGCTACGTTCCGCACCGCGCCAGAAAGCGAAGGCGGCACGCTGGTCGACCCGACCACGGTCACCGTGCGCGTACGCAAGCCCGACGGCACCGAATCCGGGTACTACACGAGTCCCACATCAGAGATCGTCAACTCGTCGACGGGTGTGTGGGTGTTCACATTCCCCGCCGCGTTCGACGTGAGCGGCGACTGGTTCGTTCGCTTCCGTGGCACTGCCGGAACCATCACCGCCGCCGAGCAGAAGCTCGTCGTGCGCCCCACCGCATACACCACCCCATAGGAGGAACCATGAAACGTCTCAGCCTCGTGTTTGCCGCGCTCGCCGCGTCGCTCACCATCCCCGCCGTCGCCTCAGCCAACGGTGGAGGTGGCACCCCGCCGCCCGTGTGCCCGCAGTGGTCGCGGACCTGTGGCCCGGTGCAGCCACCGTACCCGCCGCCGTACCCGACCGTACTCACCGCCGACCCGATCATCGCCGGCAGCGGCAACGCCGAAGTCCACGCCGTCAACGTCTCGTGCGCCGCCCCCAACGGCACCTACAGCGTCGTGTGGGTGGCGCGGATCACGTCACTGTCACCGCACAACACCCCGACCGTGTGGAGCGTCGACGGGCAGACCGCCAGCGTCAACGACCCGATCATCATCGTGACCGGGCACACCCGCCAAGCCGTGCTGTTTTCCACGCCGCCCCGCATCGCTGCCGTCGCCACCATCGGCATGAGCCGGCCGGTGCTCACCGCCAGCGCAGGCGTACCCGGCTACTGCACCTGATTCGAATAGCGCACCCGTTCGCGCCCTCCACCGTGCCTTCCTCCAGGTGCACGGTGGAGGGCGCTTCGTCGCGCCTACGGTCAGGTTCGGAAAAGCCCCGATTAGGCCATTGACAAGATGGCCCGCATGGGTCATTGTGTCCCCCATGAGTTCCCCCACCCTGATCGGCATCACGGAAGCGGCCGAGATCCTCGGCCTGCCCGTGCGCACCGTCAAGCGCAAGGTGCAGAACGGCACCATTCCCCACGTCGCCAAGTTGGCGGGCGCGACCGGGGCCTACGTGCTCGACCTCGCCGTCGTGTCTGACCTCGCCGCCGCGAGCGCGGCATGAACCCCACCGGTGCAGCCGCACCGTCACCCGTCCTGGAGGACCAATGAACACCACCGCCCCGAAGAAGATCGCCACCCGCCTGCGCACCCTCGACGGGTGGCAAGGCGACGCTGCGCTCTACGAACTGTCGCCGCCGATGGCTGCGGAAACGTGGCGCGGCCCGGTCGAGCGTCGCTACGTGATCGTCTCTGCCATCACTGCGCCGTCCGATACCGGCAGGCCGGAGACGTACATCTTCGGATGCGACGCTGACGGCTCCAACGTCGACTTCTCGGAACTCGATGGTTCGTTTCGAGGCGGCTGTGATCATGCCCGGGCGCTGAACGGCGCGGGTTACGAGGTCGCGCCATGAACGCCCGCCGACCCCTGCCCTCGGCGGTGCGCAACCTGCGCCCCACACGCACGGCGCGCTTCGAGCTGATGCCCGGCGTCGTGCTGTATGACCACGAGGCCGACCCCGACCTGCCGGTGTTGCCCGACCTGGTGGCGCTGGCCCTGTCGGTGCTGCTGCGCTCGGTCGACGTGCCCGGCTCCGTATCACGGCCACACACCTGCGAGGCGAGCGCGATCGTGCGTGGCCACTTCCGTGTCGGCGCCGACGACTGCAATGCGCAGGGGATGCCCCGGCCGGTGACGGCATGAGCAGCTGGACAAGCGCGAACGTCATGCCCAGTGTTGGGGACACCAGGGTCAACCTTCACGAGCCGACCCAGGCCAACCACATCTGTGCGATTCGGGTCGGCGACGCCGCCACGGTGCAGTTCTCCACGCCGAGCCTTGCCATCGAATGGCTGTCCCACTGCATCGACCTCATCGAAGATGCCGACGCACGGCAGGCCGACGACATGGCAGGTGTGGCATGAGCGCCGCACACACCGCCCTTGCCGCCGCCGACGAGCTGCACGAGCTGCGCACTGAGAACCTGCGGCTGCGCCACCAGGCCCGCGAGACGGCCGCCATCCACGACCGGTTGGCCGCCGAACTGGTCACGGTGCAGGCGTCGGTGGATCGGCTGCTCGCCCAGTGCGTGCGCCAACGGGCGCTACTCGACGAGGTGCGCTGCTGCCCGGTCGAGCACGTCTCCCGCAACTACCGCACGGTGCAGATCGACTCGCCCACGTGGGCTGCGCTGCACGCCATCGGCGGTGAGTCGTGAGCGTGGCCGCAGGAAGCGACGACTTCAACCAATACGCCGTGCTCGCCGAAGCCATCCGTGAGCGTGACGCCGCTCGGGCCGAGGTGCTGCGCCTACGGGCGCTGCTCGACGACGTGCTGGCGTGCGCCCACCCAGGTACCTACGGGGAACGGGTCGTGTACCTCGACTCGCCCACGTGGGATGCGCTGCAAGACCTCGGCGGTGAGTCGTGAGCTACACGCTGACCCTTGACGAACTCGCAGAAACCGCACTGGAACGCGAACTATTGAACCGCCAACTCGCCAGATCGGAAGGTCGCTGCGATTACTGCGGGCGTCGCCCATCGACGCGCCCCTGCAAGATGACGCTCCGTCATCACGATCACCGAATCGAACCCAGCGACCCCTGCCGGGACTGCGCTGGTGGCGGCGTCGTTGGCTTGTCGTACTGCGTCACATGTCAAGGCGGAGGAATCGAGCCGTGAACATCACAGAACTCGCCCGACGCTGCCACGCGAACGGTCGCCGATGGTTTCCGTCCAACCATGAGAGCGAACGAGCGGCGATCACGCACTGCACGCTCGGGCTCGTCGGCGAAGCAGGCGAGGTGGCCAACAAGGTCAAGAAGCTGTTCGGGTACTCCGACCAAACGGTGCCACCCAACCTCCGCGCCGACATCGTGGAGGAGCTGATCGACACCCTGATCTACAACATGGTGCTGCTCGACATCCTGAATGCCGACATCGACGCAGAGGTTGAGAAGGTCGTCGCCAAGTGCGTCGCACGCTGGGGCCGCGAAGCATGACCGGCGCTGACCTCCAGTGGTGGCACTTCGCCATAGCGCTCGCCATCATGCTCGTGTTCGTGGCCGTGTTCGCCTTGCAGTCGGCTGCGTGTCAAGCCGAACGCGACCGGCGCATCGACGGGTACATGGCCGCCGGGCTCACCGAGGACGAAGCGTGCGCACTCGTGGACGACCTGCCATGAGCCGCCGAATCCGCGTTACTGGCGGCCCGTGGCCCGAACGTGTCGGACTGGAGGGCTGCATTCTCATCCCGACACCCGAGCAGGCGAAGCACTACCCGTTTCTCGGGCGCTCCAAGGATGAAGTGATCGTCCTGATCGACGACGACCCGCTCAACGGCCCCGGCACGAAGTTTGCCGGCGGGTGGTGGACGTGTGCGATCTCGAAGGCCTGCGTCATCGACATCGGCGATTGGCACGCGCGACAATGACTGCCCGCCTCACCCTCGCCCTGGCTGTGCTCACCGAGGCCGAAGCCTGCGCACTCGTGGACGACCTGCCATGAGCGCATCGCCCGAAATGATCGACGCCGTGCGCGTTGCGCTTGGCGAGATGTACCCGGCCGAGGTGCTCGCCGACATAGAGCCGACCCCTGGCCACTCAACAGCCATCCGATTCTGGTGCGAGGAGGTGACGCCGTTAGACCGCAGGCGAGCTGTCCGCCTCGCTCGGTCGCGCGTTCATGGTCACGACAGCTTCACGACGTGCGACACGCACGCCGTCACCAACCGCCCCGACCTGTGGGCGCAGTGCGAGAAGGTGACAGTGCGTGATGCACTCATGGGCCACCTTTGCGGTGCACCATGACCGCTCGTCTCGCTCTCGTCCTGGCTGTGCTCGCCGGTTGCACCATCACCCCCGCCGACGCAGCACCCACACAGACCGCCCCCGTGTCGGGTCTGCCTGCCGCCGCCGTGGCCACCATGCCGGCCGCCCCGGTCGTGCCACGCACCACACTGCCCGCACCGACCACGCTGCCCGCCTACCAGCACCCTGACCCGAACGTCGAACGCTGGCACGCCCTCGCCCTCTCGGTCGGCTGGCCCGAGGCCGAATGGGCGTGGTTGTCGTGCGTTGTGTTCCGCGAGTCGCGTGGGATGCCCGACGCTTACAACGGGCGCGACCGCGACCGCAGCTACGGGCTCGCACAACTCAACACGAAGGGCGCGCTGTGGGGCTGGTTCGTGGCCCAAGGGCTCACCGACCGGGCGCAACTGTTCAACCCGACCACCAACCTCTACGCCGCCCGAGCCATGTTCCTGCAATTCGGCCGCAAGCCGTGGCGCGCTGACCGTGGGAGCTGCGAGTGATGGACCTCTACCTCGGCACCCATCGCCCGAACTGGCTCACGCTCACCCCGAGCCCGCCACTGATGGTGTCGCTCAACACGCTGCCGAAGGTCAAGCAGTACCGGGCCGCAACCCCGTGGTTCGTCGACTCTGGCGGGTTCACCGAACTGCAGCAGCACGGCAAGTGGAGAACGACCGCGACCCAGCACGCTGAGCGTTGCGCCGAGGTGGTCGAGCGTTTCGGCATGGTCGAATGGCTCTCGCCGCAGGACTGGATGTGCGAGCCGATCGTGATCACTGGCGGCCGCATTCCTGATGGCCCGTCGTTCGTCGGCACCGGCCTGTCGGTGCGCGAACACCAAGAGCGCACGGTGCAGAACTACCTCGACCTGCTCGCACTGGAGCCTGATCTGCCGTGGGTGCCGGTGCTGCAAGGGTACGCGCTCGACGAGTACCACGACTGCGCCGACCTGTACGCCGCTGCCGATGTCGACCTGGCTGCCTGCCACCGGGTAGGCGTCGGCTCAGTGTGTCGCCGCCAGTCGATGGCTGAAGCGGTCGAGATCATGCGCACGCTGTCCGAGCGTCGGCTGATGCTTCACGGGTTCGGCTTCAAACAGCTGGGCATCGCTGCGTGCTGGCCGTACCTGACATCGGTCGACTCGATGGCGTGGTCATACAACGCCCGCTACGAAGGCAGCAAGTACGGCAGGACATGTGCCAGGCCGAACGGTCGCGGTGGCTCGGTGAAGTCGTGCGCGAACTGTCGCCACTACGCCCTGGCGTGGCATCAGCGGACCATCGCCAAGCTCGGCCCGTTCCAGATGTCGTGGGCCGCTGACCGTGGGAGCTGCGAGTGAGCGAGCGACTGACCGACGACCAGGTGGCGTGGTATGCGGGCACGTCCCGCACAGCCAAGTCAGCAATCATGGACCAGTTGGTGGTGGACGAATGACCGCCCGCGACGACTACCCAACACTGGCGAACCACGCGCTCGGCAAACTGCAGTTCGTCTCCGTCAGTGACGCTGGGGCGATCAGCGCCGCCCTCGACGAGATCGACCGGCTGCGTTTCGAGGCCGACTCAATGCGGAACATGCTCGCCGATTCGATCGTCGTCCACCAGGACGACCGAGCCGCGATCGTTCGGTGTCACGCCGAGATCGATGAGGTCGCTGGACGAATCGCCAACGGAGCCGCCATCTGTTGCGCTCCGTGGCGCGACACCGAGGCTCGCGGTTGGCTCTGGTACTGCTCCCTGCCGCTAGGCCACGACGGGCACCACCGATGCATCGGAGCAACGTGGTGAAGGACGCAGTAGATCTCTTGAACGATCAACTCACCGTGGCTCGCAACGAGTTTGCCGCCTACAGATGCAAGGTTGAGGCACAGATCGAAGTGCTGGAACTGACTATCGGCCGACTGCGCTGCGTGTGTGATGCGGCGTTCACCGTAGTCCGCGAGGACGGCGACGAAGACGGCTGGACCGCCGCCTGGCAGGAACTGGTCAGCGCACTTGAAGACGCCCGATACGAGGTCCGGTCATGAGGCACGACCACAACCCGCTCAACGCCGACTTCCACGGAGGTATATGCCCAGCTTGCGAGGAAGCCGATACCGAAAGGTTGCCGGCTGATCCGGTGATCGCGTGGATTGGCGGCGTGGCCATCATCCACGGCGAGCGCGACGACAGCGAGATGTGCCTGTGTGGCGCCCCCGACTACCTCACCTGCCCGGACTGGATCGCCGGAAACGGCACAGTGTCGTCGCTCACCTTCACGTCGGCCACCTGCTACTACAGCCTCGGTCATCGCAACCGTCACCAGTGCGATTGCGTGTGTGTGCGACCGGCAGGCCACGACGGGCCGCACCAGTGCTCGGCCGAAGCGGTGCAGCCATGAGCACCTACCGGCTCGACACCGGCAGCGTGGCCGACTGGCAGATCACGCAACGCCTCGGCGGCAACTGCGTGCGCATCGATTCGCCGACACTGCAGACGAACATGATCGTCCGCATGTCGGATCTGATCGCGACCGGCGTTCCCTCTGGGCCGGTTGCGGGTGGCGGCGGGCAGGTGGAAGCGACCCCAAGCGCTGGAGCCTTGCCCGCCGCCATCGTCCCCGCCGCCCGGGCCACGGACCCTGCCACGTCGCATGAGGCGGCCGCCACGATCACCGTGCAACGGATGCGCGCCGACCATCAGCTGGTGTTGGCGGCGTTGCACGATCACGGTCCGATGACCGACTTTGGTATCGCGGCGAAGGTGTCGGCTGCGCTCGGGCGGATGGTCAAGGCTACGAGTCTGGGCGTCCGCAGAAAAGAGCTGGTGACGTTGGGGCTGGTGCGCAACAGCGGCCGGCGTGCACCGTCGGATACGGGTACGTCGTCGATCGTGTGGGCGCTCACCGCTGCTGGTGACGCCGAGATTCGCGGTGTCGCATGAGCGCCCGTCGCACCGTCGAGCAGATCAAGCGCGACTCTCTGCGCGGGTGGAAGGGCACCGAGATTGCTGTGCTGTCGCCCGATGAGGCACAGGTGTGGCTCGCCACCTCCGACTACGCCGAGTGCCTCACCCACATCGTGCGCTACGCCACCGCCTACCAGCGACGCCCACGATTGACGTTCCACGTGCAGTGCGGCGCGATGGTGCAACACGGTCACGCCGTCGCCATCGCTGATGAGACGTTCGCCTGTGGTCGCTGCATCGCCGCAGCCGAGAAACACGGCGAACCGACGTTCGGGATGATCCCGACCAGCGGCTGCGAGGTGTCCAACGGTAAGCGGCGCGGACGACCTGCCGGGGCGACGCATCTATCGCGGCGCGGCTACGAAGCGGTGCAGCCATGACCGGCCCGGAGATGGTCGCCCATGCGAAGGCGCTCGGCCCGGTGATCGTGTGCGAGGACAACGGGCACACCTACCCGGCGACGCTCACCTACTGGCATGTCGCCGGCCGCCACAAAGGCCGCGCACGTGTGGCGCTGGCGAACGGCACCGGGCGCACCGTCCACCACCGCAACATCACCGTGGAGCCCACACCATGACCGCCATCGACCTGCGCATGGTCGCCTCGCTCGCCACCGCCGCCTACACCCACGGCGACCGCATGTGCGGCGCGATCGCCGACCACTACAACATCACCCGCCGCGACGCCAAGACGCTACTCACCCGGGCGCGCCGTGCCGGGCACGACATCCCGATGGACCGGCGCGGCCCGCAAGGCACGCTGCGGCACGGCACCCGCTACCACTACCGCAAGGGCTGCCGCTGCGATGAGTGCACGGCCGCGAACCGCCGCCACCAGCAGGAGCAGCAGGCGCGTCGTGGTGCTGGGCGTGCGAACCCTGGCCGCCCACCGGTGGAGCGTGGCGCTGTGCGCTGCTCGTGCGGGCAGCAGTGCGCCAACCGCACGGCGCTGGGTGCTCATTGCTGGTCACAACACGACAGGCCCCCGACGGACGCCGAGCGCGTCATCATCGCCGAGCAGGTGGCAGCGTGAACCCGACAACCACCGCCGTTCATCGCCGAATTGAGCAGATCGCCGCCGAACTGCTCGACGCGCTGCCTGATGTCGAGTTCGGCGCAGATGAGAAGGCCGAGGCGCAGCGCTTCGCTGCGATGTGGCCGGACATGGACACTCTTGCATCCCGGGCCGCCGAACGAACCTCCCCCATGACGGCGATGTTGTTCGAGTGCGGGCCAAACCTCGCGATCATTCACGCGACCATTACCGATGTCCTACTCAGCCCGATGCGCCCACCGTGGCAATGGTGCCCACATCGAGACAGCTTCTTCGGCGAACAAGTCGTCTGCATCCCGGCGATGCGGGCCGCGGGCTGCCCATCATGTGCGCTCGCCCTAGCGCGGCTGTCACGCGACCGCCTGGCAACCGACCACAGGTGCGACGTGTGTGGAGTTGATAGCAACCTATTAACCCCGCGCGCCGTGCCGTTCGCTGCTGCTGTTGTGAGCATGTTCACAGGCTCGTGTTGCGATCCCCTGTTCGACTACGCCGTGCCGCTCGACTCTCGCACCTTCCACCCGGGCGGTGCAGCGTGAACCCGTACGCCGAGTTGCTCGACCGTGCCGACCGCGACCTGCCCGAATGCGGCACCATCGCCGCCTACACCGCCCACCGCCGCCGAGGCGAACAACCCTGCGGACCATGCCGCACCGTCTACAACGCCTACGCCCGCGAACACACCGCCGCCGAACCGACACGTGGCCGCTCAGCCGACGCCGCCCGCAGGATCGCACTCGACGACCACCGCCGCCAACGCGCCGAACTACAGGCGACCCTCGCCGCCGAACAGGGGCAACCGTGACCCTCACAGCCGACGACCCACGCCACGGCAAGGCGTCCACCTACACCAACCACGGCTGCCGCTGCGACCTCTGCCGGGAAGCCAGCCGCACCTACCCGCCGCACCTGGCCGCCACCGTGCGATACCGGCGCAAGCTCGGCCAACAACCACGCAAGATCGGCATCACCTACGAGCACGGCACACGGTACGGCTACATCCGCGGCGGCTGCCGCTGCCCCGGCTGCACCGAAGCCACGCGCCTCTACCAGGCCGCCTACCGGGCACGCCGGAAGGCCGCCGCATGAGCTTCACCCTCGACCCCGACCGCGACGACGACCTGACCGCCGAACGCGCCGACCACACCCGACTACTCGCCGACATCGACCACGACCTCCGCACCCCAATGGTCGAACACTGCCCGCACCACGGCAGCTGGACCCATGAGGCGCTGATGGCCGAATGCCCCGCCTGCCTCGACCTCGAATACGCCGACCGAGCCAACCGCAACGCCGCCCGCGACGCCCTCTACGACCTACGCAACACCAGCCACTAACCCCGCTTCATCGACACCCAACAGGAGACGACACGATGAACCTCACATTCCAACCCGCCACCCGCCACGAAGCCAAAGCCCGAGTCGCCATGATCGGCCCCACCGGATCCGGCAAGACATGGACATCACTCCAGTTCGCCCGCATCCTCGCCGGTGAAACCGGGCGCATCGGACTCATCGACACCGAGAACGCATCAGCATCCCTGTACGCCGACGTGCACGACTTCCAAACGGCCGCCTGGTACCCGCCCTACGACGCAGCCAAGCTCGCCGCCGCGATCCACGACGCCGCCAAACAGTTCGACGTGCTCGTTGTCGACTCCCTCACCCATTTCTGGCAAGGCGACGGTGGGGTGCTCGACATCGTGGAACAGGAAGGGGCCAAGAACCGGGGCAACAAGTTCGCCGGCTGGGCCAAGGGCACCCCGCTGTGGCGATCGCTGCTCGATGCGCTGATCTTCGCCCCCTGCCACGTCATCGTCACCATGCGCTCAAAGATGGACTACGTACAGACGACCGACGCCAACGGTCGCGCCAAGGTCGAGAAGATGGGCATGGCCCCCGTCGCCCGCAACGACGTCGAATACGAGTTCACGATCGTCGGCGAGCTCGACCAGTCGCACCGGCTGACGATCACGAAATCGAGGTGCAGCGCGCTGGCCGACCAGGTCGCAGCCCCTCACCAGTCGGCGAAGTTGGCGGAGGTACTCGTCGACTGGCTCAGCTCCGCCACACCCGACCCGACACCGCACGTACCACCCGCCCCGGAACGCCCGAAAGGCGACGTGACCGATGCGCAGATCCGGAAGCTGATGGCGTGTTTCGGTGAGCGCAACATCAAGGACCGGGCCGCCCGCCAGGCGTTCATCGTCGCCGTCGTGGACCGCGACATCGAGTCCAGTAAGGAGCTGACACGCGCTGAGGCAGCGAAGGTGATCGACGCCCTCGAAGCGGCGACCGCTGCCGTCGCCTGAGCACTGAGGCCCGCCGATCGCAAGCGGCAGGCCCAGCGACAGCCCGGAGAGACGGGCAGCCAGGGTGGCGCAAGGCCGCCAAGGACGCACAGCACTGCCGTCCACGGGTTCGACCCCCGACCCCGGCCCGACAACCACACACGGACCCTGGAGGGACCAATGAGCACGACCATCATTCACATCCCGGTAGAGCAGGTACTCGACCGGCTCGGCCACGGCAATCTGTGGACCCGCGGATGGGGCACACCTGACGATTCGACGCAGCCGACCTGCCTGCACGGTGCGATCCGATTCTGTGCTCCGGTGCCCGGCGACGCCCAACTCATCGAGCAGGTCGGCGCCCGGTTCGGATTCGGCACCTTCGCCAACGACCAGGCCGCCGACTTCGCCGCCGTCGAGTCGTTAATTCGTGCCCATGCGGACATTTCTGACGACATGCTGGCCGACACCTTCGGGCCGCAATGGCAGCCGATCGTGGTGCTGGTACGCCGTGCGGCGATCCTGACCAGCGCCGAGGCGAAGGCGCTGGATGCCGCCAGGGCTGCCGCCAGGGATGCCGCCTGGGATGCCGCCTGGGCTGCCGCCAGGGATGCCGCCAGGGATGCCGCCAGGGCGCTCGTCGTGCGCGACCAGGTCGGCGACACCTTCACGCAAGCCCACTACGACACGCTCACCCGACCGTGGGCGACGGTCATCGGCCCCGTCCACCCCGACGATGCGCCGGTGACGCCATGACCAACGACTATGCCGCGCTTGTCGCGATGCTCGACCAGGCGGCAGCCGACCTGCAGGCCGAGATCGACGCCGCCATCGACCGGCACGGGCTGCTCGTACGCACCGCCAACCAGCTGCGCGCCGAGGCGGCGGAGCGAACACTAGATGGGTGCGACTATTACTGCTGGCTGGGCATGAGGGCAGACGCACTATGACCATCACCGGCGAACGACCCGACTGGCAACACCAAGGGCTCTGCAACGGCATGGACCCCGACCTGTTCTTCCCCGGGCGCGGCGTGCCAATCACCGACGCCCGCCGAGTCTGCGCCACCTGCCCCGTCAAGGCCGAATGCCTCGACTACGCCATCACCAACGGCGAAACCATCGGCGTCTGGGGCGGCACCAGCGAGCGTGAACGGCGTGCGATGCGCTCGGCCATCATCGGCTACGTCCGCCCACCCCGCTGGACTGGTGGCCCCGACGCGCAGCGCACCCCGTCGCCACCGAGGGCGTGCACCATCCCCGGCTGCGAGTTCGTGTCGTCGCCGTCGGGTACCGGGTCACACATGGCCGCCCACCGACGCCGAACCGACGGCGCAGCATGAGCACCTATACCGAGTTCCTGCGCACCAAGACCCGCAGCCACGTCGCCCAAGGCATCATCGTGCCCGATGGAGCTATTCACCCGTCACTCCACGACTGGCAAGCTCGCATCGTCCGCAAAGCGCTTGAGCGTGGCCGATCGGCAGTGTTTGCCGATACCGGCATGGGCAAGACCCGAATGCAGATCGAATGGGCCCGGCTCACGTCACCATCGGCGCTCATCATCGCCCCGCTATCAGTCGCACGCCAGACAGTACGAGAAGCATCGAACGTCGACGCCGACGTGCGATACGTGCGCCACCAGTCCGAGGTGATCCCCGGCACCGTCAGCATCACCAACTACGAGATGGCCGAACACTTCGACCCGACCATGTTCGGCGCCATCGCCCTCGATGAATCATCGATCCTCAAGAACTTCGCCGGCGCCACCCGCAACGCACTGATCGCCCAATGGGCACTCGTGCCGTACCGCTCGAGCTGGTCGGCGACCCCTGACCTAACGACGTGACCGAACTGTGCAACCAGGCCGAGTTCCTGGGGCACTCCACGCGCGTCAACATGCTTGCCGCGTACTTCGTCCACGACCAAGACGGGTGGCGGCTC
>OFQW01000126.1_pt1 | contig 14508 bp, 11 predicted proteins | sample 1542941 | NCBI WGS metagenome assembly OFQW01 (sample SAMN07774219, study PRJEB24372) | wastewater metagenome | isolation source: Exp Tend NO 90WW | collected 2016-02 | reverse complement strand
CTATGTGAGGAAGATATATGGAAATACATAATAAATGGTTTGAGAGATGGGCATCCATATATACGGATAAGGGTGCCAGTGATGGATGGGAAAAGGCTAAGTTGTGGGCAGGACGCACTATCCCTGCTTCCCTCCTACCCCGACTAAAGAAGAGTATAGAAGAAGAATTTGGCAAAAGAGATCTTGCAGCAGAGGAGAACGAATGAACAACAAGGAGTTCGAGGTAAACATCAAGATGCTAGATGACGCGGTAGAGTATCTAGTAGAATTGAATATGAAGGGAGGGGCCACCCTAGTAAATGAATGGGTACTTGAAAACATTCAACACACGATCTCTTTTCTAGAACGTACTCTGAGGGACACAGGAGGAGGTTTAGGAAGCGAGCAGGAGTATGACGATTACTAAAATACTAGCTACGTCAGATACTCACTTCCAGTTCGATAGTAGCAAATGGCCCACATGTGATGTGTTTATACATGCGGGAGACTTGATGATGTCAGGCGAGGAGAAAGAATGGACGGGGGTGAGTGACTGCTTGGCGCAGGTAAGGGCTCCGGTCAAGTATCTAATACCTGGAAATCATGATAGACGTATAGAGAGATTTGAGTCTTTGTCTCAAAAGGAGCTTGAGGATCGGGGAGTAAACCTAGTACTTCCCTCTTCTCCTGTGGTGTATCTTCCTAGTGGGCACAGTATGTTTTGCCTTCCGTACGTACCCAATTTGCCTCAGTGGTCCTACAGTAAGACCGAGAAAGAAATAATGGACTACTTATATGGGTGGTGGTCTTGGCCAGACGGGCCAGATATAGTAGTGTCCCATAGCCCCCCCTATGGTATACTAGATAAAGTACCTCAAGAGGGCAGCGTGGGAAGCAAGGCTGCGAAAAGCTGGTGGAGCCTGAGGAGAAAGAAGCCTAAGATATGGATATTCGGGCATATACATGAGGGATATGGAAGTGAGGTTGTGGGAGACACCGCGTTCTACAATGTTTCCCATTGTGACGCTAGGTACAAAAAAGTTAATCCTCCTGTCGAGATAGAGATATGACCCTACTGCCGTAAAAAAGAAAGCCCCCTTAATTGGGGGCTTTTTGTTATAATAAAGACAATGAAAGAAGGAACTACTATGAAGCCATTAAGAGATTTACTACTGATAGAACTAGACAAGCCGGAAGATAAGACGAATGGTATCTTTATGACTAAGGCGTGGGAAGACGCTGTTACCCTTGCAACTGTCATAGAAGTAGGTGCGAAAGTGAAAGATATTAAAAAGGGTGATCGTATTCATATCAATCCATACGCTTATATAGACCTTACCGGATCAGAACAAAAGCTTATTAGAGAGGGTGATGTACTAGCACATGTCTGATTTTATCCCCGATCAAACGAAGAATGGCAAGATTTTAGTCAAGCCTGTTCGTTACTTGAGGAAAAAGCCCTTTGTACGAGATCTTGTTAAGAAGCATGGCGTAGGCTATTTAACAGATCAAAGTGGACAGCATGAAGTCCGTCTAGACTGGAAATTAAATAAAATAGCACAACGTGATAAGGTATTCAAGCTACAAATTGATGACAAGGTGGTATATTTAGATATAGAGGAATTAACGTTTTATACACGAATAATGTTTGAAAAATAGAAAAAAGGAAAATAAATGGCATACGATACAAACGGTAGTATATCAGTCATAAACAATGTACCTGCTGGTACTGCACCAGAAAACTCTGCTGTTTTAGCTACTCTTAGTAATGCTGATTATAATACTTTAGCTATTCAAACTGTCGGTACTTATACCGGAGCACTCTCATTACAAGTATCAGTAAACGGTAAAAACTGGATAACGCTTGGTGGTAATGTATTCTTAAACGTTGGTACAGGTGCATGGTCGGCTACGATCCCTTCTGCTGCACAAGCTATTTATCAAGCAGATGTTACTGGTTTTGGTTTTGCTAGAATTACAGCTCTTGCTGCAGTTACCGGATCTGTCGTTATAAGTGTATCTGCTAGTGAAGGTGCTGGACTTGTTAAATTAGCAACTGGTTTGCCTGGAACTTCTGCTGTTAGCGGTACGGTGATTGCACAACAGAGTGCGACTGCTGCTAATGGTGCTACGACTACTTACTTAAATGCTGCTGCTGGCGATAACAATACGCTTATAAAAGCTACTGCTGGAACTATTTACGCTATTGTAGCTACTAATCAGACTGCTCAAGCAAAGTCAGTAAAGTTGTTCGCTAAAGCGACTGCCCCTGTTGCTGGTGTAGATACTCCGGCTATTCCACCCCTTATTCTTCCACCTAACTCAACTCAAGTCTTTACTTTCGGTACTGTTGGCTTGAGGTTTTTACTAGGCATTGGTGTATCTATAACAGGCGGTGTCTTGCCAAATGACGCTACGGATCTTGTAGCTGGTGATGTACAATTAACAGTAGAATATGCATAATATAAATACAAAGGAATAAAAATATGGCACTTACAGTAAGCACAGCACCAAAGTACACAGGTACGCTAAGAGTGGGAACAGGCGTATCTACACCTGGAAACCTGCAAGGTGGAGTAAATCCGCAAACAACTATTAACGGAGCTGCACTTCAAGGCGGTCCTGCACAGGCAAGTCCTGCACAGGTAAGTCCTGGTGGTGTAGTACTTGGTGCTACTACTCCTGGCTCTACTGTAGTCGGTCCTACACAGGCTGAAATTGCACAGCAACGAGCTGAAGTTGCTCGTATTAACGGTGTTCGTAACTCTGCTGGCATTAAAAGATCCGGACTTGAGAGTGGTGCTCAAACATCACTGACAGATAACCGCAACACTTACGGTAACGACTCAACAGGTTTTGTTACTGGTATTCGTCAAGGTCAAAATACTATTAACTCTGGTAAAGCTAATAACGCTTTGAATCTCCGTAGAAGCATGGCTGCTATCGCTTCAGGTGTTCGTACTGGACTCCGATCAGGAAGCGTAGATCTTGCTAATATGAATGCACTAGACTCTGGTGCTGCTGACGCTATGGCTCGTGCTTGGGCTAGGCAAGGTAATATGCAAGCCGGATCTGCTAATAACGAAGCAGAACTTAAAGCAAATGAAATTGCTGCACAGCAAGAGAACCTTAACCTACAAGAAAATCAAGGTCTTGCCAAACTTCGTACATGGCGTGGTACTGAAACTAACCGAGTATCTAATAAGCTATACAACGATCTGCAAGTTCTTGAAGCAGATAGTGCTGCTGCAGGTGCAGGTGGTGTCGTAGATATGGGTGTCAAGGATCGTCTTATCGCACAAGCAAGTGCTGAACTTGACGCTATTGATCGTGCTACTGAAGCTGCTCTTGCTGAAATTAACGCTTGGGATAACGCACGAGTTAGTCAAGAAGCTATGCGAATGGAAGCTGCCGGACAAGCAACTGCAAATCCATTTGCGATTGAGTCAGTCGGGTTTGGTAAAGCTGGTGGTCCTCAAGGTGCTGCAATCGGTCAATACGATACACGCCCTCGCTTCCGAGATGAAGAAGCACTACCTGCTTACAATCCGTTTACAAGAGATGAATTACAACCAGGCGTAGCTTAGAAAGGGGCTTAGTGTGGGCTACACTCCCCCTAAGAAAAAGAAAAACCTCTGGGATCAAATCACAGAAGGTATTGGTACGGCAGTACGAAACGTACAAAAAGGTGCTGACGCTGTTATTCCTGGTGATCAGAGTTCTTGGTATAAAGAACCTGCACCGGAACGACAAGTACAGCGTCCTACACAGATACGAATTGAACAGCCTAAACCACAAGTAATAGCTTCATTCCGGAACGAACAGCCGGAATCTATTGCTAGTTTTGAAAAGGATCAGACACAAGGCTTACAGTTTGATACGAAAGATAACAACTCTCTGAAACTACAGAACGCTCTTAATGGTGGTAATTTACAGGTTAAACAGCCTGAAGTGAATACACAACGATTAACTGTTGCGAGTGCTCCGGCTAAAGTACCGAACATTACAGTTCCACAATCTGCACCACAACCGAAGCAAAAATACATTGGCTACGATATGAGCGAAAAAGAGAACAAAAAACTCTTTGGTGTAGATGTCGGTCAATATATGGGTGATTTTGGTCAAGTCCGAAAGATGAATGTAGGACGTGAAGCGGAAGCTACGAAGCAAAACTTAGTCAGTACTTACTCCGGAATGTCTAACGAAGCTAAGAGGATCTACCGAGAAAAGGTACAATCTATGGCTGATCAGGGTAATCCGGCTGCTATAAATACTATGAATGCGTTGAAAGAAAATAACGTAATCTCTGGTGATTGGTCGCAAAAACTAGATGACGCTACTGAAACTGTCTTTGGTAAGGGTGGAAAAGCTATTGTATCTGGTATGCAACAAGGCGTATCAAACGTTGCTGACGTATCAATTATGGGCGGTGCTGTCTTAAATGACACAGCTCTAGGCTTACAAGGTGCTAGTGATGAACAACGTGCTAGAGAACTACAAGAGTATGAGAAAATGCGTAACTGGTTTAAGACGAACAAAGCCGTAAATGGTGAGTTCTTAAACAATAAACCGGACTATGCTCCTACTGGCGATTTTACAAGAGATGCCCTAGATCTTGGTGGACGTGGACTACAGACTGGACTTGACGCTACTATGTTCTTGAACCCTGCTAGTAACTTATTGAAGACTCCTGGATCTGTAACTGGTAGGCAAATCTTAGGAAATGCCGGAAGACAAGCTGCTATGTACGGAACGTTGGACGCTACTGCTACTGGTGCTCAAGTGTACGGACAAACAGGTGATGTCGGACAAGCTGTTAAATCTGGTGTTACTGCCGGACTCGTAAGCGGTGTTACTCAAGGTGGACTTGAAACTGCCACTGGCTTTATGGGTAGGGGTGGTGCTCCGCAAGTTGCTAGAGGTGCTGGATCAATCGTAGATGATGTAGTTAAAGAATCAAGCCCACAAGTACTTAAATCAGTCTTCGGACTCTCCGATAACGTAGCTACAAAACTAGCACAAGAAACTGATGAAGCAGTTGTTGAACAGACGTTACGACAGTTAGCTGTAGATCCTACGCTTAATATCTCTCCTGAAATGCGTAAACGACTTCAAGATGAGGGTATAACAGAGGTAAATGTTGGTAACTCTGCTTACGGTGCTGAATATGATCGTAACGGACGGATCACTGTTACCGGACAAGATACGCTAGATGATAACCTTTCACATGAAATAGGACATGCTATATGGCAGAAACGCCTTACTCCTGATGAACGACAGGCTTTTGCTGGTGTTAATGGACGTGCTTCTCAAGAAGCTAGGAATCGTGCTGGCTACTCTGCAGATGACATAGCAAGTGAAGACTTTTCAGACTTTACCCGATTAGCACTATCTGGACGTATCGCTGAAGTTCCGGACTCTGTTAGAGGAATCGTAGCGAAGTATGCCGGAGTTATGGACACAGCTCTTAAACAGGGTGAAGTTCCTAATACGAAGATCACTGTACATTCTAGTGGTCAGAACGGTGCTACTGGCTTTGCTACTCCTGATAAAGAGTTCTCTGCACAGTTTAACGATAGTCCTACATCTAAGATGTACACTCGTGAAATAGATATAACAGACTACCTTGATACTCGTAATCCGGCTCAACGTGCTCAACTAGAATCAGTTCTAGGCAAGCAACGTGTAGACGAAATGATTAACCGTAGTAACAACGGTCTTCCTAACCATGCTGAATATGGTGAACAAGAAGCACTACAAGCTGCTGCTAATCGTCTAGGCTACAAGGGTATTGCACTCTCTGAAACAGATAAGATGACGCAGTTTAACGGTAGAGATGTGATAGCTTACGCTGACGCTGAAGTTCCACAGACACGTCCGGCTAATAATATGAACTTAGGTACTGACGCTCGTGCTCGTTTTGGTACGAATACTGTTGATCCTGCAAAAGAAATATCCGCTAAATACGGTGGTAAAGTTGAAGATGTAGCTCGTAATATAGAGCGATACGGTGAAGACGCTACTCGTATAATGTACGCTCGTAAGAGTGATAGCCTACCGTATGATCCTGAAACTAACACTGGTATTAAGAGTATTGACGCTGTAGTAACCGCAGAACTCCGTAAACAGTTTGGTGGTAAAGCTCGTGTTACTGGTGCTCCTAAACCAACCGAGTCTGTGAGTGTAGAGCCTAAACAACCGCAAGTAGGTAAGACGTTGAAAGATGATGAACTATATTCTACGGCTAATTCCTATGTCAGCTTTGGTAGCGACTCAACTGGGGGAGTTATTAGCTATAACCCTAAAGGTACAGGTAGCGTACCTGAGAGAATCAGTTATAACAAATTAAGTCAAAAAACCCGAGATGAATTAGTTAGTGCTGAACTAGAATATAAAAATGCAAGGGCAAATAGCACTTCTCCTGTTGCGCCTGGTACTGTAACTGAAACTCAGATTGCTAGGGGTAGACTAGAGTTGGCTCAATCTAATGCTATTGAGGAGTTAGGACTACAAGAACACGCATCTATACAGGGGGCTAGGTTAGCAGATGGTACAAGACCAACTGTGCAAAAACCTTTCTTAGATAGATATACCGACTGGCTTGAGAGTAAGTGGAAAAGCAAGGAATACTCTGATGCACAAATACAAGATATGGAGGCTAACCCTAATAAGTACAAGGCACAGTTTGAATCGGAAACATCAGCCAATTCACCTGAAGCAAGTACGACTGCTACAGTTACAGGCGTTCCTACTATAGATACGCCACAAGGACGAGTGAACACTGAATCCGGAGAGATCCTAGATGAGTTTACCGCAAACCTCAATGACGCTGTAGCAAGAGCTGGTAAAGAGATTGAAAGCATTAACGCTGAAGTTCGCAGTCTAGGCTTTGATCCTAACGACATACGAAGAAAGATGACTGCTGCTAACAGGGGCGAATACCAGATGACTCCTGATGAGATGAATGCTGCAAGTCTATACACTAACAGGCTTGATCAGGCGAGAGGATCACTAGAAGAAGCCGGAGTACAGATTGAAGGACAGCAACAGTTCTATACCCCACAAGTAAAGGGCGAAAGCTTTTTGCCTAGCAGTCGTGAAGAACTATCAGACTTTGGCTATAAGGAAAGGCGTACTAACGCTTACGAGCTAGACGAAATTAACTACGGTGATAATCCGCAGATTGACTACATTGTTAAAGCAGAAAACAGGGATCTACTTGTACAGAAAGCAACGAATGACGCTGCTATTATTGACGGACGTTCCGTATCTCCGGACGGTGTACGACAAGCTGCTGCAGATACCCTTGAGCTTCAGAAGAAGATTAAAGACAAGTCTAACAGTGAAGGTGTACTGACGAATGACACGCTGGCTGATCTCTACACTATAGGTAAGAACGAAGGCTACACACAGGTAGACAACAACTACAATCCTGGAATGATCGTACAAGAGCCAAAAGCTATGCTTGAACAAGCTGGTATTTACAAGAATGGCTTTGAGCAATTTGATAACTCCGTAGGCTATGCTAACGAGTTTGTAGACGTATTGAAGCAAAACAATGTACCACCTAACCAAGTAGCTGCTGCATTAGAACAGAGCATTAGAGGACGCATGCCTGACGCTGATCAGAGTTCTGTTAGTGCTGCAGTTGAATACGCTATGAAAGCTATGAGCCGTAACGGTGTAGAAGCCGTCAATGCCGCTAACATCTTTGAACGAGCCTTTAAGAACGTAGCTAAGTCTGAACTGTTTAGAGTCGGTAAGACTACACGCTTCAGTAGCACTAAGATGAACAAGGTAGTAAATGAGCAGATTAACGGTAGGATCTTAACTGACGCTTACCAGAAGAACGCTGCACAACAGTTTGACCGCTTCCTATCTGAACGTATTAACGCTTCACTCCGAGGACTTAACATTGTATCTGCACTCTTTGAGCTAGGTGATGTCGCTAACATCTTCGCTAAGTTCGGTGTAAAGGATATGAAGAATGCTAAGTTTGGCTTCGGTAAAGTAGACGGAGAACGCTTTGCACTTACTAAGAAGTACGGACAGACTAACTCACACTTTGCTAGTAATGACATACCGGACGTATCTAAGCTTGATAGGATATGGGCTAACGAGAATACTAACCTTGCTAAAAAGGTGTATGACTCCTACCGAGCCGTAGAGAATAAGTTCCTGTTCTTCCGCTACATAGAGGAAATTAAAACCGAGATGTACTTCCGATCCGCAGAGAACTTTTACAAATCTCCACAGGGCGGTGGCTTACAAGGTGGTGCATTAGTAGACCGAGTTATGGAAGACTTTCACAAAACCATGCTTCCTCACAAACTGGCTACAGCTAACCGGATCGTGGGTAAAATGCCGAGTACTATTACGCAGTATCTTAACTGGTCGCTTCAGGCTACTAAACGTATGGGGCGTACAATCTCCGGTAGTGATACTGGCGGTAAGTTCGCAAACATGACAAGGGGTGAACGAGTCGCTAGAGGTATTGGTGCAGAGATAGTTCCTAAAGTCGCTGTTGCTACACTGGCTGGTGTTCCTATTATGCAAGTACTAGGTATGCGAGATTTTACAAATGCAACGTCCGGTGATTTTACAGGTATAGAAGATGAAGACAAGAACGTTATGGACACTGTAGTACAGACGCTTAGTATCTCTCCTGCAGTCGGTGTTGCTGGTAACTTCTACTTCGCTAATCGTAGGAATCAGATAGCTGACGAACGTGCTGCTAACGGAGAAAGCTACGGAAGTGAAAGGCGTGTAGAGGATCAACCGCTTAATGTGGCTGCTGAATCTGCCAAGATGTTAATACCGTTCCACACGCAAGCTAAGAAGTCTAGCCAAGTTCTTGAAGCTCATAACAAGGGTTACTACGAGAACCGAGATGGACGAATACAGGCTGAAGGTCCGAATGGTGCTGAACTAGCTATGGGCTTAGTAACAGGTAAAGGCTACACTCCTACAATGCGAGAGTACCAAGACGCTCCTGATGTCGTTTCAGTCATTAAAGGTAAAGCAAATGTTGGTGATCTGATAACAAAGAATCAGAGTGTTGCTAACGTAGTACAGGCTCTAGGCGGTGATTCTACTAGAGAATACAACCGTCCTCTTACTGATGACTACTCTGACAAGTTCAAGGCTATAGAGGGTGAAGCTCGTACAGAACTTCTAAAAGGTGGTAGACAATACAACAGTTACCTTGATAACCTCAAGAGAACTAACGAAGACGCTTACAATAACTACATCTCATCTATGGACGGCAATCACGTTAATCCGGAATACTGGCGTGAAATTACTAAAGATCCTGAAACCTTTCAAATGGTTAAAGACCGTAAGCTACAACTGTATAAAGACTTGGGTACAGAGTACGATCCTATCTATGACTTACCAGATGATCAGGCTTCAGTAGTACTCAAGTATAAGAGTGCTCCTACTGGTGATGACATGGCACTCCGTAACATTCTTAATAAGGAACAGTGGTACAAAGACTACAAGGATCGTGTTACTGCATTCTACGATAAGAAGGGTGAACAGACTGAATCTGACTTTGACTCAACTGCTCGTGTTAAAGAGTGGGAAGCACTTGATGATAAGCTTTCAAGCTTCTACTACGACAAGGAAGCTAAAGAAGCTCCGGCATGGGCTAAAGACTTTCCTCTCGTGTTCCAGCAAAAAGCTATCAATGATAAGTTCGGCTTTGACTCTCCGGAATCTAAGACGTTCTTCAAGGGTAATGCTGACGCTTATCAAGCACAAAAGGAAGGCTACGATAAAGCACAATTAGAAGTGATCAACGCTATGCGTGTTATTGAAGGTGTTCCACCTATGAGTTGGGAAGCGTATCAACAGGCTACAGAAATAGCTGACACTGATACTTCAGATGATAAAGACTGGAAGAAGTACGGCAAGGGTGGTAACGGTGGCGGTAATGGTGTAGACGCTGGCGGTGCTACGTTCGGGCAGAAGCGTGGTACAGGATTAGACAAGGTTACAGTGAAAGTTCCTAAGATAGCGGTCAAGAGAAAAGGCGGTGTTCCAGGAAAAGTTACCGTTAAGAAGGGCGGTAAGCTATTATAGTAAGTAGACGCAAGTCATAAAATGGTAGACATAACTCTAACCAAAAGGAAAAATCAAAATGAACTTTAGTGAAATCTTTGAAGAATACTACACAATCTTCCGAGGACAAAACAGCAACATACCTGTAAGTGGAGATCGTGAATACGATACAGCTATACAACTAGGTAACAACGCTATCCGTAAGTGGGATCGTGCAGACGGTGTTGAATGGAAAGAACTCCGGACTACTCTCATAAAAGACGCTGCAAGAATAGCATTACTTACTCTACCTCATACAGAAGTAGCTGGTGATCTGCTAACTGTTGCAAGTCAAACAGCCTACGCTGCTCCTAAGAATATGCGTAAGCCCCCTGGCTTTATTACTGTAGGATCTAGAGAACTGATTAAAGTCATATCTCCGGCACAAGCTGATCAATACGGTGGCGTAAGTTCTGCCTTTGCTTACTTTACCGGATCTGCAAACACTGGCTACACGCTACACTTTGATAATGGAACAGACGCAGGTCTTCCGATTGACTACACATATCTTCGCAAGCCTGTCTACATCACTGACGGTACAAGCGTTCCGGATATGAGCGATCCTAACTTTATGATTCAAGAAATGCTGGCTACTCGCTTCCTTAATAACCGAAACGGCTTTGGCTATAAGATCACTAAACAAGAAGCTACACTAGCGTTGCAGAACATGAAAATTGAAAACAACTCCGGTACAGAGGGTAACTCTGATAATCTTGGTGGTACTGGTGGTTGGGGAATGAGAAGCCGAAATGCCCGAATCATTTAGCCCTAAACACATAGAACGCTTTACTAGCTTATATAGTGTTACTGATACCTGTTGGATATGGAACGGTAGCCATACTATACAAGGCTACGGTAGAATGTTTGCTGACGGAAAGAATCACTATGCTCACCGGATAGCGTATCTATTGCATAATGGTAAACTAACTGACGGTTTAGTGCTGGATCATACTTGCAGAAACCGAACATGTGTAAATCCACAGCACCTAGAAGAAGTTACTCTTAGTGAGAATGTAAAACGTGGCGGTAATGCAAAAACAAAATGTAAGAATGGTCATAAGTTTACAGATGAAAATACCTATATAAAACCTAATGGTAATCGTAATTGTAAGACTTGTAGACTAGATAGTACAAGGAGATACCGATATGCCACAGCTTGATAACTTCCTCGCAAGCATACCTGACGCTCCACCTAACTACATCACGTTAAATCAGACGAACTTTGGTAGAGGTGTCGTATCAGTAGTAGACGAAACTAACTTACCTCGTAACGCTTTAAAAGAAGCTCGTAACCTGACACTGACACAAGACGGTGCTCCTACGATCCGTCCAGGAGTAGACTGGTACGGTACTGCTCCGAGTGCTAATGCTATACAGGGCGGTGCTATGCACGTTATGGTTGATGACGTAGTTCACCTTGTCGCTGTATCTGGTACTAAGGTGTACCGATCTCTCAATGACGGTGCTACTTGGCAAGTATGTGCAACTGGTGCAGGTGTTCAAGATGTCTTTACGCTTGGTCATAGAGTGCGGAACGAACAAGCGAACACTTATACTTATCTGTTTAACGCATGGGATAACATAGTCCGGTATGACGGAACTCTTATACTACAGGTATATCAAGCACTCTCTACTCCTACCGCAGTCAGTGTAGTTAGAACTGGTCTTGGTGGTACTGGTATTTATAACTATCGCTACCGAGTATCAGCCGTTAATGACATTGGTTATACGATTGCTTCTACTGCTATAGTCTTTTCTTCAGACCGAGATCGTGCAACATTTGACGCTACAAACTACGCTACATTTACATGGAACGCTGTAACAGGTGCAGTCCGGTATGACGTATTCGTAGGACTGACAGCCGGAGAAGAAAACTATATTGACTCTGTTGAAGGTAACTTATCCGTTACTTATCAAGATAAGGGTGAAGCGATTGAACAGGTATCAGTACAAGCTCCTGACTCTAATACTACGCAAGGTCCGAGGTGTGGCGATATGTCGCTTATCGGTTCTAGGCTTTACGCTACAGAGGACAGGGATTTTCCTTACCGAGTATGGATCTCTGGTGCTGGTCGTTACATTGGTGCATTCGGATCAGCGTATGAGTCTACATATCTTGACTGGCAAAAAGGCGGTCAGCTTAAACCTGTAAAGACTGAAGACTACCGCAAGGGTAACAACGAGCCTGTCGCTACTATCTGGTGTCGTTCTAAAGACGGTAAGGGTGCAGTGCTGCAAGGACAGCTTGAAGCCTACACTGTCGGAGATGTAACATTCCCTATTCCTAACTTCTACAAGCTTCCTGGATCTAGAGGTACGGACGCTCCGGACTCTATCATCAACGTACTAAACGATTACTACTACTACAACAGTCAGGCATTCTACAACTTGGGTTCAAGAGCACAGTTCCTAAACTTACTCTCTACAGATGAAGCTTCTGCAAACATTCGTCCTCACGTTAAGAGGATTCGTAAGAGTGCTGCTAAAGGTATAGCCGGACACTTCCAGGACGGTAAAGTGTACATGTCTGTTCCTTATGAGTCGGACGTAAACAACTACACGATCATCTTTGACACTGAACGTAAGGGCTGGCTACCTGAAGGCTTTACTATCGGCTTTGAGAGATTCTTTGAATACACTGATACAACTCCGGAAGAAGAACATCACATGCTGGCATGGAAGCTTGGTGATACTCGCTTCTCTGAAATATCTGAAAACATCAGGGGTGATTACGGTGTAGCCTTTGAAACGTCTTTGATCACTGGACTTATGCATGTCAATCCGAAGAACAGGTTTGAGTTCCTATGGTGTGAAGAAGGTGAAATAGAAATTGCACAGCCTAGAGATACGATTGAGATTGAGTTATCCGGTATCACTCGTGAAGAAGGCTTTAAGCAATTAGATACTCCTAAACATATACGTCCGAAGTCTGTTAAACGATCTTGGACAACAGGTAGGTGGTCAGAACATAAATGGTCATACAAGCTAGGTATAGCAGTATCATACTCCGAGCCGTCTACTAAAAGATTCTTCAACGTACAGCAAGAGATCAATGCGTACCAGTATAGGATCAATACGAACTCACTAGACGCTTCATACATAGCCCGAACGTTCCAAATTAACGGTACTGGATCACAAGGTGGCAAGCCGTCAGAATGGGAGCTATTTGACTAATGAGTGTTAAAATTAAATCAGGTAATAGTGGACATAACTCCAACTAAAAAAGGAAACAAATATGGCAAATCTAACAGGACTCACAACAAACTTCTTCCCCACAGCAAGCGAAACGTATGCGAACAACTTATCAAGTTCCATATCTGCACTTGCTGCTACTGTTCCGGTAAACTCTGCAAACGAATATACGGACGGTGATGTAGCAACGATTACAGTAGACGCTGGTACTTCAGCCGAAGCTACGTTTACAGGGGTAAAGGCTTCTACTCCGGCACGATTCATTAACTGTATATGGACTGAAGGTAACTTAGGTGTCGGACATGCTTCCGGTGCTACGGTGATTGACTACGATAGTGCTACTCACATGAGTCAGGTATCTAAAGGTATCTTGCAACAGCACAAACAGTCCGGTGCTCATAGTAATATAACTGCAGATTCAATTCAGGTAAACGGATCTATCATAGCTACCGGAGATGTAACTGAAGCAGGTGTAACTGCACGAACATTCCGAACAGAAGTACTTACAGATTTTGTTGTATCAGGTGGTGTTTGGTCGCAATTATCGGGTCTTAATGGTCAGATGACTGCTGTTACTGCTTATATTACTGGCTATAGGTCTTCTATTGTCGCTGTAGCTTCTCGTGCTTTTACGGCTTCTAAAGATACATACGTTGATATTCTTCGTACTACTGTTGGTGCTGTAACTACCTTTACTCTCGTATATACAGAAGTAGCTAATGGTGCTGCTGCACCTGCTTTAGCTGCTAATAGTCTTCGTCTTGCAAAAGTAATTACATCAGGTGTAGCTATTACAAGCGTAGTACAAACAGGTTGGGATAGTTTAGGAAATAAAATTAAACCTTCTGGTGCAGTTGGCGTTAGAGGTTTGGCTGAAGGCTCAACACGACTTGGCGGTGATTCAGGCGTGAACAGTGGTGTGCTCCCTGCTTCTTGGACTACTTATCGTACTGTAAACGCTGCTTCAACTGGCGGAATAGTAGAGCTTATGTTTGGAATAGACATGAATGACGGTAACTCTGGTGCATTACGAAATGGTCATTTCAGAGTTCTATGCGACAACGTAATGGTTGCTGGTACAGATATTGTTTGGACTACACCAACGAGCGGAATGTATACGACATTCTCTGCTGTTCGTGAACATACCCCTGCGGCTGGTATGCACAAATGGGAACTTCAAGTATTAGCCGATACAGCTTCAGCAAGTGTTATGCGAGGAAGCTACCTTAGAGTGCA
>OFQW01000118.1_pt1 | contig 14951 bp, 31 predicted proteins | sample 1542941 | NCBI WGS metagenome assembly OFQW01 (sample SAMN07774219, study PRJEB24372) | wastewater metagenome | isolation source: Exp Tend NO 90WW | collected 2016-02 | reverse complement strand
CGGCGTACGACTCGGCGACGGTGTCGGCGTACGACTCGGCGACGGTGTCGGCGTACGACTCGGCGACGGTGTGGGCGTACGGCTCGGCGACGGTGTCGGCGTACGACTCGGCGACGGTGTCGGCGACCCAATACGTCGCCGTCCACCTGCACTCCAAGCGCGTCACCCTCGACGGCGACGGGGTGGTCATCGACGTCACCGACATCGACTGGTCCGACCCCGCCACCTGGTGCGAATCGCGCGGCATCCACGTCGTCGACGGCATCGCCTACCTGTACAAAGCCGTCGACGACAAATGGACCACCGAACGCGGCACCGACTACACACCCGGTGCCACACCCGAAGCACCCGACTGGGACCCCGCACCCGAATGCGGTGGCGGCCTGCACTTCTGCGCCACCCCCCTCGATGCCCTCGGATACCATTCCGGGCCCCGGTTCGTGCGCGTCGGCGTCGCACTCGGCGACCTCGTCGTCATCCTCCCCGGCTGGGGTGGTAGCCGCGACAAGGTGAAAGCGCCTCGGGTTGTCGACGCGTGTGTGGCGGTCGACATCCACGGCCGGGTCCTCGACGAGGTGTCGGAATGAGGTGGCGCAATGTTCTGACCGTGTGGGCGGCACGCCGCTATCGGGGCCGGCATCGCACCGGTTTGGCGGTGGGTGTGATCGCCGCGAAACTGGGCGACTGGGATGACGCGGTTACGCAGATCCTTCCGCTGCCGAATGTGGTGCGCACCCCGAATGTGGTGCCTCACCGCCCTGTGCCTGCGTTCGATCTACCGACTGTCGAGTTCGCGCGCATCCCAGCATGGGAGGTGGCGCTATGAGCTGGTGGGAGTCCTACCTGTTGGCGCTGAAAATCATGGTGCTCCTGTATTTGCTGTGGCATCTCACGCGGTGGGAGACCCGCACAGATCGCCGCCTCGAAGCCCTCGAAGCCTTGGCCGAAGAGACGCGAGGTCGGCGATGAGGTGTGTGTATCACGACGGACTCCGATACCACCAGGTCGACGAGGTCACCGACATCTACCAGACCAGCCGTGGCCTGTATGTGAAGACGGTGGCTGAGGGTGTGCCGGTGTGGGGGTTGGCGACCGAGTTCCGGGTGGTCGCGTGAGAAGGGTGGTGGAGTGCCGGTGCGGTGGGGGTGGCCCGCATTCGGGTTACCGCCACGAAAACGGCTGCCCTGTGTATTCCGGTTGGTGGTGTGAGGACTGTGGCCACTCCAAGTGTGTGTGCGGCCCCCCCATTCGGCCCTCAGACCGTCTTGTCGATGAGTGGGGGCGTCGTCGATGACTGACTATCAGGCTGGGGCGTGCCGGTTGGCGTACATCACTGCGCTGGAGCAGGTGTTGGCGTCCTTGAAAGCTGAGGTGAAAGCAGAGCTTTCGACGTTGCGGCGCGGCACCATCGTCGCCCTCGATGATTTGGACCAGGAGCTGGGGAAGCTGGTCGTCCCCAAACCCACCACCCCGAAACCCGTCATCACCGATGAGGCTGCTGCAGCAGGTTGGGCGATAGACCAGTTCGGTGAGACCGCGGTCCGTATGGGCTTGTCCGATACGGGCAGGTCGGATGTGTTGGCGGCGTATGCGCGTGGGGTTGCGGTGCCTGGTGTTGAGCAGCCCCTGGATCGTCCGGGTACTCCACGGTTCACACCGTCACGTGACGTTGTGGCACTGGTGCGGGGCATGTTTGCCCGCGGTGCATTGACTGCTGATGACCTGCCCATGATCGGCGGTGCCCTGTGAGCGACCTGACGAAAGACCAGTACGCCGCCCTGGCGAAACTGCGGGAACCGTTTCCGCCCGAGCAGATCGGGAAACTCCCCAAGGGTGCGGTGATGCTCGACTACGTCGGACATGCGGCGTTGACTGCCCGGTTCCTCGACGTCGACCCTTCGTGGTCGTGGGAACCGGTGGGCACCGATGAGCACGGGCTCCCGGCGTTCGACGCCAACGGCGGTCTGTGGATTCGGTTGACGGTGTGCGGCATGACCCGCCTCGGCTACGGCGACGCCGGATCCAAGAGCGGCCCGAACGCGGTCAAAGAGGCCATCGGCGATGCGTTGCGCAACGCGGGTATGAGGTTCGGTGCTGCTCTCGACCTGTGGAGCAAGGAAGACCTCACCCCACCTGATCCGCTGGTCGTAGCGAAGAACACTCTTGCCGCAGCGGTGAAGGCTGCGGGCATCGAGTTGCCGGCGTTCATCGACTGGGCGGCCTCGACGGCCGGTCCTGGTGTGGATGTGCGTAGCGCGGATGTGGAGACCTTGGAGGGGTTGACGCGTCGCGTCACTGCTGAAGGTGCCGGACTGATCGGCGGTGGATCGTGAGCGTCTACTACGACCGTAACGGCAACCCACTGGGTGGGATGGACAAGTATGCGGACCGCCAGTTGAAGGCCATCGAGTCGGAGTTGATGGCCATGCAAACAATCAGCAAATCGGTGAGGCAGGCGTACTCCGCGGCAGGGGTGGGGGAGCGATGAGACCCACGTGTGACATGTGCGGCTATCCGAAGGGCATGGGTGTCCTCGAAGTCACCCACCACTTGGGCCAGCACCTACGTGAAGTCATCACCTGCCCGCAATGCCAGGCCTACCGGGATGCCTCATACCGCCTGATCGACCACCTGAAACGAAACAAGGAGACCCCTGATGAGTAATGACACGACGATCACTGTGGTCGGCAATTTGGTGGCCGCACCTGAGCTTCGATTCACCCCTGCGGGGGCTGCCGTGGCTAACTTCACGGTTGCCTCGACCCCGCGTGCCTACGACAAGCAGGCCCAGGAGTGGAAGGACGGGGAGGCCCTGTTCCTGCGGTGCAATGCGTGGAAGCAGCTCGCCGAGAACGTCACCGAGTCGTTGGACAAGGGCAGTCGGGTGATTGTCACTGGCCGGTTGAAGCAGCGGTCGTGGGTGACGAAGGAAGGTGAGAAACGCACCGGCTTCGAGGTTGAGGTCGATGAGGTTGGGCCGTCACTCAAGCATGCGTCGGCGAAGGTGACGCGCAATGTGCGTGGCGACTCGTCGAGGCGGCCGGCGTCTGATGATCCGTTCGGCACGGCCCCCGCCGACTCCGAGATTCCTTTCTGAAATGGCGCGGGCAACGGGCTTCCCGAGGGAAGTCAAAGAGCTGGTTCTGGTGCGGTCGCGGGGCATGTGCGAGGTGATGGCAGCCCCGGCGTGCGCCCAGTTCGGTTCCCAGTTTCACCATCGTCGTCCCAGGGCCATGGGTGGGACGCGGCGTCCGTCGACGAATTGGGCGTCATCGGCTCTGTATGTGTGTGGGCCGTGTCATGCGTTCATCGAGTCGCGTCGGTTGCGGGCGTTGGATGCGGGCTGGTTGGTGAGGCAGTCGTCGGAGTGTGTGGATGTGGCTGTTTTGTGGCGGGGTCGCCCGCGGTTTCTGACTCCTGATGGGGGTTTCCAAGACGTGAAGAAGGAGGCGAGTTGATGAGTGAGGTTGATGTGGGCCGTCATGCGGCCCGGGCTGTGAAGGCTCCACAAGAGATTTTGGTGACGGTGTTCACGACCGTGTCGCGGACGGTGATGGTGCCCGCGTTCGAGTATCGGGACCGCCCGGAGGATGCGGTGGATTATGCGATCCAAGAAGTGGAGCCACCCGAAGCCGATGGGTGGGAGTGCTCGGGTGAGTACGACGGCCGGGTGGTGGAGCCATGAGCACCTGTACTCGATGCGTCAAGAAGGTGTATGCGCGCGGAATGTGCGATGTGCACTACGGGCAGTGGCGGCGACGCCAGCAGGCCTACGGGCGCACTACATCCATGTACGTCGATGCGGGCCCGGTGCGTGAGCACATCGAAGCGCTTTCGGCTGCGGGGGTGTCTTACAAGCGTCTCCACAAGCTGTCGGGGGTGGCGTTGTCGTCGATTGCCCGGATTGTGACCGGTCGTACCGAGCGTGGGGAGGGCCCGGCGAAGCAGGTGCATAGGGGGGTGGCGGATCGGATTCTGGCGGTGCCGTTGCCGGGTGTGTGGTGGGCAGAGGCGTCGGACCATCGTGTCGGCGATGGGGTGGGGACGCGACGCAGGTTGCAGGCCCTGGTGGCGATGGGTTGGTCGCAGTCGGAGATAGCGCGCCGTTTGGGTGTTGATCCGGCGAACGCCACGAAGTTGTTCCGGTGCGTGCTGGTGCACGCGGTCACCGCACGTCGAGTAGCCGGGCTTTATGACGAGTTGTCGATGACCCACGGCGGATCACGGCGGGCGCTGAATGTGGCGGCGCGTGAGGGCTGGTTGCGGCCGTTGGATTGGGATGACGACCTGATTGATGGTCCCGAGCATTTCCGGTGGGCGCGTACCTCGACTGGTCGGAGGTGGGCCGCATGACCGCTGTCTATGTCCTCGACGACATGAATGAGCCGATCGGCCGGATGACCTCGCGGCGTTCTTGGTGTGCCTGGTCGTCACCCGCCGATGGTTTGCCCCGTGTCCGCCCGTATCGGGGCGAACTCCTTGCCCAAGACCTTCACCTGATCGGAGTACAGGAATGACCACCACTGAACGCACTTTCTCGTCGATCGGCGCGGAGGTGTCCCTGATCGCGGCGGGCACGATGACCGACCAGCCCGGGACCACCGACGTCACGGTCGGTTTGCATGATGATGCCCGGTCGGTGTGGATCGAAATCCCCCTTGATTTGGGGATCGCCGGGGACACCGTGTCGATCAGCGTGCCACTCGACGCGCTGCGCCACATCCTGCCGCCGGTGTTGCCGTTCATGCCGGGCGAGTACGTGATGCACCCCGCTCACACCGCCCCCATTCGCGAGGGACGCGCCAACCAAGTCCTGCGGGTCGTCGAGGTCGACGACACAACGGCAATCGTCGCGACCGCTGACGGTGAGGTACGCATCCCCGTCGCAGAGTTGATTCGGCCCCGCACGATGGACGCCCCCCGATGATCGACCTCGAACCGAAAGAATGGTCGGCCACCATCCGCGCATGGGGCCGCGCACTGGGGGCAACCCACGTGATGGTGGAGGGCGCGGGGGAACGCCGCCGTTTGGCGATCGGGTCTGTTGCGCGGGCGATCCGCACCGTCCACGGCCCCGACCAGTACGACTCTTACACGAATGCGCGGACCCCGCATAAGTGTGTCGTGTACCGCCGCGATGGGCGGTTGGCGGCACATCTGTCGGAGCCTGCGAAGCGCGTCCCGGTCGGTGTGATCCTGCCTTCCGGGAAACCCGATTACCGCTTCGAGCCGGTGGGCCTGTCATGAGTGTTGTGGAGCGGATGGTGACTTCTGATCCGCATCGTGAGTGCCGTGCCCGCACCGAGAAGGTGCGGGTGGGGGGGCTGGCGCAGATCAAGGCGGCCCGCTACCTGGTGAGTGTGTACGAACGCAGGCTGGAGCACCTGCGGGAACTCGCGTGCGTCGATGACAACGCCGAGCTTGAAGAGTTCATTACGCGGCGTCGTGCCAGCGATGTGGAGGTCGGTGCGCTCCTGGACCGCTTGGATGCTGCCGAGCATCGGCCGTGGTCTGTCGCCGACAAAGAAACGTTGGCCGGAATGCACCTGAGTGTTGGTGCGGTGATCGTGGATGCCCAGGACACCGCATGGCATCGCTGGGCGGCTGATTGGCGCACCCCCGGCTGGACCTGGTCTGAGACTGACACGCCCTGTTCGTGCGCTGAATGCCAAGAGATCGGAGGTGGCCCGGTGTTCCCGGTGACCATCCTGCACACCGCGACCGCCGAGTACGACCGTCGTGCCGACATCGCCCTTACGGCCCTCACCACAGCCGGGTACGAGGTCATCGGACCACTACCCGAGGAGATGACCGACCGGTCCAATGTCGCCGAATCCATCCGCAATCAGCCCATGTGGCAGGAAGGCGGGGCATGGGCGACGGTCGATGAAGAAGGCGGGATCGACATAGAGGCCGCCGGTCAGTGCATCGCCTACGTCGGCCTGTCCCCGTCAGAAGCCCGCACCATTGCTGCCGTCCTTCTGGCTGCTGCCCGCCGAGCCGAGGAGACCAACGGTGAGCGCTGACAACACTCCCGACATGGTGTCTGGCCCCGATGATCTGATCCTCGGCCCCAACGGATGGCTTACCAGTGCCCGCAAACCCGAACGAGTTGTACGACGGTGCCCGCGCCTCCCGGCCTGGTCCCCGAGATGGCCGAATGGGCGCAGATCGGCACCACCTGGACCCTCCCAGACGACGATCACTGGCCCACCGTGCCCGGACAGCTCGAGCTGTTCGAAGAGGACGACCTCGACGACGAGGACCCCGACTGATGGCCCAGATCCACCCGCTACACGATGGCGGGACCGCTCTCGATCGCCGAACGCCGCGCCCTGGGTCGCTGCCTGTGGTGTGATGGCACCCACTGGCCATGCGCGAACGCGGCGGCCACCATCCCGAATGCCCGAGACCACGCAAGGATGAGACCACGTGACCTGGTTCAAGATCGACGACGGATTCTGGTCCCACCCGAAGACGGCCGCACTATCCGGCGACGCGGTCGCCCTATGGGTCCGCGCCGGCGCCTACAGCTGCCAGCACCTCACCGACGGGTACGTCCCGGCGCACGTCCTGCGACTCGTCGGCGGCGACGAGAAAACCGCTCAAGAACTCTGCGACGTCGGCCTGTGGAAAACTAGGAAAGACGGATGGAAGTTCCACGACTGGTCGGAGTACCAGGAGACCAGCGAGACGGTCAAAACCCGCCGTGAGCAGCAGCGGGAGCGTCAACGCAAGCGCCGCACGCGCCGCGTTGGCGACACCGAGAGTCACGTCGCTGTCACGCGTGACACACCGCGTGAGTGCGTGACCCCCGACCCGACCCGACCCGACCCGACCAATAAAGATCTCTCTCACCTTGGCATTCCAACTCACGACCGCGCGCCCGAAAACGCAGAGAGCGAGACCACGGTCCCGGAGATCCTCGTCGCCCCGACCGTGCCCGCCGACGACTACCCGATGATCCCCATCCCCTACGACTGGGCACCGAACGACCTGCACCGCGCCAAACACCCACGCCTCGACCTGCCCGCCGAAGCCGACGCATTCCGCGACCACGCCACCTCCACCGGCCGCCTCTGCCACCGCCGAGCCGGATGGGACGCCGCATTCAGCAGCTGGCTGCGCCGCGCCAAACCACCCGAGCAACCCGGCAAGGCCGCCGCCACCACCAAGGCCGAAGGCTGGTTGGCCATCGCCAACGCCGCCGGCGCGCAGCACTAGGAAGCAATCTCATGACCCGACCCGCCACCCGCACCGACATCGAGAACGCGTCCCTGGTCCTGGCCAAGATCGCCACCGCCGACCAGTGGGCCGCCAAACCCGACACCGCCATGGCAGTGACCTGGGCCGAATGCTTCGCCGTACACAACCTGCAGCGCGACGACCTGCTGGCCGCCGTCATCGCCCTCTACGCCGACCACACCCGCGACAAATCCCAGCGCACCCTGCCCTCCGACGTCATCCGGTATGGCCGCAGGATCCGCGCCGACCGCACCGAACGCGAGAAAGTCCAGGGCGCCATCGACAAGACCCGCCTCGACGCATCGCGCCGCCTCATCGCCGACTGCCCGATCTGCGACCCCAACGGCTTCATCGACACCCCCGACGGCAAAGTCACCCGCTGCCACCACGACCGGCAGGTCACCGCATGACCCAGCTGCCGCGCACCTACACCATCGTCCTGCCCTACACCCGCCCACCGTTGCGCCCCAACGACCGTCACCACTGGACCCAGAAGGCCCGCACCACCCGCCAAATGCGCCTGACCGCCCACCTCCTGGCCGCCAACGCCCACATCCCGCCACTGGGCCGCGCCACCATCGAAACCGTCTGGTACCCGCCCGACCGACGCCGCCGCGACGCCAACAGCCTCGTCCTGCTCACCAAGGCCAGCGTCGACGGCCTCGTCGACGCCGGCATCTGGCCCGACGACGACCCCGCCCACGTCGCCGCCGAAACCTACCGGATCGGTGCCACCGACCCCGACAACCCGCGCATCGAACTCACCATCACCGAGGAAACCGAGGAGCCATCGTGACGCTGACCGAATCCACCCGCCGGATCTGGTGGTCGCGGCTGCGCCCAATCCGCGCCCAAAGCACCATCGAACTCGCCCGCAAGTGCGACCAGCACTGGCGCCGAATCCACCTCGACATCAACGGCACCACCCCGTAAGGAGACCCCCACCGTGTCCAGACGCCGCGAAGGCTTCGACTGGCAAGCAACCCGCCGCACCGCCAACAAACACCCCTGCCCGGCCTGCGGAGCCGCCATCGGCGTCGTCTGCCGAGGAAACAACGGGGTCACGCCCATCATGTACCGGCCCGCCCACTCCCAACGCGTCATCCTCACCCTCGACCCGCCCGACGGCACCCGGTGACCCTGACGATCGGCTCCACGTTCTCCGGTGTCGGAGGACTCGACATCGCCGTGGAACAAGTAACCGGCGGCCGCACCATTTGGCACGCCGACCCCGAACCCCACTGCGCAGCCGTCCTCGCACAACGCTGGCCAGGCGTACCCAACCACGGCGACATCACCCTCATCGACTGGACCACGGTCGAACCGGTCGACGTGCTGGCCGGCGGATACAACTGCCAACCGTTCTCCCAGGCCGGACGCCGCCGAGGCGCTGACGACGACCGCTACCTATGGCCGTACCTCGTTGAGGCGATCGACACGCTACGGCCGCCGCTGTGCGTGTTCGAGAACGTCGCCGGGCACCTCACCCTCGGGTTCGACCAGGTACTCGCCGACCTCGCCGGCCTCGGCTACGACGCGGCGTGGACGCTACTGAACGCCTCCGACGTCGGCGCACCGCACCGCCGCCGCCGACTGTTCATCATCGCCCGACCCGCCGGGCAACTCGGCCCGGTCGACGAGGCCGCCCGGCTGCACGGCGGCGGGAAACTACCGGCCGCCGGTACGACACGCGGCCGAGACGTGTACACCCTCCCCACGCCCACAGCCCTCCCCACGCCCACAGCCCGCGACCACAAAGGCCGCAACCAACGCAACGACACCACATGCCTACCCGGAGCCATCGCCAAGCTCCTCCCCACCCCCGCCGCCAACGACGCCGACCGAGGCCCCGACTACGCCGCCGCCACCCGCGACGGCACCGGAGGCGACACCCTAACCACCACCATCGCCCGCGCATTCCTCCCAACCCCCGCCGCTTCCGTCGGAAGCGGCGGGGGACTCCACCCCGACGCGCCAGGCCGCCAAGGACACACCCGCCAACTACCCGACTACGCCCTACTCGCCGACGAACCCGACCGGTGGGGCAAATACCTTCCCGCCATCACCCGCTGGGAACACGCCACCCGACCCGCCCCACCCCCAACCGAACCCAACCGCAACCAGCGGCCCCGACTCAACGCCGCATTCGCCGAATGGATGATGGGCTGGCCCGCCGGCTGGGTCACCAACGCCCGCATCCCGATCGACGACGGCAACCAACTCGCATTCTTCGACGCCCCACCCACAGACCTCCGCCGCACAGAACAACTCCGCATGATCGGAAACGGAGTCGTCCCCCAACAAGCCGCCGCCGCACTACGCTTACTACACGGAACACTGTGACAGTAACCCCGCCCAACGAACCGCCGCCCCGCCCCGGATTCGACCGCTACCGCACAAAACCGCGCACAGTCAACGCCGTACGCCTCACCACCCAAAACATGCCCCAAATCGCGCAGGAGACCGGCAGCCACTGGGACGGAACCACCCTCTGGATCACCGGCCCCGAAGGCGAACTAGACGCATACCCCGGCCAATGGCTCATCGAAGCAGACGACGACTACTGGCCCGTAGACCCCCAAGACTTCCCCCAACGCTTCACCCCAACCGAAGGAGAACAGTGAACCAGCCGCCGCTTGAACCGATCTGGCACGGCACCCCGGACGACGTCGTCAACGCATGGGACAGCATCGCCGGTACGGAACCGTTGCCGCAAGCTGACCCCACCATCCGCGGCTGGGCGTGCACCGAACAAGAACACTGCTCATCGGGCTGCTGCACCATCATCAGCGTCAAACTGCACCTCGACGACCCATATCTGGCGCTCGCCCTCAACGACGCCTACCAGAGGCGGAACTCGTGAGCGACGCCGACGACTTCCTCACCCGCGCCGAACGCGCCCAGCTCGCCACCGACCTCGACGAGCTCATCACCTGGCTGGCCGCCGACCTCGACGACGTCGTCATCAAACGCACCCGCTACACCTCCGCCGGCCACGCCATGGGCAAACGACGCCGCAAAGCCTCCGACGAAGCCGTCCTCCCGTTCAACGACAGCGTCTCCGACATCGCCTACGAAATCACCGGCACCCTGCAGGCCTGGATCGACGAAGTCTGCACCCAACGCCACTACCCCCATCCCGGACACCTGCGCACCGCACCAGCCGCCCAATGGCTGCGCCACCGCCTCATCGCCCTCACCCTGTGCCAAGACGCCCGCGCCGCCGCCGACGAAATCCACGACGCCGTCAAACGCGCACTGCGGGCCGTCGACCGCCCACGCTTCCGCACCTACCAAGGCCAATGCGAAGCCTGCGGGGCCGACCTGTGGGCCCACCGCGAAGCCAACAAGATCACCTGCACCGCCTGCACCGAAGTCATCGACAAAAAGGCCAACGACACCAAGATCATGGGCCAACTCGAATCCCGCCTGTTCACCGCCGCCGAACTCGCCGACATCATCGCCGACCGCTTCGGCACCACCATCAAAGCGAAAACCGTTCACGACCTCGCCTACCGGCGCACCAATCCGATCCCTGTCAGAGGTCACACCTACGATCAGCAGAAGCTCTACCGTGCTGGCGATGTGTTCCATGCCCTACGCCAACGGAAACTGATCGCGTGACACACGCGGTGCTTGACACCGCTCCGAAACTGGTTGTGTTAGGCTTCGCCGTGAGGCGTCTTGGTGATCCCACCGGGCGCCTTCTGTCGTCCCCGAGGCTGCTTCCCCACGCATTGAGTTGGGGCCGGGGACTTGCCCGCGCGCCCAACCTGCCCATCCATCCGGGTTGCTGCTGCTGCGCGGGCACCTACCTCCCGGGAGGTCACCATGGCCGAACGGTACTGCTTCAAATGCCGCCGACGCCGCCAATCCCCCTGCGGCCCTATTTGCGCAGCATTCGGAGACGACACCGCTGAAATGGTGGAACGCACCCAAGCCGCCCACGACCACATCGCCCTCCTCCGCAAAATCCAAGGCCATGACAACACTGCGTGACTTCCTGGCCTATCTGCTGTGGAAACCCCATCCCCTCCTCGAGGAGGTACGTGATGCAAGCCTTCATCATTGTGGCGAGCATCCTCACGGTCCTCGACTTGATCGCCCAGGTCAGACCAGCACCCCTCACCAGCAGGACTCCACCCGAAACCGACTGGGAGCACAGGTGGATCACCCCCTGGACACCTGAGGAGCAGAAGTGACCGCGGCTGTGAGTTTCACCGTCGAAGGCGCCACCGTGCAGATCAACCTGCCGCCCGGCACCACCATCGCCGATGTCGACAAGCGGCGTCTCGCCAAGCTCGTCGACGCCGTCCAACCACCCACCGCGGAATGCCCCATCTGCCGCCGCCACATCGGACTCACCCCCACCGGCCGCTACTACCGCCCCCACACCGACAAAGCCCGCCACCACTGCCCCATGAGCCGCCAGGAAGTGATCACGTGACCGTGCACTACACCGACGCGGACGTCACCCTGTACCACGGGGACTGCCTGGAAGTGCTCGCTGAGCTGCCCGAAAATAGTGTGGACGCTGTGGTGACCGACCCGCCCTATGGGTTGGAGTTCATGGGCAAGGAATGGGATGCGCCGTGGAAGCACGGATTCGCGGCTACGGGCTACAACGATGCGCAGCGCATGGCTCGCCCCAACTTCGGCAGTTCACGTAACCCAATGTGCCGCGCTTGCCGAAAGCGCCAGCGCGGCAAGGACCGCTGCGTGTGTGACAGCCCTGACTTCGATGAGCGTCCCGCAGACTCCAACTTGGCTTTCCAGCTTTGGTGTCACCAGTGGGCTGAGCAGTGCTTGCGGGTGTTGAAGCCGGGCGGGCACATGTTGGCGTTCGGCGGTACCCGCACGTGGCACCGTCTCGCCTGCGCAATCGAGGACGCTGGGTTTGAGATCCGCGATAGCATCGCGTGGCTTTACGGCTGCCTGAGCGACGACACGGAGATCCTGACCAGCGAAGGGTGGGTGCGGTACGATAGCGCCAAGGAAGGTCAGCACGCACTCGCCTTCGACGCGGCGACAGGAGCGCTCGCATGGCAGGCCATCCAGCACGTACACCGCTACCCCTACGCGGGCGAGATGGTGAGGCTGCACAGTGAGCACACAGATCAACTCCTCACCCCGAACCACCGCGTCGTCCTCGACGAGGGGCGACCGACGCCGCACACTCCCTACGTTCCCAGCGAGCAAGACCTGCATCGTCTGCTCGCAGACGTTCCAGGCGCTCAACCGCTACCAGTGGGCGCGGAAGCTGACGTGCTCGCCGGAGTGCGCGGGGCGGCGGATCTCGCAGCAGAAGAAGGACAAGACCAAGCCTCTCGCCGAGCGGGCGGGCCGTATGGTGCCGTGCGCGATGTGCGGGACGGAGACGTGGAAGCCGGACGCCTGGCTCAAGCGGACTGCGGAGGTGTTCTGCTCGAGCCGATGCAACGGCGTGCGCCGGGCGGAGGAGTTGGTGAAGCACTCCCACAAGGGCAAGGCGGGCTGGACCGACGCCAGCCTGGCGTCCTATCGAGAGAAGATGACCGGATCGAACAACCCCGCATGGAAGGGCGGCGTTACCGTGTTCAAGAAGCACGGGAACTACGCCGGAGTGCGGTACGTGCGAGCGCCGGAATGGGCGCGACCGATGGCCCGCAAGGACGGGTACATCATGGAGCACCGGCTACAGATGGCCGTCCTCTGCGGGTACCTGCTGACCAGGCAGGAAGTCATCAACCACGAGAACCACGACCCCAAGGACAACCGACCGGAGAACCTGACCCTCTGGCCCTCGAACCGGGCGCACAAGCTCTACGAGTGGGGGAAGATGGAGGAGGGCGCCTCCTGCCGTCTACCGGAGTCACGGCAGACGTCGTGGACTATGCCGGAGTGGTGTGGTGCATCACCGTCCCGCACGGCGCGTTCATCGCCCGACGCAATGGGCTGATCTTCGCCACTGGGAACAGCGGGTTCCCGAAGTCGCTGGACGTGTCCAAGGCCATCGACAAGGCCGCGGGCGCTGAGCGCGAGGTCGTCGGCAAGCGGAACCGCGACCTGAACTGGCGGGGCATAGAGGACCCTGACAGCGACCGCTACGCCTCGACGCGTGCCAATGCTCCCGCAGGGTCCGAACAGGGGCACATCACGGAGCGGGCGCGGATGGTCCCGGTTACCGCCCCGGCGACTGCTGAGGCGCGCGCCTGGCAGGGCTGGGGCACGGCTCTGAAGCCAGCGTTCGAGCCGATCGTGGTGGCCCGCAAGCCGCTGGGTGAGAAGACCGTCGCGGCCAATGTGCTCGCCCACGGCACCGGCGCGCTGAACATTGACGCCACGCGGGTGGTCACCACCGACAAACTCGGCGGCGGCGCGAATACCGCTATGACTCGCGACACCCGGCAGGACGGCTGGGCGCGCCCTTGGATGGATGACCACGCAACCCGTGACGCTGCTGCGGCACGTAGCCGCCAGAACACTGCGCGGGCTGAGTCGTTGGGCCGGTGGCCTGCGAATGTCTTGCTCGAGGAATCGGTAGCCACCGAGCTGGACCGCCAGACAGGAATCCTCACCTCGGGAGTCATGCGCGCCGGGACCACTCGCGCTGAACGCGACGGCGTGATCTACGGACGGCTCAACGGCGACGCCACCACCCAAGACACCTACGGCGACACCGGCGGCGCATCACGGTTCTTCCCCGTCTTCCGCTACGAAGCGAAAGCACCCAGCTCCGAACGCCCTTCGGTCGACGGTGTGTCACACCCGACCGTGAAACCGCTGGCGCTGATGCGATGGCTCGTCCGACTCGTCACCCCACCCGGCGGGGTGGTCCTCGACCCGTTCGCCGGGTCCGGCACCACCGCGGAAGCATGCGTGCTCGAGCACCTGCGGTGCATCACCATTGAGCGGGAAGCCGAGTACCTGCCGCTGATCGTGGCTCGGCTGTCGAAGCCGCTCGAGGTGGGCCTGGACTTCGGGACAGGAGGTGCCCGCGACGTGACCGACACCCGAATCCGCTTGCTGTTCACCCCCGAACAGCTCGCCGGGATGGGCCGCTGCCCCACCTGACCGTGTGTGAACACATCGTGCATCCTGAGCATTGGGCCGGAGACGCCGGGGATGTTGTCGCCGCGCTCGCCCCACTGCGCACCAAAGGCTACGAACGCCTCGCCAAGCTGCAGCAGGCCTCACCGTGGTCCATGTCGCTCGGGTCGGACTACTACTTCCTGCCCCGCATCGGGTCCCGCGACCACGCGCCCTGATGGCCAAGACCACCGCACAACGCGGATACGGCGCAGCCCACGACCGACTACGCAAACGATGGAAACCCATCGTCGACCGAGGCGAAGCCACCTGCGCCCGCTGCCACCAACCCATCCAACCCGGCACCCCCTGGGACCTCGGCCACAACGACACCGACCGCACCCGCTACAACGGACCCGAACACCGCACCTGCAACCGCGGCGCACCATCGAGAGCCAAACTCAACCGCCCCACCCCCACCCGCAAATGGTGACAGAGGGTCCCGAGCATCGGCGTTGCAACCGCGGCGAGCCATCCAGACGCAAGAATGCGGTCGCGCCCAGCCGCGAATGGTGAGGATGAAATGAAGACCATTGCCGAGCGAATCTCCGCACTTACGGTCGTCGACCATGAGACCGATTGCTGGACATGGATCGGCTCCTGTGACCGCGACGGCTACGGGCTAATCAAGATCGGCG
>OFQW01000116.1_pt1 | contig 15057 bp, 16 predicted proteins | sample 1542941 | NCBI WGS metagenome assembly OFQW01 (sample SAMN07774219, study PRJEB24372) | wastewater metagenome | isolation source: Exp Tend NO 90WW | collected 2016-02 | reverse complement strand
TGAAGTTTTATCAACTTTTTTTCTTCGCACGTTCTGATTCAACGTAATGCAAAGATACAATTATTTTTTAAATCACATAAAAAAGTCGGACAATTATTATCATCCGACTCCCTAAACTCAAATTATGAAAAGAAACTAAACCCCTACCAATTGTCGATGATGTCAAACATCTTTTTTCTTATGCGGCTTTTGTCGATTTCGTCAAAACATGGAGCCGGTACACCCTCATCATCTATTGAACAACTCTCAATCATGTAGTTCAACATTTCCAACTTCTGTATTTCAAGATCAATAAAATCCTCATGATCTCTGGTCGATTGTACAATTTCTTTAGTTTCTGCCATGTTTCAAGTATTTTGCTATCCTGTTTCTCTTATTGCGCATCCAATTTAAGAAAAACTTTTTTGTTAATTTTGATTTCTTTAACATCATCAATGTAAAGATAATTATTTATTACTATATCTTTGAGAAAAAATAACAATGAAATATCTACTACTTTTTGTTTTAATCGGACTTACTTCATGTACAGAAGATAAACCTTCATGGCTAACCGATAACGATCCTGAATACTGTTGGTCTTGTGAACACATAACCCAAACAGATACTTTTTATTCCGATGAATGTAATCTTACAATATCTGAAATAAGGGCATTTGAAAGACACAATTCACCTGCCGGAACCCGGGTTTATTGTGTGAGGAAATAAGGCTATTTCGCTAACCATAGACCGCCCATTATACCAGTTCCAACTCCTGCAGCTATCCAAGCCAAAGTATTATTCAACTTACTTCGTCTTTGATCTTTTGCAGCTTGTTCAAGTTCCTGCTTTAACCTAACGTTTTCAAACTTTTGGAAGTTGAGCGCACCTGTTGTCTTTTCGTTAAGTTCCTCATAATTGCGGATTAAAACTGTTTGTTCTTGTGCCAGGCTATCTTTATTTTCGTAAGCCGCCTTATAAGTTGATGACAGATCAATCGTTTTTTGATACCGATACTGCTGCAATGTGAGATAGTCTGTTTGTGCTATTTTAAGCCCTACAGTCGTATCGCTTACAATTGGTTTTATTCCTGTTGAGTCTTCAATCCATTTTGCAAATACCTGAACCCTCGAATGTGTATCTAAGGCATTAAACAAATTGACTTTTTGTTGTTCATAAACAGTAACAGTAACTACCTTTTCTTTTACTCTATATTCAGGGATCTTCTGAACTCTTATTTTTAAGCTGTCAATAATATGAACCAAGCTATCAATTGAACTTTGATCTACATAAGCAGGGTAACTAATCGGTTTAGGGTTTGTTTCACGTGCTGTATAATAACCTGTTCCAAATGCTAAAAGGCATAGCAGGAACAGCCACAGCAACCTCCTCATATTATCCTTGTTTTCAGGCTTCATATTTTTATAAAAGTCAAATATCTTCATTCCATTCTTTTTTGATCGAGTAAGTCAATTAGATATTGTAGATGTGCTACAACTATTGCAATGATTATGATATAAATTATTGTCATATTTGTACGTATGTAGTGCCTTTGATGAATTTCTTAGCGTTATGCAATGCAAGTAATTGTTTCCAACTATAACCAAAGTCATATTGAAAGTGTGGAGCGTCAAATAATGTCTTAAAATTACCGCCCCAAAACCAACCTTTTGAAATAAGGAAATCTATTACAGTTCTCCAATCGGATTTACCATTCTTGTCTCCATCTCTTTTAAGGTCATAAGATGCTTCCTCAAAGTTGCCGTCACCGTTTTTATCATAAAGCATTACAATATCAAAAGCGAGGCCATAATTATGGATGGATTGACCGGCATCTGCATTTGTAACCTTTGGCCGCTTTAAAAACAATTGATGCTGTTCTGCAAATGTCCTTAGCGAATAAGTAATCCTTAATCGTACACCTTTGCCTAATAACTTATTGGCTGCCAAATAATCATCGATAGCTTTTTGTCTGACTTTGGGGTGCATTAATTGTAATCTTTCAAGTGATACTTTATCCATTATCCTTCTATTATTTCTTCGTTTTTAATTGGTTTGTCCGGTACAGTTTCATCAGGCGTTACATTGTTACCACCTACATTATTCATTATATTCTCCTTATGCTTATCAATGCTTTCCAATATCTTCAAAAGCAACCCCTGTGGAATAGCACCTATCAAAGAAGCGTTTTTAAGCGCACTGATTAACTGAAAAATGATTATAGGTAGAAACACCGCTTCTGATAGCCAAAAAGCGGATGAGTGGCTTTTTTCAATGGATAAAACAACAAATAATATCATCCAGTAAGAAACAAGGTAATAAACTACTTTCATTGCCCTGTTTACCCTAAATCTACCAAACTTGATGGCCTTTGCCACTCCGAATATAAAGTCAATAAAAACGACAAACGATATTGCCCGGAACATATCAATATTCTCGAATATAATAACTTCCATATATCCAAGCATGGCAGAGATAAACCCTACCACAAATTTGATTACTATTCCATAATAGTTATGTCCCAAATATGTTATTCGTTTCATGTGACCTGATTTGTTATTAAATGCAGGTATGATGTGTTTATTTTATCAACTTATCCAATAAAATGTAAAATGCAGGGGAAAGCTTTGCCGGACAAACAGACATCTTTGCCTTGTCAATCTTAGCCAAAGTAAATTCAACCTCCTGATTCATAATCTTTTCATATTCGGCATTAAGAATATCCGCACCTTTTTGAGTCCATTTGCCGTCTGCATCTTTGCCTCCGTCTTTTGAGGCTTTTAATTCAGCTGCTTTTAGCATTGACGTAGTGGCTTCATTTTCGGTTTCAAATGTCCTTAACGGTGTGTACCATTCAGCACTATCCGTAATGTTGGCAAATTCGCTCAATTGCGGCTTAATGCACGTTACCAATTCGCCTACTTCTTTTCTTTTTAACTTGAATTTCAATTCTGTTGTTTTTTCTTCTGACATTGTTTTTTTTGTTGTAAAGATAATTATTTTGGTTAAAATTTTATGGTGGCGTTTCACCTAATGGGATCATTGTGATTTTACATTTTTGTAATGTTATTGAAGCGCCCCCTGTGGCGTTATAAATATATAAAGTAGGATAGTCAGATGAAGTACCACTCATTATAGCGTGAATAGTCATTACCTTTCTCCCATCCGCAGAAGTGCTTATGTTAGTTTCAACCACCGTTGATGTTTTCCTTAAGGTAGCTGTTACAGTTGGTGTTCCTGATGTTGTATATTCAAGTGTACATATTACTAGATGCTGTGAATATGAACCTGGAAAGAACATTTTATAATCACCTGAACTGTAACTGAAAGTATAATATGTATTGCTAGTGCTTGCGGAAACGTCGAACGTTACCCTCCTATTAGTATTATCTGCTAAATGTGATTCTGTTGAAGTTATCCAACAAGAAGCACCATCATTCCTTACCCATTCGCTCGATTCAGACTTAACTACTCCACTGGAGTTGACAAATAATGTTTTGTCTAAAAGTGTTTTTGTGTCTACGCTCCTAGAACTTGTATAACCCGGCAAATAAATATCAAAGCTCGATTGTCCAAGTTCCAACTGATTTGACGTATTATATCTTATTCCATTTAACCATGCGTTATTAGCCGAGTTCCGCCAAACTTGATATGTAGCATAAGCGAAGTATTGTTGAGCCTCAAAGTATGAATCTCCTGTCACTCTGAATTTATAACCACCTGCACCTGTTGATCCTGTATTTAGCCAAACATCACCTGTACGATATATATTTTGTGAAGTGTTTGTTGATGCCGTTGTCCCACCTTGTAAGTACCATACAGATGAAGGTAAGCCTGTTAATGAGGCTATTGTTCTTGTTTCAACTACTCCTCCATTGGTAGTTAATATATTTAATGATGTCGAGCCTGATGGAATATTATTAATCTGAACCGTACCTCCGTTAAATCTATGATTACCAATATCAGAACTATAATTCATATAGCCTGTTTGGTAACCTATATATCCAACTCTTGCTGCTGCTGCTGTTCTGACTTCAAAATAACCACATTGTGATGCTGTGCCTTTTGTCATAGTAACATAACCAATAGACCCCGTGATAGGTGTTGCAATATCGTATGCGCTAACTGATGGTGTTAGATATAATGCTCCTATTATTTGCCATTTAGAAGGCAAAGTATTGGTAATTACTGGACCCGCTATAGATATTCCTGTACCTGATGTATAATAGGCTAAACTTGCAATAGTCCTACTTTCTAACGTTCCGCTATTGGAGACTACTAAGTTAACCGAGCTTGAAGAAGATGGTATATTAGTAATTGTCACAAGTCCTGCACCGCTAATTTTAAACTTAGTACTATCAACCGTTACGTTACTTGCACCCGTTCTTGTAGAGATAGAAAAATAAGTATCTTGATTATTCAAGGTTGCATTTTCCTTATAAAATCCAATTTTACCGACTCCTAAATATGAACCTCCAGCTTGTGGATAACCTGATATACTTACACCCTTGTCAATTCCATATGTATCTGTCTGATGAAGCCCTATGTTACTTTGATAGTTAGCTGCTGTATATCCTAATTCGCCGACATTTAACCTTGCTAAAGCCGAATTGCTCGTTGCTGTATTTATAACAACGGCATCAGCGGAAGTCGTAGTATATAAAACAGTGCCACTTCTTGACCAATATCCACCACTTGCAGCACTAGGAACCCATGCAGTTCCATTCCATGCAATCACTTGTCCTGTTGATGCGCCATCTGCTTGTAAATCACTTGGCAATAGCTGCCTCCAAAAAGGCTTCCCAGTTACTCCCCAAGGTGCTGCAAATACAAGTTTTTGCGTTAATGTCGGAAGGGTAAAAGTTAAATCAGGCGTTGTAGTTGAATTTGTTACATTGACCGTGAATAATGGGTCGGTAAATGTTGTTAAATCATGTGTTGAAAAATTGGTTACTGTTCCTGTGTTTGATGTCCAAGTCGGAGTGAAATACTCTAATGACGTTGCCCATGCATTAACCCTCAATATCTGATTAGCTGTTCCAAGTGAGCCTAATCCTGTACCACCCCTTGTATACGATAATAATCCACTCCACGCCACCTCAATATCAACCGCTTGTAAAAGTGATGTCGAAGGCGTTCCTGTAAGGTTTAATAATATATTTGTGTCGTCTGTTTTGGTTAATGCTGCGGGTGTGACCGTTGGAACAGTAGGAAACGTCTGTAACGTATTATCCCCTGCCAAATATTGACCACTTGTCCCACCTAAATTTAAAGCGTGTGAGTGAGTTGTTCCTGTGGCCGCATTGGTTGAAGATAATGTAATGGATGATGGTGTACCTAATATTATTGTTCCGGATGTAGTGAAGTTGGTAAAATCCATACCCGCACCGCTATTGACAGCCGTTACTGTACCTGATGTTAAAGTAGGGAATGTAATTAAACTACCGTCACCTGCAACATATTGAGTATTGCTACCCGTCCACGTCACCGCAAAAGTGCCTGATGTCGTTATCGGTGAACCTGCGACACTCAAAGCCGTTGCAGCCGTTATGGTCATTCCGACACTCGTAACGCTTCCTAATGGAGTAGTTGCGAGTGTACCATCGCCTCTGATATATTGTGCTGTTGTACCTCCCGGCGCAAATAAATGCGAATGTGTTCCTACCCCTACTGAGTTTGTAGAAGCAAGTGTTATTGAGCTTGGTGTGCCTAATGTTACTGCACCCGATGTAGTAATCGTGGTAAATGTCATTCCATTACCTGCACTTACAGAAGTAACGGTTCCTGATGTCAAAGTCGGAAAAGCTATTATTGATCCATCCCCTGCAACGTAATCAGTATTTAACCCCTGCCATTCAAAATCAAATGTTCCTGCCGTTGTTATTGCGCCACCTACTACAGTTAATGCTGTTCCGTTTAAAAATGCTGCATCTACTGATGTTACAGAACCACCGCCACCACCCGGCAAACTTGATACATCCCGATATTCAACCTCCTTTGTCGTGCTATTCCATACAAGTAATTGATCTTCGGCGTTGTTGTTTACGACGTTGTCAATTGTCACAATCCCTGTAGAACTTATATTGACAGCTGTTGAACTTGCATCTAATCGGAAACGGTAACCTCCTGCAAATTGAGCAGTGAAAGCGTTGTTTGCAATTGCTGTTGATCCGCCTGTTGAATCTGAAAACATTATATTCCCCGAAAATCCTGATACAGTTAACCCCTTTCCGAATAGAAATGTATCATCGGAATCTGTCGTATTATTTGCCCCTATTATAGAAACAAACCTACCTAAAGAATTGGTATTTTGTGACCCAAAAATAAAGGAGGCTCCGCCCGAACCATCGTTTGTGCCACCTACAATCAATGAAGATCCTTCTGCTATATTAGCACTTCCAACTATTAGAGAATTATCCGTTGCTGTATTAAATGAACCAGTAACTATAGATGCGCTTCCTACAATATTTAAAACACCCGCAGATATAGAATACAATCCCTCAGCACCAACATCTCTTGTCCCAATCGTAAAACTCGAAGTAGTATAATCAAATCTAAAATCTGATTGGTAAAACAACCCCCCCGTCAACGTATGTCCAAAGGCTACTAATTTGTCACTCCACAAAACCGTTGGTATGTCCAAATAAGCCTCTAAATCATCAACCGTAAACTTCCAATGACCATAAGCCTCACCAACTTTGTAAAACTCTGTGTAAAGCTGTAAATCGCCTGTTATTTCAGGAACATTATCAAAGCGATAAGCCTTAACCCTTCTACAACAAACAGCACAAAAACTTGAATTACAATTACACATTATGCCCAGTTAAAATCGTTATCCAATTTACTATTGGTTATTATGAAATCGCCGCCGTTAAAGCTGATTAAGCTAACAACCGGATCGCATTCAGCACAACAAACCACACTAAAGTATAATCCATCATCTTCAAATTCCATTAGTTCCGTATCATTAGGTAGCATATCTTTTGTTCCATCGATATTAACCGCCCACCATTGATAAGTAGGAGAACCGCATCCTTCAGGTACTGCCGTCAATGAATTACCATCCTGACTGAATGTTACTGTAAACGTTGCACAATCAGCACACATAATATGTAAAATGCTAAATGGTACAATACAACCGTTTTCAAGTTCAACCTCAACCGTATAATATCCCGTTTCCGTTGCTGTGTAGCTTTCAAGTGTTGCACTTGGTATCAATACACTACCTTCACCCGTATCTACATACCATTGATAGCCTACAATGTCCAAACTTTCGCTTTCAAAAGTCAAAACATTGCCTTCTTTGGTTATTTCGCCTTCTAACTCACATATTGCACCCTCTGAAACGTTTACAATAGCTTCTAACTCGCATTCTCCTTTAACTACAGTCACTTTATAATATCCTGCCCCCTCAGATGCTATCTGTGTGTTAGATGAACCTAAAGCGCTGTAACTCACACCATCTTCTGAATATTCCCATGCGTAACTATCAACAGGCGTGTGCGCAGCGTCAACATTTGCAGTCAAAACACCCGATGTATTACTTGCTGAAACCGTAAAGCCTGTGCATGGATCTAAATAGCTATAAGAAGCGTTTTTCTTACAACCTCCAACCGTTACAACCACTTTTATTATTCCAAAGCCAGGCGGCATTACAGATGTTAAGTTAGTTCCTAATGAAATAGGCGAACCACCCCCTGCCGGATAAAAAGTCCAAGCACTTTGAGGACTACCAAAAGGATCGTTTATCGTTAAATTGATATTGCCACCACTTTCTGCAAGTTCAATGCTCATTAAATCGCACAATTCAGGATTTTCAGGCTCTGGTGGACAATCAGAATTGTAAGGTGCTTCAGCGTACACATTTGCCCTACAACATGGCGTTGTTCCCGTTGTTGGTAAAACATCAGGCAATAAGAAAGAAATAGTCATATACCACAAAATACCGCCCTCTAACACTATCTTTTCTTCTGTTTCAATAAGTATATTTGTTGCTCTATATCCTGTCCATGTCGTTTCAAAGTCAACTAACATTTCCTCATTTGCCCCTATCGTTTCATATAATTTACCCCTCACATAAGTGTCAACCTGTGTTGAAAAAGACATACGTGGTATGCAAACCCTTGACTTTAGCTTTTCTTTGCCAAAACCATTAACATTGTATTCTTCTTTTACCTCATATTCTGGGTCGTTTATTTGTGCAATAAAATAGAAGTCATCTCCATTGCTACAAGCATCCTCCGTTTGATAGAACTTTACATTTTCGTTTTCACACAAGTATTCAACCTCATCCGATGTAACGCCAAACAATGTACCTCCCTTAAATTCATCCTGTGCCGTTGTAAAGTAACGTGCAAATGACTGTGTTATATCGCTGTTAAATACTGGTGTTGGCATTATGTTGTTGGATTATACGTTGAACCACTATCAACATCATGAAGTAAAGAAAGTGTTATTTCTTGTGGTGGATCGCTTATCACAGCTTTCTTGATTTCACCCCAACCCATCTGTGACTTAACTAAGATATTACCCTGAAAGTTATTAACGTCGTCACAGCAAATAGGAATAGTTAAATCCACTTGCTGTTTCAATCTTCTTTGTGTTAAAAAGTCAGTTGGTAGCTCGTCATCGTTTATAGTACCTTCTAAAAGCGGTCTTTTCCAATAGTGCAATACCTCTAAAGCTCGGTAAGAAAGTAATTCATTTGGACGTGGATAGTTTTCATCCCAAACAAAGTAATCATCATCATCAATTAAGGCTAAGAAGATAGTGTTTTGTGCAGGATGTTTAAATGGGTTATCCTCTTGAAACTTCTTCCCATCGATAACTAACCTTGGTTGAAACAAAACCGGTTTTTCATCCGGTCTTATAACCATTTGTGAAGTATCGTATGTTACTCCCTCGCTTCTAACATCTGAAATATATCTTAAATCTGTGTATATATTAACTGATGTATGCTGTTCTGTTTGCCTATCCGGTCCAATACAATTACCGGAATAAGTAATATCCATTGTAAAGGTGTTAGATGCCTCCATTGCCATTCTATATTCCTCTTTTAATGGGCTTTTTTGTACATCGTAGTTGTATTTGTGATTACCCCTAATGTAATCTACCAATTCCTCTGCTGTTAGGTCAATTCTTCGCTCTAAATCGAAATAAGAGATATGTTCAATCGTAACATAGTTGGTCGCATCATCATAAGAGAACCCTAAGTTAAAATACTCTTTGAGTGCCTTCAAAAATTCTAACCCATCAATCTTTTGATAAGTTGATGTTTCAAATCCTGATATTCCAGGATACGTATAAGCTACGTCAACAAGGTTATAACAGTATAACGTGCCTTTGCTTAACAAGTCATCCATTAAAGCGTATGCCTCATTATATGGCTGTGTCCCGTAGGCGTTCCAATTAAAGAAATTTGATCTGAAATAAACAGATAAATCTTCACCATTGCAAAAGCCTATAATACCGTTTATCACATTCCCTAAATCGGTTCTATTGCCTAATTTCCCATTTATTGCGCCCCTTCTACCTGAAGTATGAACATCGTATGGCTGTCTGTAATATCCCATGTATGGAATATCATATACCCTCCATCTTTTACCTACCCTGCTATCTACAATGATGTCAACATTTAAACCTTCACCCGTTACAGCTCCTAACCTATCATCAAACAAATAAAACTCTGCAACGTCAGCAGGTCTTACCCATACTTGGTCACCGCCCGCACTTGTTACCTCTGTCCATCCGTCTATAGGGTCAGGCTCTGTATCTCGTCTTATACGACCGTAATATGATGTTAAGTATATTCTTGAGTCGCCAACAATCCATCTTGTTCTGCTAAATGAGGCTCCGTATTCAAAAAGTGTAAATGGTTCGCTTGGTGGCAAACATGAAGCATCCGGTGGATATTTGTCTAAAAAGTATTGTACTGCATCACCGTTTTCATAATGCAATAATATTAAATCAATGTCATGCACAACACTTGTGCAAACAGCATATTCAAAGTTGCCTACAGGTGTTACTATACCCTCACTGTCTCCTAAGTATATTACTTGTGGCTTATCATCAAGGAAGCAGCTTAAATCATCCCTAAACTCAATATCTATTTCAACAGTGCAATGGTCAGGGTCGTATTCGCCTAAAACGGATTTTAACCTACCCCTGTAAACTTCTGTTTCAACTACACCGCAAAGGTGCATTACAACAAAGTCCTCCGATATGCAGCGACTTGTTTCTTCAAGTTCCTTGATTATATCATAGCAGTAATGCCCGGCTGTAACATCGTTTTCAAATGTCATCTTTGTGGACATCTTTTTTCTTAAGATACCCAAGTCTTCGTTAGCCTCGTAAGTCCAATCTATACTATCGTTCACAGGGTACACCCTTTCAGAACCTACATAGAATTTATACTTTTCGTTTAGCTGTAAAATCATTTCGCAAATTTACCGTATTAATGGCTTTTTGCTTAGGTTTTTAAAACCACAAAAAAAGCCGCACAACTTTTTGTGCAGCCTTCTTTCAATCCCAAAATAATCTTTTTCCGATTAAGGAAAAATTTCTTCTTTTTTACGATTCTAAATCACGTAATTTTTGACATAGTGCCTTTATTCTACGTGTTTCGCTTCTTGGATCACTCCAATCTTCTCTGATTCTATCTGCCATCGCTTCTATTTTGTCAATAATTTCAGCCTTTGTGTTTTCAGGCATTTCAAAGATGTTAATTTCTTCGTCCATTGCTTGTTGTTTAGTTTGTTATTCTTAAGGAATCAAACGTCCTTTATATCTATCATACATTTCTTTTGAAATAGGCATCAATCTGTGACGGCATCTAAAACCGCCGCAATCTACGAATGGTGAATATGGTGACGACTTCCCTTGCCATGTTAAATTACTAAAGTTTAAAACTTCTTTTTTTGTAAAAACTTTTCTATTCCTTTCTCTACAGAACTCCCTACTGTTGTCGATAATACCTCCAGTATATAAATAATGGGAAAGCTTGATATAGTCTCCCATATCCTTAGTAATTATCCTTTCGCGTTGATGAAGCGAATCAAAAACAAGTTGCTTTGCTGCACTCGTCGGACTTGGTAACGTTTTAATCAGTTCCTTAAAACCGATCCCCTTGCTTATCTTGTCTAAAATGTCCTGTCGAAAGTTCTTGTTAACCGCCGGGTTAAAAGGCTGCTTCATAAGCTTAAAAATAGCCTGTTGTCGCATAAACTCCAAATCATCCGCAGCCTTGACAAACGCCTTAAAATAGTTTGCAGTAGAATTGACAACCGTATTTATTCCATTCTGAAAAGTACGCTCAATAGATGTAAAGTCAACACTTGCAAGGATTTTTTTTAACCTTGCCATTAATGCACGGTTCTTTGTGTTTCGCTTTACCTTGCCATTGTCATCAAGTTCTAACTGTCGTAGTACTTTCTTTTCAATCTCCCTAATCAACTTCTTGCTTATCCTGTCAAGTTGCTTTAACGCACGTTCTTCTATTACGTTTGTCGCTGCTTCTTGCTTGTTTGCCAGTCTTATTAGTTCTGATATGGTCATTTGATAAGTTTAAGTGTAGTTGCGTCAATTGATACACAATCAAACCATAAATCAAGAACACCTGCTTTAAATAATTCCTTATGAGCAATACTGCCTTCACCGAAAGCATACCCAAAAACATCACCGCCTTGCAGTGAAGTGCCGGTTATTTTCCTTGCTTCTTCTTTCGATTCTTTGTCAACTTCTTTTTTGAAGACATATCCTATTAATTCGTTTCTCATTTTTTAGGATTGTAAGTATTAATAATCATCAGACAATCAATATAAATACCTCTCAATCTTCTTCCTAATGCCGTTTTCAATGTGTGAGAATATGCTTTTTCTTTGATTTGTTCCTCAATTTTAATAAACATTGGCTCAAGTACTTTTTTCCACATAAGCTCTGGACTATTGTATTTTGCCTTAAATTCATCTTCAAAAGTTTGGTCTATTTTGCTGACCAATTTTATAAACTCTTCCCTTTTCATTACAATTGGATTGATAGTATTTGATTTGCTTTTGCAGTCAATATCCAATTGGTTTTATTGTCAATTGTTTTGCCATATTCCTTAACCAATCCCATTGATACAAATTGAGCTACATTAAAAAAGACATTAGCCTTAACAGATATTTTTGTTAGTGTTGCTTGTAGTTTGATTATTGATTGTCTTTGCTCTGCGTTCATTGTATTAATTTATGATGTAAATATACGACTAAGTGATTAATATATTTCATACCTAACAAGTGGTATTTATCACATTAAAATATTTAATATACAAAAAAGGGATGTATTGCTACACCCCAAACTCAATTTAAAATACTACTTCTTTAATCTATTAATCCCTTACGGTGCAACTGTTTGATGATTTCTAAGACATTGTAACTATTACCTTGTTCATCATCAATGGTTAACGGTTGCCATTTGTATGTAACGGGTCCTTGATGAGTAAGTAGATAATTTACTTTACCTCTCTCTTCTAACCAATTTTCAACATCTGCATGATGAACCATTGACAATCTTTCTTCTAAAGGTAAACTTGCTTCTGTTTCTGAATTAGCAAACCTTTCACGTCTGCTTTCTGATAATAAAAACTCTCCGAACGATACTAAGTCGCCCCTGTTAAAATTAATGTTCATACGATATTCTATTTTCATCGTAACTGCAAAATTGCAAAACAAATATAATGTTTCTTTCTTACTTATGCAAATATTGTATTCGTTTCCGGTTCTGCAATAACTTCAGGAACATACTTTAACACATATTGGTCAATCAACTTCTCCTGCTCCTTATTGTCAAAAACATAGAACTTTGGATGATCGTTTTCAATGTTCCTTTTTATTTCATCGTAGTAAACAAATCTTACCCTTAACTTATCCTGTGGGCTCATTTCGGCAATAATGAAACTTCTTTCGTTTTCTGTGATGTCTTTCCACGGTCTGAACTTTTCCCACGTCTGTACCCATTGAACGTTATCGGAATTGCCCTGTGACTGCTTGACAAGTATCTTAGCGTCTATATTCTCAATAATTGCATAAGGTACACCGGCCTTAACCGCCTTATCTCTTTGACCTAAAAGCATGTCCAATGTTTCTAACTGCAAGTCAGTAGGGAAAGCATGGTCAATTATCAACTTTTCATCTGAATCCATGTAAATAGCCACCTGCATAGCCATGTTCTTGTAAACCCTCGATATGTTATTGCCACATTTGTACAAAACATTCTGAATATTATCAAACGAAAGCATGTTTTCAGTGGCTGTCTTTGCACCACCCTGGACACCTACCATTTCAGGTAACTGACTGTTGAAAATGGCACTTAATATTTCTTCAATATCGTCATTTATGTTTTCCTTTTGAATCTTCATCAACTCAATAGGTATTTCAACATAATAAACCATATCTTTTAAAGGGATATGTTCTGATTTGTCTTCGGGATACTTCATTAAGATAATGTCCTGAGTTGAACGGTGCATAACCAAGCCTGTACCTTGACATTTATCACAATGTTTGTTTGTGATAGACATTATTCCATCAATACACGTGTTATTGCCGTCCTCTGTTTCCTCAAAATAGCTGCACACATTACCGTATTGATACTTTTGTAAAAATCCGTGTAATGCTTTGCTTAGGTCGTATTCTATACCGTCATTGATTAACCTTTTATATGGCTTTTCTGCTGCTTCTAAGATACCTACAAACGTCTTTCTATCCGTTTCTGCATCCCTTAAATAACCTACTTGAAAAACAGGTGTTTGCTTAGATACAGTGCTTCTTACTTCAATATCGTACTCAACATCCTTAATCTCAATCTGACCGCTTACATCCGTTGCCTTTTGTCTTACAATTATCGACCAATCAGGAGCCAACATAGTAAACACATCCAATCCATCCACCTTCTGACGTGCAATAAAGTATGTGACCTTATTGTTGATTATTTCATAGTGGTAAACCTGTTCAGAATGATATTCAACCGGAAATGGATATGTTTTGCCATCCCTGCCCTTCATAAAGTCTATTCCTATCCATGCGTTTGGATCGTAGAAGTTGTAAAATATTGTCGTGTCGTGGATGTAATCGTTGAAAGACTGGTTATTGTGAAAGTCCATGAAGTACCTTTCAACCTCCTCCGGCTTCTCTTCACTGTCCATGTAGTACATATTGTCCACCACGTTATCAACCCTCCTTAACCTGTCAATAATAGAGTAAACCTTATTTGATACAAATTGTGTGCGGGAATTGTAAATGGACAATCTCTGTACCTTCTGTTCATCCGTTTCTCGTGGCTTGTATTGAAGTACATATTTGTCCTGACAATCGCCTGTCATTATCTGTTTGTAGAAAGTCGCTAATTTGACCGTTCTATCATAATGCTCATGGTGCTTTTGTCCTGCAATAGCATCAATCATTATTTTTTGTAGTTCCTCTTTTGTGTACATTATTCTGTAACTTTTCGTCTTAAATATTTACCATAGCGATATGCCAAAAAACTATCCGATGCGTCCGACATATGTCCGTATTTCTCACATGCTATGCCGTCAACAAGTACCTTCTTTTTAGATTTCGTTCCGTTGCTATCTTCCATAACATTCTCAAAATCCGCAATAGTATAAACACATCCACTATCTACCCTTACATCAACATCATACCTTCCCCTTAACAAAGCCGTCATGAACTCCCTGCGTCCTATCTTTCCATATCCGACCGCCCTATCTTTTACATTCTGTTTCAATAAACAAAGTGAATTAGAACGCAAATAACGCCTTAACTCATTCTGAACTATTGAGAAGTAACTTTTTAGCTCCGTTGGCTGATTACTCGCTCCTGACGAATCACCGTACAAATATAAGCCATTTACGCATAAATGTGAGAAATCATTTAAAAAAGCCTTGCATGTTCTTTCAATAGTGTTCTTTGGTGACTTCATTGCATATTCTTTGATGCACCGTGCTTCATCTCTTTGTCCTGTTTTGACCTGCCAAACCTGTAATGTCATATACGGATTAACGTTAAAGTCAAAAGTGATGTGAAGTGGCAAATTAGGTAAATATCC
>OFQW01000109.1_pt1 | contig 15654 bp, 26 predicted proteins | sample 1542941 | NCBI WGS metagenome assembly OFQW01 (sample SAMN07774219, study PRJEB24372) | wastewater metagenome | isolation source: Exp Tend NO 90WW | collected 2016-02 | reverse complement strand
TTCAATCAATTTATCTTTTGCTTTATTAAAAGATGGATATAAGTAAGGGTGCGCCGGTAATCTGCCTTTCCCATTAACGTAAAATGTCATAGCTAATTCCTGCCATTGTTTAGGCAATACAGAAACATATTTAGCAGCATAAGGCCCTGTACCAAACTCAACATAAGCTGCATAATCAGCACTTGCACCTACTGTTGATGATAACCTACCAGGCTCCTGAAAAATAGAATTTTTTAACCTACCATCATCAACTATAACAGCCTGTTTTGATTCTAATTCTACCCTTAACCCAAACTTATCAAAACACTCCTGTATTTTAGGCTCAAACTTCTTAACATCAAATCTTGCTAAAGTTTTTTCTAAACCATCTATTTTTATATTAACTGCTCCCATTATGATATATCAACGTAAGTATCTGTTTTGGAAAATCTTAATACCAAAAAATGTTTGTAACCCTCTGATTCAACAGTCATGCTCTGCATCTTACATACCTGACCTTCATAGACCATCCCCGTATTTGAATTAATCCGCCCATCAAACCTAACTTTTACTTTATAATCATATACTATCATATCCTGCGACTGACTAAAAGAACTATTACCGCTCCTGTCTTTAATGTCAGCCCACTGGTTCCATCTTTCTGTTTCAACAGATTTCGTACCACCGCCTATATCTTGTGTATAGGATTCATTGTAAAGTATAACCCGCCGGTTCATCTTACCTATCATTTCTGACGGATTAAAGGATTAAGTAATTGCTTCGCCTCCTTAGATATACCACCCTCACCACGATTCTCATACATAAATAAAACCTGCTGCATTATAGCTGTTTTATAGACTTCAGGAACCGTTGTAAAACCTGCCGTATAAGTAACAGCCATTCGGCCATAAGGTGTTTGTATTTGGCTGAAATTGTACACAAGCGTTAAAGCTATGCCCTCCCAATTAACCGCCGTTGGTGTATTAGTAACAGGCCCATAAGGTAAAATAAAACCCCCGTTCACATTATTAATATCTGCTACTATTGTTCGTGTAATTATAGAAGTATTAGTGTACTGCTCACATATTAGCCTAGCTGTGGTTATCAATGAAGAAATCAAAGCATTATCAACACTCTGGTCAATCTTACCCCAATTGAGCATATCAACTAAAGTAACAGGCTCCGAACCTTCACTACTAAAAACTACATTGGTAGTACCATTATACAACCCCGCACTCATATCGGCTGAATATCCCCTATTCCTCCAGTAATAATCTTCGTTCCTTGTATAGTCCATTTTTAAAATTTAAAAAAGCCCCGCCCAATACAGGACAGGGCTTTTTATTATTACTAACTAAAATTAAGATACAGTTGCAAAATCACCACTGATAAAGTAATCACTACCATAAATAGGTAAAGCAATTCTTTCCTCGATTCTAACTGTAACCTGATTGCTCTGTGCATTGGTTCCATCTTCAAAGAAAAATTCAACCCTAGCAGGTTCCCTAGTTACTAAGTTTGCACCCATAACCCAATCGCCGGTAACAAATTCTGAAGCTGCAATTGCTGTTGACTTAAATACTTCAACACCACAAACAAACATCTTGCCACCGATCTTTTCTACCGCATTAACAGGTAAAGTATATTCACCTGAAGTAACACCTTTGTACAACCACAAAGCATACCAATCGCCTGGATTAACTAAAATACCACTAGCCTCACGATCAAGTATCTCTAACTGAGCAATAGAAGCAACAAGCATATCAATTCTACTAGCGGCTGTGAAACCAGCAGGAGCTGAATAAGCTGTAAAGTTACCTACTGTCTGAATACCTGAAATATTTGGTCTTGCACCATTACCAGTCAATAATTGGCTATCTTCCTGACGTAAAAGCAATTCAGGTAAACGGCTTTGTAAGAATGTAGTCATACCTTCAACATCATCCAAAAGGTTACGGCTCATTTTTAAGAAACCTGCAACCCACTCGGCAGGTACACTAGCTTCCTGAAATTTTAAACCAAACTGATTTTTAACAGCACCTTCAACAGTGTTGCCTAAAGAACCAGTACCAGTTATTTCTTTTACATAATCAAAGGTAGATTTTGCGCCCATTGTACCAGGCTGCAATAATTCTCTGATATGTAATTTTCTTTTAGCCAATTCAATGATACCAGGTTTAACGTAAGTAACAGATGCACCGGCAGTAGTAAAGGCATTACCAAAAGTCATGTCTTTAAGATCAAGCATCAGACTTTCACCTTTACGCAATGACTGCAATTTATCTGCATTCTCTTTGGTAGCAACAGCAAAAGCCTCACTGAAGTTTTTACCTTGTGTACCTGACTGAGTAAACCTGCCCTCTTTAACAAGTTTTTCCATTGCAGCCCAATCATCGGTTAGGGTTTTAATATCCGTAACCATTTTCTTTACATCTTCTGCTTTCACATCAGATGGTAATTGATTTAATTTAGCGAATTTCTCTTCTACTAAATCAAGCATTTTTTTATACTCCGCTTTAGAGTTTTCATCAGCTACTTTTAAAACAGCCGATTTTGTAGCCTCCAGTTCTGTAACTAAAAGGTCTTTAATTTCTTTGATTTCCATTGTTAATTAATTGAAAGTGTTTTTGAATGTTTTGAATGCCTCTTTTATTTGTGCTTCAAAATCCGGCTCCGGTGCAAATGCGGCGGGAGTGGTAATATCCTTGAATGCTTTTTGTAAAAATAATAACTCATCATTTAAGAAAAGGAAAGTAGTATCTGTAAAAGTACCACCATCGATAGCCTTTATAAGATTAGCTATCCTATCTTCTACACTTTTTAAACTCTTAACACCTATTAACGGAGTGTATTGATTTGCACCCCATGCCGTTAATGATGAAAATTCGTATAGTTTTATTTCGTGTATCTGTGTTGACTGATCTTTCCAGTCTGCTTCAGGATTAATAATTGTTTTCCTGATAGTATTGAACCCAATAGAGTGCTCTGTAATCAAACCGCTATCAACCATCTTTAAAAAATCCACCGCAATAGCATTGGAACCCACTTTACTTTCATACAATAATCCTTTGTTATCCTCCTCTAATGATAATGGGTTGCCAATTGGCTGTGATGTATTGTGATTAAGTAAGTGTTTTATTCTAGGCTGTAAAGATTTAGGGCCTTGCTCCTGAATAGTTTTAGTAAATGCACCCTGCATAATAATATCCCTATCGCTGTCAAGTGTACCAAATGAAGCGGCATACCCTGTTACAATACCTTCTTTCATATCCATATCTTTTATAGATGCTGATAAGAAGTGCGCTTGTTTGTGTGTGTAATCTGCCATATTTAAAGTAAAGTTAATAATAAATGCAACACTGTTGCAAATTTATTTTTTACAAAAAAATATTTTATTAAATACACCCCATTCTAATATACCTTACTCATGGCAACAAGGCAATGAAAAAGCCTATAATTAGTCGTTATATGTAAACAGGCGCATTTAATTAAGAAAAACCCATGCCACTGGCGAAGATAAAAGCGAAGATTATGGAAGATAAAGCAGTTAAAGGACAAGATATTATCTGGTCTTTAAAAAGAATGGAATTTTTATTAGAGCAAATATTATGTAATACCATTGGTGATAGGTACAGTGAATTACCAGAAGGTGATAGAAAATCTAAGATAGATGAGTCTTTAGGTTTCGTTCTTGATGATATGAAATCATTTTTTGAATCTCTTCCCCATTCAGATAAATAGTAAATGCAATTTCGCTTTTGCAAAGCGATGCTCCGCAACTTTTTTTCTTAAATAACCCCACTACACATTTGCCAACCTGAGTAACATAACGCAATAACATTATACGCTTTTTCATTTTATTTATTTTTAAAGGTTATTAAAAATAGCTAACTTCAAATCGCTGCGCAGCAAAAAGAAGCCTGAGCCGATGAAACGTTTACAAGTCCAAATTGTGAACGGCTGAAATCACTTGGGCTTTTTTGCACCATTTTTAATAACCTTTTGTGTTGCCACATAAAAAATAGGAATAACTTAGCTAAGATAAGCATTATATTGGAATAAATGCAACAGTACATCTACAATTACAACATTCAGCCGCACCTCCGGCCTTATCCCCTGGATAATCCATAGGCATACCCCCTACAATAAACTTAGCCTCCTTAGCAACTACCGTTTGATTTATTTCCTTATGGTGTAACCTTGTTCTACTATCCCTCGCCGCTATCCATATCTTATTTAATGGTAATCCGGTAGCAGTAGCGTTAGCCATTGAACCGCCATTAGCCGCAGCAACAGTTTCTGTCCTTGCTATTAATTTAGCCCTAATAGCTGTGAAGTCAGGGCTAACAAGCCTTTTAACTATTTCATCAAAACTCCATCCTGTTAAAGCTGCTTCACTTAATACCTCCTGTATTGTTCTTATGGTTGTTTGCGTAATATTTTCAGCGTCATTTAATAACCCGCCGTAAAAATATCTTCGCATAAAACTAACTATCCTTTCACTAAAACCCATTTGACCACCGTCTTTTTTCATTTGGCTTCTAGTTTTCCAAGCCCATGCTACACCCACGTTTGTATGAAGTTCTTTTAATAGCCCGTAAAGTTCTGATGATCTTATATAGATGGTATCTTTTGTTTCTATATACTTTTGTACCTGTGCTTTTAATACCTTATTTATCTTAGGCGTATAGATAATTTCCTGCCTCATTTGGAACCTATGAAAATCTAACCAGTATTTATTTTGCTCTTCATTAGTCATTTTATCTCTGTTCTAGGGTCAAAGTGTACCACCACCCTTAATAATGATTCAATATCAATCCTTAATTTAGCCCTCCTCTCTATCTCCCGCTTCCTTTCAACTTCGCAAGTAGGGTTTAAAGGTATTGCTTCCTCAACTATCCGCTTGATTTGTTTGTCCATAATCATTCGCTTGGTTGTCTAAAGGTGCAACATCAATATTCAAATCATCCAGTAAAGTATATCCGCTTTTAGAATAAAGTTTATCTGCTTGGGGATCTGTTAAGGTATCCATACCCATTGATATACGCATTTCATTTGGAACGATAAAAGGCATAGCTGCCCATGCTTCTGCATTTAATTTTTTATCATCCTGTAACTCTTTTACATCATCAAAATCAGCCCTGACGCTTTTGTTATCACCAAAGATTAGTTTAGTCCCTTTGGTAATACCATCACATACTCTTATAATATTAGGGATGATAGCATTGCTATACATATCCTTTCGCATCTCTTTTACATTGCTTTCAGTAGATGCTTTTTTATTGTTAAACAAAGTAGATGATATACTAAAGGCATTACATATCTTGTCAAAGTCAACATCACTCATAACAAGCGCATCCAGTTCAACTAAACTTAATCCTAACTGAATAACACCCATTTCACCGGCAGCAAAGTACGGCGCACCTTTATTATCACTATTCCTTAAAAACCTACCAAAGTTCTCTTTATGCTGCCCCATTATTGTTACTTCATTATTCAATGCTTCACCACCGCTTCCCCTTACCGAATCAATACCAGGCGTTTTATCGAATACAATAGAAGGTACACCACCGTTTTGCATCTGAGAAACTGATGCACTCATATTAGCCTGTAACCTTGTTAATCTTTGTGCTAAAGCCTTAATAGGACTCATACCCCTATGCTTCTCGTTGTATCTTGTTGTAGGATTAAAATACTTTATATAAATAACTTCATCGGCTCTTAATTCAAATGTAGTTTGGGTATCTTGATACCTATATCCAATAATCGGGTTAGGGAAAACAGCACCTAAAATAACTGTCATAAATGACGGGTGCAAAAAGTAAGTCTTTAACTTACCCTTATTAGGGCCCAACTGTAAAACTTCTTTATACATAAAAACCTCACCGCATAGCCCTAAAAAAGTATATAAGGTTTCTTTATCTTCAAAAGTAAGTGTTTTTAAATATTGATTAAGTGGATCCGTTGCAGGTAAATCTTCTTCTGTAAGATCATTAATCCCGCATAAAGGTATCTGTGCTGATGCTGTGGCCAACCTGGATACTACTGAATAAACATCATCGAAAATATTGTAGGCATCTATTTCTTTAACTGATTGCCAGTTAGGAAATATCATTGTGCGGATATTCTGTACCGCCGTACCTATATTAAAATTTTGTAGTGATTTAACCGTTTCAATTAACTGAAGATTATTTTTTCTTAGAGCCTTTATTCCAAAAATATCCATAATTTTAAATTTAATATATTGCGGCTCTAAATTTAGCCTGTGGCTTTAGTTCAAAGTATTCTCTCATCATAATAGTATCTGAAAAATCCGGTGATCTCCCTATCATTTCTTTAATTTTATCTTTAGGCACTACACCTTTTTTCATATCACTATCCAATGCCTTTTGCTTAACTTGTTCTAATTCTTCTATAATCCACTGCTTAATTTCTTCAGTTTCACATTGTAAATATAAACCGTTTTTATTTATTCTTTCTGAAATTTTAAAATAGCATTGACTTTTAAGGTTATCAAAGTTTTCAGGTATAGCATTTCCTTTAGCATCATACTCACCACCTGGTATAGGTAAAGCTCTTGCATTATTTACAAAACCTTTAACGCCTAACATATCAACAGGCCCACCACCCATACCATCGCTATCAAGTAAGGTATTACTTCTTCCGGTTTGATTTCGTTGCATTGCTGCGGCTATGTAAGTTGTAGTAACATCTAAAGTCTGTTTAGTATAATACTTTACTTTACCCCTCCAGCCGTTCCATTCTATAATTACAATCTTATCACCTCCTAAACGTGCAATATCGGCGGTTATATATTTTTCACCTTCAGTTACATGGGTATTAGTAAACACATCAAGTATCTTATCATATTGTATTAAAGCTGACGGATCATCATCATACTCCCAATTCCCGAATAATAACCTTTCTTTTTCATTCTTACTTAATGACTGATCTAATTGCTCAAAGTAACCCTTATCAATCATTTTATTATCTTGGATAAAAGCCTGTATAAATCTTTGGTTAGGTTTTAAAGTCCCGTTTCTAAAAGGTAAATAGTAATCCCTGTAAGTGTAGTTTTTAGATGGATTCCCTGTCTGTAATAGTTTCCTTTTAAGATTATAGTAATCGTTTTTCCATCTACCTATTGAAGCTGCTAAGTTGTTTTTAGCCGGTAAATCAAACTCCCCTGCTTCTTCGATAAAGCCTCTTGTAAATTCCATACTACCAAATCTTTCATAAAGGGGATCTGATGGCATATAACTAGCTTCTAAAAAAAGCACCTTACTGCCATTTTTAAACTCAAAGAAATTATCCTGCCCGTTAAACTTACAGTAATCATCTTGTTTTATTCCCCACGATTGAAATACTTTACTAATAGTAGGTAGAGTAAACTTTCTAAGATCGTTTAATTTTTTACGGGCAATGAAGTAACGGGTATCAGGGTAAGCAAGTGCATCACCGAAGATAAGATTAACGCCTGTAAATGATTTAGCCCCTCCCTTTGCCCCGCCATAATAAATATCAGTAATGCTATCATCTACCCACGCTTTTGCACAATCCTTTTGCTTATCGTTTCCATGTGTCTTAAATGGTAGTGTCATCAGTTACGTTCATTAATGTATAACCAAATGATTTATAATCATTCCAGTTATATAATTTTACCGCTTTATAATTATCAGTACCAGTGAACCCTTGTTCCTTCCAAATAATCATACAGCCATTATCTATATTACAGGTTTTATAACCTATGTTTATATAATCACAAACCCGCATAGCCCACTTATACACATCACCCCACCATTGCCTTGTTTCTCGTGGAACAATAGTACCAGCTTCATTCTCCGGCAACACATCGTGTATAACAATAAAGCCATTATCAGATAAACATTTTAAACTGTTTTCAAAATCCCTTTGCACCTGGTCGGCATGGTGTAACCCATCAATGAAAATCAAATCAAACTCTACCTTACCTAATACTTCTTTAAAGTAATCATCTGAAGTCATACCCCTTATTTCGCTATCATTAACATCAGGATCTACCCCTACTTTATTTTTGCAGATTATTTTATTGTAGTTGTTAGCCTTATTGTAAACGCCTATTTCAAGATATTTGTTAAGGTTATATTTTAATGCCAAAGCATTAAGTAGCTGAGTGTGGTTAGTTATCATTTTTATTCTTTATATGCTCAATAATAGAATCAATGTAAACAGCAGCACCTACCGCGCCACCTTTACTGTAAATATACTTTATATTTTTTTTGTGATTTATTTCAGAAATTACCGGCATTGGAACCTTATACGTTTTATTAGGATCTATTATAGTTTCATCCGGTAGGATATTAGTACCATACTCAGCAATCAAATCTACCCCTTTAACAATGTGATATTCATGTATAACCTTTTCAATACTTGGTAGTTTGCGGCATAGCCTTAATATCTTTTTTAAACTTGATTTTTTTCCCATTAGTGCCTTAAATGTTTATGTTTGATATATTTAAATTCCTTAGATTGGCTATAATCCCAAAGGTACATATTTATAAAGTTTACATCTTTGGAAACAAAAGCAAAAGCCAACTGATCCCTTACCGACTGACTACTTAACTCCTTCCACCATGCCTCATGCAGCTTTATATTTTCATCTGTATTTTTCCTTAACAATATACCACTGGTTATTAATTTACAGCCGTATTCCGGTACATCCAAAGCAATATATCTTTTCCATTGCTCATCTACCTTACCGCCATCGCCTCTACCGTTTGCATTGCACGATCTGCACTCATGGTATATTGAATTTCTTAACGGGTGTTTAGCACAATTAAAATCTGTCTTATATCTTAAAGCCCACCAACCATTCAAATCAATATTAATCTGAAAAGAAGCATCTACCCACATTGAATACTCCCAATCAATCCAACCCATTATTTTTACCCACCTGGCAGTACGTTGAGGCGTATCAATAACATCCATTTTAACTATCTTCCAAACATCAGATTCTAAAGACTGATCTGTAAAACATATATAATCCCATCCTTCACTAACAATAGCCGGTGTTTTTAATTCCTCATAATCGCCGAATATCGCCGTATAACATACCTTATTTTGTTTGCTCATGAAATAACGGGTTAAATTCTTTTGTTTGATACACATTCATCCAGTGATCTATCATTTCGTCTAAAGTTTGCTCTGTTGTATATTCAGGAACCCACCCTAAAGCCCTTATCTTACTACTATCGCCTTTTAAGTAATTCAGTTCCTGTGGCCGGTTATATTTTTCACTATTGAAAGTCTTTATCCTGACAATACTAATATCAAGTTTATTAAAAACATAATTAGCTATCTGGTTAATACTACTTGTAGATCCTGTACTTACTACCCAATCACCAGGCTCCGGCTGTTGAAGCATTAAGTGCATAGCCCTTACATAATCTTTACTGTTGCCTATATCCCGATAAGATAATAAATTACCTAATTCTAAAAAGTCCTGCAAACCTAATTTAATCCTGACAGCCGCTTTGCAAATCTTTTGTTCAACAAATGCTTCACCTCTTCTGTATCCGCTATGATTAAATAAAATACCATTACTGCAATGTAATTTATAGGATGCTCTGTAAGTTCTTACTAAATGATAAGCCATTAACTTCGCACAGCCATAAGGGCTAACAGGGTGCATAGGTGTTGTTTCCCTTTGGTATCCATCTTCATCAACACTACTACCAAACATCTCACTACTAGATGCTTGATAAAACTTTGCTTTAGGGCATGACGTTCTAAAAGCCTCTAACATATTTAAAACACCTATTGAATTTACCTCACAAGTAAACTGAGGTATACCAAAAGATACCCTAACATGGCTTTGTGCTGCTAAGTTATATATTTCATCCGGTTGTATCTGTTTAAGTAACTTTTCCAACCCTCCCTGATCTAACAGATCACCATAGTAAGTTTGTACGTTTAATCCTTGCAGCCTTATATCCTGTGATTCACTTGTAGAGTGCCGTCTAATAATACCATGCACTTCATAGTTTAATGATAATAGGTATTCAGATAAGTTAGCCCCATCTTGACCACTTATTCCGGTTATAAAAGCTACTTTATTCTGCATCTTTAAATATTTCTTTTGCCTTAATTACTGATGACAATTTTCCGGCTACATATACTTTAAGTATAGTTTTTTCTTGTAACAGCTTTAAAAAATAAAGTAAAAAACTACACAAATAATACCATACTGTTTTATGAGTTGATACTTTAATAATTATCTCTGCCATATTATGTAGTTTTAAATATTTTCATCTGTGTTAAATCCGGGTAATCTGCATGGCTCCATATTCTAGGAGGTGTATCAATAGCTGCCTGTAATTTATCCAATCCTAATTGTGCTGTTTCCGGTGTCATGTAATAATGATAACCCATTGTATCAATATCTTGATCCCTCCACGCTATACTAGGCAACCTACCATCATAACTCATTTTCTTTAATTGGTTGTAGCTTGTTTCATCAGGGCAAAGTATCATCCCCCCCCTGCCTAAAGATAAATGCTTTTGGTATTGAAAGGAAAGACACATAAGCCCATTAAAATCACCCTCAATGTAAGTATTTCTACCCCACATAACTGCTGCATCTGCAATACCAGTAGCTACTGGGTAATAATTTTGCCATTCCCAATCATGCCACTCAAGCTGGATGCCCAACTTATCCGCCAACATAGGTACTGATAAATATGTTTTTTTAGGGCAGTCAATCTGTGTTATCCATTTCATTGATAGCCTATACCTCAAACACAACTCCAACCCATGCGTACAGCTATCAACTGCAACGGCATAAGGCGCACCAAAGAAATCAGCTATCTTCTTTTCAAACTCTGTAACGGTATCCCAATTTACCATATCAATATATAGTTTGTTTCCCTTTCGCCTGTTATATCAGGTATTCGGGAATGTGGAAAATCTAAATTAACAAAATCAGTATTGCAAGTTATATAACCATGCTTAGACTTCTTTAACACTTCATTAATATAAACATCATTATCTTTTATTTCACTTAAAGCATAATTACTGATAACTAAATCATACTTCTTCCCTGTTGGCTCTGTGAAACAATCAGCACTACAATATTTCTCCTGCAATTTAGTAACTTCCGGTAAGTCTATAATATCGTAACTCTCAACATCAAAGTAATCTGTTATCGTTCTGCATTGGCCTCCATAACCGCCACCGATCTCTACTATATCAAAACCATGAAGAGAACCAAAGTTAGTAATTAAATTCGATAATACACCTATGTACTGCATTGTTGATGTACTATATAATTTATTGCCAAAAAGGTGTTTAATTGGGCTACCATAAAAATCATTGGTAAAATTGAAATTCAATAGTTTTTCAGGTATTACATTAAAGTATTCATCAGCTATTGATTTAGGGCAATGCTCAAAAATAGGGTGCAACCTGGCATCACTTTTAAACGTATTAATGTTATTACAGGCATCTTTACAGGCTTGTAAATAGTTTTCTAAAGTTTTACCTTTAACAATCCAGTTAAGCATAGCATTGTACGTTTAGTGATATTAAAATATCTTTATAGTAAGCTGCCGAATGATCGTCAAAGGCAGCATGTTCCGTTTTCTTATGATCGTAAAATCCTATACTATTAAACCCACACAATTCAAGTAAATCCTTTAGCCCGTTATAATCATAAACTGTTTTATGATATATAGCCGGTTCATTCATCTTACCGTACAACGGGCCAAGTAAAGGTGAAGCCATCCGGCGAAGTACACCCCAATCAGGTGTAGCTATTCTCAATTTACCCATTGGTTCCATAACCCGCCGCCATTCCTTTAGTATCGGTATTATCTCCTCCCTATCAAAATAAGCAATCAAATGACTGGCATAAATATAACCAACTGTATTATCTTCAAAAGGCAGCTTAGTAACATCATGGTATTGGATATGTGGCAACCGCTGACTATCAATATTAATCCAATCAATACCAAAATCCCTTTTGCCGCACCCTAAATGTAGCTTAACCATTAGTTAATAGTTTAATCATTTCAATATCTTCGTCCATCATCCCTGATAAGTTAAGTTTATGCGGATCGAACCTTCGTACTCCTTCATTATGTTTAACGGGAGGATGCAGGAACCCGATTATATCCCATCCGTCATTCTTTGGATCCTGTGTTTCAAAAGTCCAGGGATCCATATTAGGCAGTAAGTAGGTTAAAAGATAATCTCTATTCCATGCTGAAGGTTGTGTTGATAATCTATATCTTGAAGTAGGTGAAGCGTAAATTAATCCCTCTTTCCCCATATTAAACTCCCTGTGCTGTATATCGCCGGTTAAATCAACCCTGCCTACTTTACCAACAAAAGATATACTGTATTCTTTTACAGGTGCTTTAAAGAATGTATCTTCCATAAGCCATATAAACCATTCAGGCTGCTTACTAAAATACTTTCTTAGATCATTGCTCCACTCCGATACATTACCTTGAACACCCATTGAATGAAAGGTAAAATTATCGGGTAGGTTATTAGGCTTTTGATACCCTACCACTTCGCACTGTTGGTTAGGCCAATATTTATTAAACAAGTAAACGAATACCGGCATTAAATGTAAATACTTATCTGAAGTTGTACATACTATTTTCATATCATTACTTTATCTGACTGCTGACCTTTGTAAGGGCCTGTTTTAAACTCGTAAACAATAGTATCATCGGACATAAATAAGTAATTGTGGCCCCCTTGTAAAGTAATTGAGCAATCCCCAGGCTCAAGTATATCTGTATGTACTACTTCGTTATTCAAGTCATATAAAGTTACCTGTACCAACCCTGATACCACTACCCACGATTCCTGCGGGATATAAACCTGTGCTGATCGCATCTGCATTAAATGCCTGTGAGGTAAGTAGGTAGTAGCTTTGTTTTGTTTTATTGCAGCACATTGAATAAAATTATCTGTATCTACTAAATCAATCCTCCCTAACTGTATATCCCTTTTACGGTTAATGATATGCAGCAGAACAGTAGGATCTATTTTTGAATAGATATTCATAAGATTGAATTTAAAAACGCCGCTACCGTTTTAGCCTCTTGTTTTGATATTGTAATAGATTCAAATTTGTCATCTATTTCTTTATCAGTAATATTAATAAAAACTTCATCCCCATCTTCTTCTTCATAAAGCATTTCTAATTTATTAGTTTCTTTTGAATTGTAAATTGTTAATTCTTGCGACATAGTATTTATAGTTTATAAGTTTCATCTTTAGCATCTAACCCTCTATTAGGCCCCCTTGTAGAAAATCCAGCCCACAAATCAAAGACAGCCCCTAAGTCAATAGCCACACCTCCACGATCCCGCATCCAGTTACAATATATCTTACCTATTACACCTGCACCGACTAAACATGGTACACCACTACAATTAGCAGCATCTAACCACCATTCTATTTTATTAAACTGATCGGGGTAATGCTTATCCCCTTCCTTGTAAGTAGATGTAAATTTAGCCTCCGGAGCAATGATATAGCTATTAATGATAATAGTGCTGTACTTAGCCCGTATCTGATCGTCAATGTTCCTGCATGATATGTAGTTAATTTGTTTTTTACCGTTAAGCCATTTATCCAATTTACCTGAGTAAAGAAGATCATAGCCTATATCTGTACTGGTAAACTTATTTGTCTTAGTTAGCGGCTTAACAACATTTTCAACATTAATCCAATGTTTATTTAATTCCCCTAAGTTTTTCTGCATAGGTAAGCCTACTATATCAGCACCGCTATAAGCTATTATAAGATTCTTTCTAACCTCTTCCACTTCACTCATAATAGGTTCATACCCCATTTGCCTTTTCATCACTGACTGAATACACAGTTGATAAGCAGCTAAATCTTTATTAGATTCTAACACTATCTTTTCTCCATCACCAGCTCTTATTATAGATACCGGCCTACCTAATTTCAAAACATTGAAAATATCTTCTGTATTTAGTATCAAAATAAATGCTGTTTAGATCCTGTTAATAGTCGGTATGTATGCCAAAGGTATAACCCATCCATTCTTAGGACTGGTACACCGGTTGCCCGTACCCTATTAGTAAAGTCATTATCAACACCTAATAGATTAAACGGCCCCCTATCTTCATACACCTGTTTTTCTGCAAATTTATGATTAACCCATATTGATTTAGGTACTACCATACAAAAACCTGAAACAAAGCCCTGTAATTGTGTTACTCCGTAGAGCATTGATAATTGTGTTTCTGCTATAACCAGGTGTTCCCGCATATTTGCATTATCCCTTATTACAGGCATCTGTTGCTCTGATTTTTCATGTATTCGATTAGTCCAACAGGTTAAAATTACATTAGGGTACATTTTAACGTACTCAGCTAAGTGTATTCCATAATCAGGGGTTAGCCAACAGGTATCGCCATCTCTAAAACAAATATGATCGCCATCAGGTACTAAAGCCATAGCATCATTATACGCTTTACCTAAATTCTTATCTAAACTGTAAGGCACTATATCGTGTACCATAATTTATTTTAAAACACAAGTGGTGTTTATGTTATTCCCTAAGTTATCTTTAGCTTGGTAAGGCATCGGGCCGCAATATGTATCAGGCGGCCTAACATATCCATTACTGGCTCCGTAAGTACAGGTATAGCACTGTGATACCTTTTTACACGAAATTAAAAGACAGCTAATAAAAATAAATACTATTATCCTTTTCATTATGTTACTATTGTTCCGGTAATAATTGGAATATCTTGACCTTCTTTATTAGTGAAACCTGTTTCTACCTTATCCCTCCAACCCATATTTTTTAAGGCAAAGATTGCTCCTGTTGGTGTAGTAGAGTGCAATTTGTTTTCATATTGCGATTCGACAAAAAATGTAGCTTTTTTAATTATGCAAGTAAATTGTTCCTTTTCTTTGTAGTCATAAATGCTTTGCCGATCTGTAAATCCTAAGAAATAAGCTAAACCTGTTATGGTTATAGGTTGCTTCTCTAATATTTGTATATCAAAGTAACCCTGTATAGCTTGTTCTAATTCTTCAGGAGTTTCATACATCAAAGGTCTGCCTACTTTAGCCATATTGTAAAGTTATATAAAGTATTTGATTATTGTGCTAACCAGTTAAATTTTTTTTCTCTGATTTTAATTTCCTTTATTTTAGTTTTCACTTTATCATTATCCTTCGCCCTCCTGGTTAGTGCTGCTAAGTATTTTTTTTGCTTATTCATTATCAATTACAAATTGTACGTTGAATATTGTTTTTATCTCCCTGTGTTTTTTTACACCATTGTAGCTTAAATTATTGTCTTTGGCATAGCAAGGTATAGTTTTCAGGTTAAGGAATTGTCCGGCAAATTCAATAAGTTGAACCATATCGTTGTTAGATAATTCTCCTTTGTCTATCCTTTCTCCTAAATGGGTAAGTATTGTGTTGATTAATAGTTCTTTAGACATGGTTCACTTTTTTGAATTGCGAAAATAAGCGAGTTGTAGGCAATTTGACGACTACCATTCATCGGTATCGTAGCTATCTTCAAGTTGCTCTCTATATCGTTCTTCAATATCTTCATAATGTGCTTCAAGTTCTTCCCATCCTCTCAATGCCGAGCTATTTATTACGACAAGTCGGGCAAAGAAAGATGGGAAG
>OFQW01000107.1_pt1 | contig 15756 bp, 33 predicted proteins | sample 1542941 | NCBI WGS metagenome assembly OFQW01 (sample SAMN07774219, study PRJEB24372) | wastewater metagenome | isolation source: Exp Tend NO 90WW | collected 2016-02 | reverse complement strand
CCAAGATGAGTATCCGCTGGCCTTGGGCTGCTCGGTTGAGGACGTCTTCGGTCATGAGACTGTTCATTGGGTGGCTCGATTCACTCAGGCAATGCCCAGGTCGTAGGGGTTGACGCCCGTGCCGTCGCCCGCTTCCCGGTTGCATTGCAGGTGCGCGGGTAACCAGTTCGCAGGGTTCCACGTGAGGTCAGGCCGCAATGACCGGCTGAGCACGTGCTGCACTGAGCATGACCATGGGCTTGGGTAGCGCAGTCGGTAGTCAATGGCCGTGTCGCAGATGCAACACCGGGCGTTGCTTGCCTGGCCTAGTGCACGTACGCGCTTGAGCGCTTCGGCTGCTCGGCGGCCTGCCCACGGCGGCGGCTGACTCATCGCTGCCTCAACGCTCGCGTCAGCAGGTGGTGCGCCCCGGCGTCCATCCGATCATCGGGGGTGCACTGTCCACACCACGCCTTGACGATCGGGGCTGGTCGTGGGATGGCGTCGTACTCGATGCCGACTGGCCGTAGCCACGACACGTCACCGAGCGGGGTGCCGCAGTAGTCGCACTTCTCCGTGGTGGGTAGGTGGTCGATGATGTCGTTCATTCGAGTGGCGATTGCCCCAGGTCTGCGCGCCACTGGTCGATCAGCGAGCGGACCTCAGGCGTCGGTCGGTACCACTCACGCCCATGGGATCGATGTGCTGCGAGCGAGCGGTGCAGGTTGCGCTCGTCGTCCATTGTGCCGAAGCGGATGGCGAGTAGCTGGCAATCCTGACCGCTCTTGCTGCGCAGGTGGTCGAGGCGGCGAATCACGTCGGCGGTGTAGCCGATCTTGATCTCGTCCCCGATCGCCGCAGCGTAAAGCACTGAGCCCAACTCGGCGACGGCCTTCGACGCCGATCGCTTGGGCATCGTTGGCTCTCCGTGCGACCATGGCATGTTCCGAGAAGTGACCAGGCTATCCGGCGGGGCGCCAGGGTAACCGCTATGGTTGTGCATCAGCCGCTCCTTGTTAGCGGTTAGATTCCCCTCGTTGAGCCGGACCGCCAAGTTACGGCTCCGGGGGAATCGCTTCCTACCTCTGGACAGAGTTGTTTTCGGGGTAGATGGCGTCACACATGCTAGCAGACGAATCGCACGCATGTCATTCATCCCTCATGAAATGTGTTGCGCGGTGGGCAGGCCGAGCTTCTGCCGCGCCCAATCGAGGCCATCGGTGGGCGCCAGCAGCGACTCCTTGCCGCGCCGTCCGACCTTGCGCAGATCGCCGCGCTCAACCCGCTTGCGGACCGCTGCCTCGCTGATGCCGAGCACTGCCGCCGCTTGGCTGGTGGTCAGGGACTCACGCTCACGCATGGAGATCACCCGGTCACAGCGCGTGCACTCCGCCACCGCGAGTGTGTCGGTCTCGTAGGTGGTGATGGGCTGGCCGCACAGTGCGCACGTGCTCCACCCGCTGGCACGCTCCACCCGCTCGATCAGGGCAGCTCGCACGCGGCACACCTCGCCCGTGATCCACTCGGTGCACCAGTCGTCGGTGGTCCACCAGTGCATCGTGGCCAGCAGCCAGCGCACCTCGCCGCGCCAGGTCGCATCGGTCGGTCGTTCGGGGAAGGTGCGCCAGGTCTCGGTGTCGCACTCCTCGCCCACCACGCGCACGCACCGGGTCAGGGCGGCGAGTAGGTCGGTGGAGTGCTGCCGTTGGATGCTGCGGTCGATGGTGGCCAGGTCCAGCCCGGGTGGGAGTCGGGGTCCGGGGTCGGGGTGGATGATCCGCGTGGGGTCGATGCCACCCGCAGTTGGCCCGCGATCCTCGGCCGGTGGTGCGGTGCGTGCGGCGAGGCCGGGCAGTTGGGCCAGGTACTCAGCGAGGCGGGCCGGGCGTGCGATGACGCTAGGGCCGCCATCGATCACCAGGGGTGCGCGGTCGCAGCGGTCGCGTGGGGTCGCGCTCATTGGTTGTCCTCGTCCGACAGTGGGCGGCCGGTCAGCACGTCGATCTGGTGACGCGAGTCGCCGGGTGGCTGGTATCGCCTCAGTGCGGCATTGAGTCGCTCAGTGCGGGCTGCCTCGTCGGGGTTGCAGTCCTCACAGAAGAACGGGTGCCCTTCATCCTCGTCTTGGGCACGGCCGCAGGCGCATCGCGGGTAGCACTCCGCGCAGAACGCGAACGGCTCGGCGATCAAGCCGAAGTAGTCAACCCACTGCTCGGTTGCTGCGTCCCTATCGATCCAAGCTGTGAACATTTCGTCTATGTCGCCCGTGGATCTGCCGCAGCCATCGCAGACGACCTCGTAGTAGGTCACTTCTCGAACACTCACTTCTGCTTGCCTTTCGGTGTCGGTACTTGATACTCGTGCCAGGGTCCGAGGGTGCCGTCCTGCCCTGCGACGGCGGTGTAGCCGTGGTCCGCGCGCGGGATGCCACAGATGGCGCAACGGGTGGTCATGGCGCGCTACAGATTCGGTGGCCCTCGCCGCGCCGGGCGGGTGTGGTGGAGGCACAACACCAGGCGCACCCGTCGTGATGCTTATTCCTGAGCCTCGTGACTTGGCTCTTCAGACACTCGTTCTCGGCCAGCAGTTCAGCCAACCAGGCGGGTGCGTTCGCGATCAGGTGGGCGTCGGCGTCGTTGTGGGCGTACGTGACGCCGCCCGTCTCGATGAACAGCATCGGGCCGTTGCCGGGTTCGTCAACGAACTGCCCTACCCCGAGGTGACCATAGGCCGGGTATGTCTCCCACGGCCCCGGCGTTGCGGCCTCCAACGCGGCCCGGATTCGGCGCTTGGTTCGGCGGTTGCTCATTCCTGCTCCTGTCGGTTGTTGCGGATCGCCTGCCGGATGGTGGCGATGTGTGCTTGTGCTCGGTCGGGGTCGGGGGTGGCTTCGATCATGAGTTGCGCCATCCGCCGCGGGTCGGCTGGTGGCAGTTGCGCCGCAGTCGGTTGCTGTCCGGCCGCGATCGCCGCGCGCTGGGCTCTGAGCCAGCCGACGTAGCCGGCGGCGTCCAGACCTGCGGGCGGGTTGGGCAGTTGGGTTTCGGTCAGGCGTTGGGTTCGCAGTCGGTTGATGCCGCCGATGATGTGGCCCGGTTCGATGTAGCGGGATCGGCCAGGTTCGAGCGGCATCGACGCGAGGGCGGCTACTGCCGCTTTCGCATCGTCGTAGCTGTAGCGCCCGAGGGTGAGCGCCCAGCCGTCCGGGGTGAACTCGTCCATTGCCTGCGCGGGACATACGGCTTTGACGAGTCGGCACAGGCGTAGGGCTTCTGCGGTGTTCATGAGTCGCTCCCCATCTCGACTCCGAGCCGGGCTGCTGCTCGCTCAAAGAGGCTGTCGGTCTCTTGCTGGCGCCTGTTGCCGTTGGTGCGGGTGTCGGCGTTGCGCATCCAGTTGCGCCAGGTCGCGTCCCAGTCGAGCTTGGTCCCGCGCTGGCCGGAGATGCCGATCCAGTAGTCGCAGAACTTGCGATGTTCGCCGGCAAGGTCGAGGTTCGGCTTCTCGGTGAGGATGGTTTGCCGAGACTCGGCAGATGGCACAAATGAATCGGGGTCGAGTCGGGTGCCCGTTTTGCGGGGTGCGCGCGCTTTGTGCGCGCCCAAATCTCCCTCTACCTCTACTTCTACCTCTACTTCTACCTCTACTTCTGCGACGGTTTGCGATTCGGGGCGCGACTCGGGAGCGATATCGCCATCCGATCGGGTGCGATTCGGCCCCGATTCGGGTGCGATACACAGGTCGCAATCGTGTGACGTTGCGCCGCGCGAGACATGCCAGCGCATGTGGTTTCCGCGCAGTCCAGCCTCAGACCGCGCCGCCTCCCATGCGTTCCACTTCTCCCACGACCGGATCAGCCAGCCCTCGCCGTCCTCGATCCACAGGCCATGCTTGACCAGCGACGCGGCGACGGATTCGGGGCTCCCCATGCCTGCCCCGAGTTCGGTGAGGTCGAAGTCCTCAATGCGCCCGTCTGTGCGGTCCGAGCGGCAGTGGGCGAGCGCCCGCAGGTACATCAGCTCGCCGTCGTTGCCGCAGCGTCGTATGGCCCTGTCGCGCCGATAGTGGATAAATAGGGGCACGAACTCATCGGGGATGGTCCTAGGTGCCATAATGGAGGCAGTCCTCTCCGGGTCTTACTACTCGGATACCATGAATCACCGTCTGACTACGCATTTCATGCCGACTTTCGGGTGCGGGGGTCGCTCATGTCGGCGGGCCGGATACGCACCCACAGGTCATGCCGTCCGACGCGATCGAGTGACCGTTCGACTGATGACGCTTTCATGTTGAACCGGGTGCATAGTTCGGCGAGGCAGCAGCCCAGCTCGGCGGCCTCGATGAGTGTTTCGGTGGGGGTGGTGGTGCGTGGTTTGCGTGGCGTGTCGGGTTGCGCGTCGGGCTGGTCGAGTTCGTCGTCGTCCCATGCCATCGGTGGTGCCCATCCGGCAGCCTTTGCGCGGCGGATGCTGAGGGCGACGGCGGCTTGCCGTTTCGGTGTGTCGGCGGGCGGCGGCTGGTCCCACAGCTTGTTGTAGACGGCGATGACGCGTGCCCTGGTGTCGGTGGTGACGCAGCGCAGGGTGGGGCGTTGCATCCATTGCCAAACCGCTTGGGATGTGACCCCGAAATGTGGGGCGAGCTCCCTCTGTGACCAGCCGATTGCGGCCAATGCCCTCAGCCGCCGCCTGGTGCCGGCGATGGGCACCAGGCCGGCGGTAGCGGTCGTGATGGGCAGGACGGACATGATGGCAACAGCGACGCGGTGCTGGACGCGGTGGCGCTCGGGGGCAATCTGGAGCGTGCTGTACGTCAACCCGGCCATGTCGGCGATTTCTTGGAGGCTCATGGTGGATCGGAGCCGGGCGACGTGGTCTCGCACCGGTCCGGCTGGGGTCAGTCCACGTCCGGTGTCACGGCGAACCCGGGCCGCTTTACACGTGCGGGCGCGAGCCTCTAAGCATGAGGTGCAGCGGCAGGCGTCCACTGTGTAGCAGGCGTTGGAGCCAGGCTGATGCCGTGTGCAGGTGTGGTCAGGCATCGTCGCCGTCCTTGATCCAGTAGAGCGCGCCGTCGTCGTCCGTGGTCCATCGGTTGAGTGTGTCGCGGCGCCTGGATGCCATGACGAACTGAGCCCAGACGGTCGGCTTACCGTCTGCCCACAGCCCGAGTTCGGCCAGCTTCGCGATGGGGCGCGATGTGCCGGTGCCCTTTTCGAGCGCGAGCCGCTGGGCCTTCGTGAGCTCTGCCCACGTGTCGTAAGCGGTGAGCAGCCAGGCCATGAGTGCGATGCCAGCGGGGACGGCGAACGTCGCGACGCTGCTGTCATCCTGCCGCCCTTCGAGTCGGACGTCATGAATGCCACCCTCGGGTAGCCGCCAGTCTTGGGTGAGTCGCCGGTTAGGCATCATCGGTCTCCGTTCCGGTGTCGGGGCGGGGTGCTTGTCGTGCGGCCCGGAATGCGGCTTCTGCGAGTTTGGGTCCGCCGGCGACGTGGCTGTTGCTGGCGATGGCTCCGAGGGCTAGGAGGGTGCCTGTCGGGAGTGCGCACGGGCAGCACGGGCCGGGGTGGCCGCGGCCAGGCATCGTCATGGCTTCACCCACGGTCCGACGGTGGTCAGGTCGCAGTCGCAGACCGTCCGGACGCAGACACCAACCTCGATGCGCCGGTCGGGGCAGTGACCATTCAGCAGCTGCTCGACGCGCGTCACGCATTGCTGCCAGCGGTCCGGGTTGACCTTGTGGCGGGTGTAGCGGATTTCGGCGAGCGCTTCGGCGACCAGCGCTCGGAGTTGGGCGTCGGTGATGGTGGCGGCGGTCATGCTGACTCGTCCAGGTCGAACAGCGACGGCATGGTCAGGGACTCGTCCAGGTCGCGCATGTTGTCCACGGCCGTCTGCCAGTACGACGGTTTTAGCTCGATCCCGACCGATCGCCGGCCAAGCTTGCGCGAGACGTACAACTCGCTCCCCACGCCTGCAAACGGGGTCAGGACCGTCTCGCCCGGGTTGGTGTAGAGCTTGACGCACCGCTCGATGAACGGGAGTTGGAGCGGGCACAAGTGGCGCTCATCGTCGTTGTCACGGGCAATGCGGACGTTCAGTGTGTCGGATTCGTTGATACCGAACCAAATCGGGGACAGCCCGCCGTCCTCGTCCAGCCATCCGCCTGCCGTGGCGTCTGCCCAGATGGGTGATGCCCACTCGATCCAATCCTCATTGGTGAGTTCTCCGGTGAGCGCGTCGTGGGGGATGGGGACCGCGTTATCGCCGGGCTTGCGGAACAGCAGCAGGTAGTCAGCGAGTGCGGGCCGAATCTGTGCCGAGTCCCGATTCTTGGTGACGAACATGAGGCTGTGCGCCTTGGTGCGGATTGCCTGCGCCTGAGGGTTCTTGAACACCGTTACTTCTCCGTGGAAGTACCACCCGACCGACTGGAATAGGCGGATCACGTCACCCCGGAAATCGGTTAGTGCGACATAGCCGTGGGTTGCCTTGGTGGTGGTGAGTTGCTGGACGTGGATAGCCGCGATCCGGCCGGGCTTGGTGACCCTCAACTGGTGTTCCACGATGTACCTGTAGTGCTCTAGAAACTCGGTCCGGCTAGCACTGTTGCCCAGGTCGCGAGGCGATGGGCTGTAGGTGAACAGGGACTCGAACGGTGGGGAACACACAGAGAAGTCGATCGAGTCGGTTGCCAACTCCCCGAGTCGCTCGCACGAATCACCCAGCATGAGGGTCCACATGTCGGCGGTGGCTTCGTCGGTGGTGTAGGTATCGGTCATGCGGCTGCCCTTCCTCGGGTCATTTCGTGGATCAGTTCGTCAGTGATTGATGCCGCTTCGGATTCCTTGCGGGACACGTTCGCGGCGATGGTTTGCTCAGCTTGGGACAGCACGATGTGGGCATTGACGACTCGGGTTTGGCCGTAGCGATGGCATCGGCGGATGGCCTGGTAGTACTGCTCGTATGAGTCGGAGAGCCCCACGAACGCCATGCGTGCGCAGTGCTGGTAGTTGAGGCCTTGGCTGGCAATGGATGGCTTGGTGATGAGTACCTGTATCTCGTCGTCAGCGAACGCCATCAGTGCTTCCGCCTTTTCCTCGGGGCTCATTGATCCGTGGACGTTGACACCGCCGGTTGCCTTGGCGAGTTCGGTGGCTTCGTCGTTGAGTCCGCACCAGAGAATCCAAGGCTCGGACCGTTCGGCGGACACCAGTTCGGCGGCGCGCTCAACCCTTGCTGTGAGCGTCTGGCGGCGCGCTGCGGATCGCCCCGTGACGCCTCGGGGGGCATCGAAGAACAGCGCGTCGTCGGGTGCTGCGAGTTCCGCGTCCACCACTTCGGGGATGATCCGCAGTCCAGGCAGGTCGTAGCCGTCGTCGGGATATCCAAGGTCGGACGGCTTGCGGATCGCGGTTGCCCACGTGGACATCCATCGGAACATCGGCCGGCGCGCGTGGCCTTTGATCCTCCACCCGTCCTGGTCGTGCACGAAGTAGGCAGCAAGCATGTTCACGCGGGTCATGTGCCCGAGAAACGCGGCTTGGTTGGTGAGTTCTTCCGGGTCGTTGGGGGCCGGTGTCGCTGAGCACGCGAGCCGGAATGGAACGGTCCGTGCCCAATCGATCAGGTGTGAGCGCATCTTGCCGTTGGAGTTCTTGAGGATGCTCGACTCGTCCAGCACCATCGCTCCGGCGTCGGCGGGGTCGAATCGGTGGAGCATTTCGTAGTTGGTGATCGTGTGCCCGTCGATCACCCCGTCACGCCGGTAGGTGAGTTGAACTCCGAGCTTCGCGGCCTCGCGGATGGTCTGGCGGCAGATGGCCAGCGGCGCGACAATGAGGCCCGCGTCTGTGATCTGCCGCATCCACTCCACCTGCATGAACGTCTTTCCGAGGCCAGTGTCGGCCCACACTGCGGCGCGGCCCACTCCGGCGGCCCACGTCACAATGTCACGCTGGAAGGGGTAGAGGGTTGGGTGCAGATCGGAATGTTGGATCGTTGGCCCAACCTGCTCCGCGCGGGTCGCTTTGGCGGCCAGGAACTCGGTGTAGGTCATGCGGTCACCATCCCGTTGCGCGCCCGCCTCAAGAGCGCGAGGGCTCCCGGGTGTGTGGTGGTGGTCATGCGGTGGTCTCCATTCGGTCGAGCATGAGGCAGATGGCGGCAAAGGCCTGCTGCTCAACGACGCCATTGCCGGCCATCTTCAGCGCTTCGTTGTCGGTGACGCCGGGCACGTCGGTGATCCATCCGGGAGGGGTGCCCATCATCCAGCAGGCGAAATCCGGGCTGAGCTTGGGGCGTCCATTGCGGCCGGGTTTGGTGGGTGCCGGGGCGGGTCCGTGGATGGCTTCCCACTGTGCGATCGCGGCGGCGTACTTGCCCCAGGCTTGATGTGTGGCGATGCCCTTGAGCAGCAACTCGTCGGCACGCTTGCCGCCGCGTCGCTCGTGGCCACCCTGCGAGTCAGCGACCGAAGGGGTCGGCAGTAGTTGCACAGCGATGCCGAGCGGCATGCCCATGCCGTTGCCGTTGTTGGCGGACTCTTTCGACAGCAGGGCCACAGTCTCGGTGTTGGAACCGCCACAGGTCGCGCGGGGGGTCGGGAGCAGCGCGCCCGTCAGGCATGAGGCGTCGTCGCGCTGGTTGCGGCCTTTGTGGTCGCGGGTGGTGGGGGTCGGCAGCAGGCCTACAGAAGCTTCGCCACGGCTGTCCGCAGGTCGTCCCCACCCGAACCCTCGCGGTTCGCTCGGGCGTAGTCCGGGCCGCTCGAGCCGAGCGACGCGCTCGGGGTGGGAAGCAAGGACGAACACTCGGAACCGTCCGTGCGGGGCTCCGACGTCGGCAGCGCGTAGGCCGTGCCATTCCGCATCGAACCCGAGGGCGGCCAGGTCTCCGAGAACACGTCCCAGTGCTCGTAGAGCGGGGCCCCGGTGTTTTCCTCCCACACGTCGCGGGCCGAGTTCCACCGAGCTATGAGCTGCTGTTGAGTAGGCTCCACGGACGTTCTCCCAGATCACGTAGGCGGGTTGCAGAATGCGGATTGCCTCGCGCATCTCGACCCACAGGTTTGAGCGGGTGCCCTCAGTCATGCCAGCGAGGCGGCCGGCGGTGCTGATGTCTTGACATGGGCTCCCTCCGGTGATGATGTCCACAGGCTGCACCTCCGACCAGTCCACGGCGGTGATGTCGCCCAAGTTCGGGACGCCGGGAGCGCGGTAGGCGAGCACTTTGCATGCGCCCTTGTCGATGTCGGACACCCAGACTGTCTCGGCGCCGAACGCTCGTTCGACAGCGCGATCGAGCCCGAGTGCGCCAGAGAACAGCGACCCGATGAGTAGTCGCTCAGACATGAGCCGCTACCCCCTTGTGGTCGTAGGCGTGCCCCCTGATGGCGGCCAGCGCGCCCTCAACGGTGCGGCGGGTCGGGCAGGGGTGGAGAGAGTCGAGGCAGTCGGGCTCTTCGCCGTGAATCTCCTCCTGCCACTCCACCGTCCGGCACTCCGAGCACACCTCGAAGTAGGTGAGGCCACCTTCCCCGAGCTGTGGGTCGTCGTACGCCTCTAGTGCGGCTTCCGCAGACTTATATCCGGATTCCCAGTCGGCCGGTAGGTGCCACCGCCGCTCGGGGTTGTGCAGCGCCAGGATCGGCGCGTACAGGGCCTCAGCGATGCCGGGCAGCACCTTCGCAGCGTGGGCCATCGCGTAGGGGTAGCTCCGGTCGCAGTCCGCGGCCGCCGCGGCTTCGATGATGGCTGGCACGTTGATCTCAGGCATCGCGCGAACCCCCGTCCTGGCAGGTCGTGCACTTGCCGCCCACACGCTCAGCGATCGAGTGCCCACGGACGCAGCACTCATCCTTGGGCCAGCGGGTCGGCACCGGGCAGCGGCCACGCACCGGGCAGTCCAGGCATGTGACATAGCGGGTGACCCGGGGATGGTTGAGGAATCGCAGGTTTCCGACGCAGGTACCGGCGCTCAGGTCGGACTTGTAGGCAGGGTCGATCCGCGGGACGACCCGTGGCCCCTTAATGTCGGTCATAGCCCCTCCGTCTTGGCGTCGTCGCGCTCGGCCTTGAGGTCGGCGATGGTGGCTTTCAGTGCGTGCATCCTCGCTAGGTCACGGAATGAGCGCTTGATTGGTGGCGGCGAGACGGGGGGCGGCACGGCTGCGAGGTGCGGGCCGGGCTTGGGTTGGATGGTCACGGGAGGTTCCTTTCGTGGTGGTGGACGGCCGGGTCAGGCCGGATGGGTAGGGTTCGCCAGCTCATGCACGGGCTGGGCCGGCTCGCCACCAGCCCGGGTGAGGCCGCGGCACTCGCACTGCTCTTCGCGCCCGGACTCCCGCGTCACCCCATACGCGCAGCACGTTCCGTCGTCGCAGTCGTGATCGACGTTGGCATGCCCGCACGATCCGCACGGCCATTCGTCGGGGTCGCGGGTTGCCAGCGTGTTTGCCGCCTCCACAATGCGCCGGACGGTCTCGGGGTTCACCGACGCACGTAGCGCCTTGGCCTCAGGGGTGCCGAGCGAGGACCGTTCAATCAGCGCCTCGATGGGCTCCCGCACGTGCCGTGGGTCGTTCGCCTGAGCGCTTGCGGCCAGTCCGTACAGGTGCAGCGCGGAGGCCACACAGTCAACACAGACCCTCGCGTTGATCGGGGCGCGCTCACCTACCGTCTCGGCGTCCTGAGGGCGCTCAGAGCCACACGCGGCCGCGTCGTCCGTCCAGCCCAGATGCCAGACCTTGCCTCTGAAAAGCCTGTACCACGAGATCGGCCTAGGCATCGGAGCTCCCCGGCAACTCGGGTAGCGCGGGTAGTGCGGCCTTCGCCAACTGCCGCGCGGCGGGGGACGGCTTCACCGACAACACGGGCTGGCCGATGACGAACTCAACCCCGTCCGGCACCTCCCCATTGCCGTCGCAGCCCTTGGCGAGGATGGCCTTTTCGTAGGTGGGGTCCACCACCTCGCGCAATCCGTGCGGCGCGTGCGTCTTCACCCAGTGGAAGAATGCGGCGCGGTCAGCGACGACGTAGGTTCCCTTCGGGTCGGACAGGTTCAACTCCCCGAGTCCATCGGGGGCGTTCAGCCGGTCGCCGCGTTCCATGGCTGCGATGGCCTCTCGGCGGTCCCCGGCGTGCAGGCCGGTCCACTCGTCCAGGACCGCTTTCGCCAGGATCAGGCGCGACACCCATTCGCGGCTCACAGCACACCGTCACAATGCGGGCAGCGAGCGACGGTCGGGTCGCACTCGGCGTGCATCCGGTTGTCGCGGGTGGCCAGGTCGCCGGGCAGTATCGCGGTTAGGCAGACAGCACACAGGGCTCTGGTCTCGGCGGTATCGACGCGCGGTGGTTCGGTGGTCATGTCGTCTCTCCTGTCATGGGGTTCGTTCCCGTTGCTTTCCAGTCGCTGAGCACTTGGACCACTACATGCACCTCGTCGTCGCTGATTTCCGATGATGAGGCCACGTCGCGGCCGACTACCTGCGAAATGAACGCCAGTGCCTTGTCGCGGTTGGGTTTGCCGCCGATGCCGACGTCGGCCAACAGCGCGAACATGCGGTCGCGGGCACGCTTCTCTGGCGTCTTGGCGGCCGGCGCAGACGAGGGAGTCGCAGGGGGCGATTGCTCGACCGTCTTGGTTGCGCGCGGCCTATCCGGGGTGTTGCCGTCGTTGTCCTCGTCGGCGTAGATGCCGAGTGCGGCGGCCAGTGCGTACCGGCGCAGGTAGGTGATGATTGAGCCCGCCACCTGCGCGGCTGATTTGCCGCGCTCGTCCACGGCATCCATCTCGATACGGGACGACAGCCACTCGCCGGATGAGTGCATCAAGATCGTCTCGACGCCGATGCGGCCACCTTCGCCGCAAGGATGTTGCGAGTAGGACAGTCCGTGCTGAGGCAAGACGGGTTTCGCGGTCTCGATGATGGCGCCGAGATCGGCGTACTTGGACTTGAGGAACGGGTTTGTGGCATTCATGGGTGCGTGGCCCATTTCGCCCTGGACGGCAGCGAGCGCCTTGCCCAGCTCGGCGAGCGTGTCGGAGTGCTGCATCATGCTTGCGCCGCCTCAACCAACGCCAGCGCACCGGCCGTGATGGAGTCGTACGTGTCGAGCGGGAACCAGCCCGGCTTGCCGCCGAACAGCGGTTCGTACGTGCCCGCTTCCCATCGGCCAGCGTTGCGGCGCATGTAGCCGGCGAGCTTGTCCGTTCCGGGCAGGTAGACGGCCAGTCCGCCGCCGCTCGCCTCGAGGCGGAAGTCGCCGCTATCCGTGGCCGCTCGGGCCGGCGTGTCGCAGCGCCGTGGCCCACAGGTGGCGATGGTCGCGCCCGTGTCGGCTTCGTAGTGGCTGTAGGTGGCGGGGTGTCCACAGCCCACGCATTCGGTGCTCACGGCAGGTCCTTTCGGGTCGAGTGGTAGATGACGTCGGTGGCGAGGTCGCGCCCGACGATCAACCAGAGAGTGATGCAGGTGGCAAGCCAGAGGATCGCGAGCATCATGAGCAGGCCTCGCGGTGGATGCACTGGGCGTTCATCCACGGCGCGACTTCCGACACCGGCTCGGGTTGCCCGACCAGGCACAGCGGGAACGGGCGGTAGTGGCCCACCAGCCTGTGCTCGATGGCGTACTTTTCGGCGGCAGTCGCGTCGGGGAAGGGTCCGAGCGCGCAGGTGGAGCGACTGCCGGGCGCGGGGGTCAGGATGAAGTCGCTCATGACCGCGCCAGCCGCAACCACTCGCCGACCGGCAGAACGGGAATGCCGAGAATGTCGGCGGTGTCCACTTCCCAGCGCGCACCTTGGGACTCGGACCATCCGGCCAAGGTCGCTACGCCGTCACATGTGAGCAGTTGTGCGAGCCCAGCGCGTAGGTAGTCGTACCGGGTTGGGTTGGTCAGTCGGGCCTCGTTGTCGGCGGGATTCTCCACCTCGTAGCCAAACTCACGGAGCACGCGCGCCTCCCGGTTGAATGCCGGGTAGTTGAAGTCGGGCAGGCCGGTCATGGAGCCGGCGACGTAGAGGCGGGTCATCCGAGCCACGACGCAACCACGAGGCACAGCCCGGCAATGGCGGCCCATGCGAGCAGCCCGGCGAGCGGGATGACGAAGAGCAGGTTCCGGGCGCGTCGGCGCTCATCCGGCTCGGCGGCCTGCATCCTGTCGCGGATGGCCTCACGCACCTCGTCAGATTGGGGGATCACGCGATCACAGCCCTGGCGGCCAGATCGGGATGGGGGTAGCCGTGCGCGCTCCCGTTGCGCTCGGCGTGTGCGTGCCAGACGCCATCGGCGCAGGTGATGTAGCCGTGGCACACGGTGTCCGACGTGCCAAAGACGGGATTCAGGGTCAAGGTCAGCACGGAGAACGCGACTCCCCCGCCCGGCTGTGAGGCGATCGGTGACAGCAGGTATCCGTTCATTCCGACACCGCCCACGACTTGATGCGACCAGCTGTATCGACGTCGCGCCGGGCCATGATGAGCAGCATCCAATCCTCACCGAGGATGTAGGCGGGCTTGTTGGGTCCGTTTGCAACGACGGCGCAGTTACCGTCACCGAGCGGGACGCGGCGCAGGTAGCTAGGGGTGATACCGGCGCTCCCCGCAGGGTCTTTGGACAGGCCACCCATGAGGCCCATGCCGTCGAAGTCGGTCCACCCGCTTCCGGTGGTCGCGAAGCTCGCGCCGCTGGGAGCGTCCGGCATCAGCTTGGGTTGCGCGGGTGCAATGGTCACGCTCTCCCCGCTCAACTCGAACGTGACGGCGGCGTCCAAGACGAGTGCTCGCGGCGGCTTGAACATTGCGAGCACCTTGCGCCAGGTGGTGGCGGGCAGGCCGAACGACAGCCCCGCCGGGACTTCGGACTCACCCCGGACGCGCATGAGCGTGTATCGGTCGGTGGCCTCGGCGATGATCTTGCCGTGCGCTTCCCGCAGGCGGACCTGCATGTAGACCGGCAGCATGGGTTCGGTCCCCACACTCGGGAGCGCGACGGTAATGAGCCGCGCCAGCTCGCGATAGGGAATGGTGAATGTGGCGTCCATCGGTACACTCTCTTTCGTCGGTCCCCGCCTGCCCTGCTCGGCTTATGGCGGGGATTGCTTTGTGTCAGGCGGTGTGCGGTTCGGGCGACGGCGGGACGGTACTCACAGGGCGCCGCCGATGCGGACAAGCGCGGCTTCACTGTCGGCGATGTACTGCCAGCCGTCGCGGAGCCATTGGGGCAGTGCGGCCCAGTCGGGCGTGACGCCGCGAGCCATGCATGCGGCGCGATGCCGGCCCGCCGCCGTGAAGTCCTCGACGTGCGAGTTGGGCGCGTGTGTCGAGTCGCCGTCCGTCTTCGCTCCGGCTGGACGGTAGCCGAGCAGCAGAACATGGCTACCCAGTGCGCCGGAACCATCGGGCAGCATGCGGTCGCATGAGACGACGCAGGGACCACTGTCGCCGGCGATGAACAGCGCCGGGCCTCTTGTGATGTAGACCGTCTGCACGATGCCTTCGACGGCGTAGTCAGGGTCCTCGACGTCCCCGATCCGCAACCAGTCGCCCGGCCTGACGATGGTCTGCGTGGGCAGGTACGCCCGGTAGTGGGACAGGGATTCGGTCATTTTGGTGCCTTTCTTTTGAGCGGTCTCCCGGCTTGGTGGTCGGAGGGGACCGCTCGACTGGTTTTTGTGGGACTTTCTTGGTGGCGTCGGGTGCCCTAGGGTCTGAGCACCCGACGCTGCTATTTCTCTGGGCGATCCCTGCCGGTGTCCTGGCTGGGGTACGTCCGAGTCGGGGTTGTGCGGGGCGAGGTGCAGGCGGCGCACCCCTGCGCACGGTCCTGCTGCTCAGACGACGCGGGGGGCGTCGGAGGCGTCGTCTCGCCCCGCACGTTGGAGGGCCACTCGGGCCAGTCTTGGAATCGAAACGGGCTCATGATGCACGCTCCTTGGTCTCGACCACGACGGCCGGGTGATCCGATGATCCGATGGCATGAGCAGCCACCAGCCGGGGAGCAGTGCCGGCTACCCAGTCGATGGACGATCCGGCGGCGGGTCCGAAGATCCGGCCTGCGGCGGCGCTGCGCATGTTCAAATCGCCGGCCAGGATCCATCCGGTGGCCTCGCTCGCCTTGACCCACGCACTGACGAGGGCGAGCGCGCGCTGCGCTTGGATGGAACGGTCAGGCTCGACCGGCGACAGGTGGGCGGCGCAGAACAGCGTGGTCGAGTTCTTGGTGCGTCCGCAGGCCAGCGTGCGATTCTCGCGGCCAGTGGTGCCCTCGGCGGCCTTCCCCCATGGCAGGGATGTCGACTTGTGCCAGGCGAGCTCGCCCCTCAAGAGCAGTGCGTTACCGAAGCGATTCCCGACCGGGGTGCTGTTGCAGCCGCCGGAGCGGCGTGCGAATCCCGCAATGGCCGAGTAGCCCTTGAGCACCTTGCGCAGAGCCGCGTACTGGGTGCCGCACAACTCCTGCATGGCGATGGCGTCCGGCCGGTACTTGCGGACCAGTGCGGAAACGTCGCGGCTGGTGGCTGCGGTGCGTCCCCGGTTGCCGCCCCCGAAGCGATCGGTGGAGCCGTGGGCGTTCATCGTGAGCACGGTGAGTGTGTCGGTGGATTCGAGGCCGGCGGTGGAGTCGGCGCACGCGGGGGTGGCGGTGAGGGTCAGCGCGACAGTCAGCGCAGCCAGAGCGCGGATCATGACGCGCGCCCCAGCACAGCAGCGGCGTGCTCCGCGTTGACCAGGTAGGTTCCGGTGCGCCCGGGAAGCTTCACTGCCGCAGT
>OFQW01000104.1_pt1 | contig 15929 bp, 21 predicted proteins | sample 1542941 | NCBI WGS metagenome assembly OFQW01 (sample SAMN07774219, study PRJEB24372) | wastewater metagenome | isolation source: Exp Tend NO 90WW | collected 2016-02 | reverse complement strand
CACCAGATCATGCAGATGCTGTTATGGCGTAGAATGTCACAGTTAAATTACCTCAATAGATCTGAGGATTTGTTACGTCAAACTCATATTTGAACCAAGTATCAGCGGTGGCAGTACAAGTATATACTTGTGGTGTTATTCAAAGACCGCTTACCGTTACAGTTGGCGGAGTTGCCGTTCCGAATGTAGCATTGAATCTGACATATCATATGATTTTAATAGTAGCACTTGCATCAATAGGAACAGCCGTTGTTTCTGTTATCCCTGTTGCTGTATTCCAGCAGTCAAACTGCATACAATATTTACTTCGATAATTAGTTACATTTTGCCTGTATCTTTGCCCTCATGAGGTATACTTTTCTTGTCTTTGAGGATCAAGATTCCTATTCACTATGTAGAGATAATTAGAACTGTTCTGTGTTTTTGATGCAGCTGTAGATAAGTCAGTACTAAAAGAATCTGGTATTTGGCAATCAGTTATTGTCAATGGTGCTAATGCTCCTATTGAAGTTACATATTCTGTTGTATTTATAAATCATAGATTTTGTCCTATTGTACAGTTATTTATATTGAAAGCTCCAAATGCGGTTTGGTTTCAATCAAAAAGTCTTGTAAATCAATCAAGTTCCATGTTTGAAACTGTGATTTTTATTCATGATGAGTTTACTATTCTTGTATTTCATATTGAATATCATCCATTGATATTACAATCAACAGCACCTTGTGAATATCATGATTGTATCATTGCTGCTCCACATATAGATTTATATGTTGTAATATCTATAGCTGCTCCACTGTACATTATAAGTCATCATATAGATGCAGATGAATGGTACAACTTTTCTATAGTTATTCTTGATCACTGGTTTCAGAAGAATGAGTACGAGCAGTATGTTCCTCATAGTGGAAGCTGTGTTGCTGTTGATCATGTTACGTTCCACCATCCGTGTACCATTGGTCAATTTATTTTCTTAACAACATTTGTTGCTGTACTGACTGAAGCATAGTTAATAACAAATCATCAAAATTGCCATGTTGATCCTCATCCACCACATAATCTTATTTCGCATGGTCACATCTCGACGCAATTAGAGATTTGATGCCCACTTGTTACTATCAGAGATATTTGAGATCTATAGGTTCATCAATTAGATCACCAAATACGAACATTACTGGATAAGTTCATTACTTTGGTTCATGAAATACGGGAAGATCATAATGACGCCCCTATTGTAACCGTACTAGCTGTTACTGCAGTTATTACACGTGCTGTAATTGTTGAAGATCATATGGCTGGTCAAAAGGATATCCAATCACCAATCACCCATCATGTTGTGTCGGCAACATTTAAAACAGTATCTGATGTTCATACTGATGTTGTAGTTACTGTATCAACAGTCTTCGAAGCTCACCACAATCTGAATCAATACCAATTATTAGTAGAACTTGAAGAAATACCCCATTTATTATTTCCCATTGCAGCACTGTCATTGATTATGAGATCTGCATTATATGCCACAGGGATTGGGTCTAATTCGGTTCAATAGTCTAATGATCAATTCGTACCTATAAATAATTCTCCTCTTGCCGTAAACTGTGAAGTTGCAGCTCTACTTGCTTTTAGTGTTCCATTCACTGTTATCCCTGTAGACGTGTCATCTCATCATGCTAGCGTTCACGCCACGGTGACAACATGTCATCGTGTTTTTACTACTGTAGCAGATGCTGGTATTGCAATTATCAATGGAGATACAGTAAGAACCTTAGTTCATGATACCCAATTTGTTATAGTGTAGTAATTAGGATCATTTCAGAATAATACTGACTCACCGATTACGTATGATCATGCAGCAACTGATCATGTGATAGTGATGGCTGTAGCTCCTATTGCATATCATGCAGCATCTGTTGAGAACTGTTCAAGCCCAGTACTTGTATGTGCAATAACTACCTTATCACCTAGCACTGGGGCTATTCATCATACCCATGTTCCTCAAACAGAGTAGAGTCCTGATGTTGTCGAGGTAATTGTTGCCATAATTATTTAATTTCTATTAAGAATCAGAATATAGGACGATCTGCTGCACTTGTTGCGAATTTTAAAGTGATACTACTTGTTGTTGTTCAATTATTAATGAAAACAAGCTCAGGATTGGCACTCGTTAGATCTAATGGAGTTGCTCAAGCCCTTATGTATCTTCGTGTTCAAGTATCTGCAATTCGTAAGTTTTGGGTAGCACTATTGAAGTACGCACTGATTTTGAATATCTTTCATGCTGGTAATTTGAATACATTATTTACTGGAGTATCTATTGTATAGGTTTTAGTTATTGCTGCTGTTGTACTTCCAAGTGTACTGATTATTTCTTGTGAATATGATTTTCTTTTATCACCATTGAATCCTATGAGATTGATATCTCGAAATGTACCATCTCATGCGGATCATCCAGATGCGAAAATATCCATTGCAAAATATTGTTCTTGAGAAATCTCTCTATTTCACTCTGGATCTATTTGAACTCATTTAATAGTCTCACTGTCATATCAGTATGATATATCAGCTGTTTTTATTTCTGGTATTTTGATGGTTTCAAAACTATCTGCCATAACTACTTGATTTATTAAGTTCTGTAATATCTGATACTATATTCTGTCATACATAGAGTCTTGGAGAGTATGTTGAACTTGTTGTTATGAGTTCATATCTCACTTGGAGAGTATGCCATTTTATAGATACTGGGAATTCTGCAACTGTGAATCCTGTTCAATAATCTGTTGTTGTAAGAGTTTTTTGTAGTGTGAACCCTGCTTGATCTACATTTGTGTAGACTTTTATAGAGCAATTTGCATTTACTAGTTCAATTGGAACTAAGAATTTCTTGAGGTTCTTTGGTACTCCTATATTTCCCTCTGAATATTCCATTGTGTCTACATATCCTGTACTTGCATATGAACCATTCCATTCTCTAAAATCTATAATACCGAGATAATACGATGATGATCTCTGATATGTCACCAACATATAATAATCAGTAACTAGAGAAGAGTATCAAGTTCATGGGTTGCTTGTTGTTAGCATAGCAGTACATTCTCCACCATCATAAGTGAATTCTTTATTGAGTGAGTTGCTTATTCCAGGATAATATGATCCAAATGAGTATATTTTACCATATCATGGTAGGAATATATAGTCACCAAATGTTTCTATGGCGTTAGTTTGTTCTCAGTAGAGTGCAAGACGATCCTGTTCGTAGTTATTTGCACTAGTTGGATCTCTAGGAATATCTGATTTTACTACTACTTGGTTTTGTAAGTTCTCACCAATATGTACGAATTTCTGTGATTGTACTCCCTTTTGAGACCACCAATAGTGTTGATTTGACAGTAGAGCAACATTAATAACAGGACGATCTGCTATGGTTAGTTTCTGTGATGGTCGTGTAGAGACTCAGTCCCACAAGTATATGTTAGTAGTTCCTCAGTTATTACACCAAACGTATATATTAGTGGCAATTTGTGTAATAGCGTAGACAGTTCAATCAAGTCATCCTATTACTGGATTTTCAACAGTCGTAGAGTATTCAATAAGAGTTTCATCTTTATTAAGACGAGCAACACTCGAACCATTACCAAATATAAGATCTCAGAAGAAATTGATATAAGGACGTTTTGTTACTCCTGTTGTAGTGAGTGACTTATATGAGTTATCTACTCCTGTTCCATCTGGTGATGCAAGTGTAGATACTCGATCTACTCGAACATACGATAGGACTATCGTTGAGTCATTTGACGGTGTAAACGATACTCCGTTAGTATTTGCAGTTACTAAGTAAATATCATTACGTCATACAGCAAGATTTGATGAAGTAGTTCCTCAAATAGTAACAGTACAAGTTCCAGCTGATTGACTTGTCACATCTACTATTATATGATAGCGTTCTCCTGTTATTGTTACAATAGGAGACGATTGCGTATATGCTGTTGTTGCTCAAGCTGTATGCGTTCCAGTAGTCCAATTTGTACCAGTCCATCCACTTGCAAAGGTATTTGTTGCAAGTACGTTACTTCGAACAGCGTTTACAAATCTTTCTATCTTTGTAGCGCAAAGCATATAGTTATACCCATTGAGATTCGCTAAGTTTAATATAGCCCCACCATCTCAATAGTATATTTCACCTGTTGCTTGTTCATATACACGTCAATCTTGACAAAAAAGATTGACCTCATTGAGCAAAACTGGTGATCAAGTATAGTTTGTAATTGCTATTACGTTTGGTTTTGATGTTGTTGAGAATGATTGCTCTGATACAAGTCTATTTAATGATACATACTCTGGATTCTTTCGATAATCAATAGCTTTTGAGTCATAAAAAGATCCAGTTTGACCTACTGTCTTTGTATTAGATAGACCTCATTGAAATGAATTGATTACGATAGATTTTTCCATTATTCTGGGTATTTATTGTTAAATGGAACTTCGGTATACATTTTTCGTATTGCATCCATCTTTTCCTTCGTATATTCTGCTTTTGAATCGAGAATTACGTTTCTTTCACGTCTGAGATATGCGTGAGCCTTCCAAATACAACCAAGAGTGAGTACTTCGAGTACATAAAGTGGGAGTTTTGTTTCAGTCTCAGTAGTTGCAGTAGTCCAAGAACCACTTGCAATGCTTTTTATACCTTTAATTTGTAATCTATTAGTACCAACCTCACTTGTTCGAGGATCTGGAGCTATAAATATACTACTGTCACGTTCAAAATAGATAGGATCAAGATTTGATTGATTTTCAAGGCAGAATTCCCAGTTTGCACGCTCTGAATCAGTAGCAATTCTTGCTGGAGTATATTGTAAATTCCCAGTTTCTGTATAAGTATCACTTTGGTATGCTATTGATATGTTTTCAATAGTTTCAGCACCAACAGAAGTACTTGTAATTGGTGGTTTTGTGTATTCATCTTGTAATGCGACAGTATCTGCTGTCCAAATATCCCAGTTTCTCTGAGCTTTTTGTAGGGAAACTACTTCACTCCAAAAATCCTGAGTGATTATGTTTAAATCCTCAAGAAATAGTGCAGAAGTATAATCTGATGGTGTATATGCTTGTGCAACTACACGATTATACAATGAATTTACTGTTAGTGCTGCCATAGTGTTTAATTAAATTCTTTACCTGATGCGTGTAAATACTTAGTTTTCCAATCTTTTTCCTTATTTCCATCAATTTTAATGACTTTTTTAGTCTCTCGATCCATTACTTTCAGTATAAGAGAATCAGTCTCATTATCAACTATTTCTTGTACATTTTCTTCTACTTTTTTAGGTCGTCCCATATATTTTAATTAAGAATAAACTCAAAACCTCCCTCCGAAGAGAGAAGTTAAGGAGCTTACGCCTCAGCTGTCTTAGCAACGATCTGAAGGTCAACCATACGATCTTTACCTTCCTGTGGAGTAGTAATACCATATCGAGTGTAGATAAGGTAGTTAGTAACCAACTTGAGAGGCTCATCACGTTCATCAACTGTAACATTATTTCGAAGAGCCATCCAGATAGACCCCTTCTCCATCATAATACAGTGGATTGTTTCAGCTTGCCAGTCATTAGATGCGTTAGTCATCACTGATGAAGGAGAGAATCGTCCACTTTTTGAAGTAACAGTAAGAGTATCACCAGATGGTGAATCAACAGCAGTAATAAAGTTAGCAAATTTACTTGGATCAGTAACTGCAACACCAGTAGCAGTAGTTGTTCCAGGAGCATTGATAAGTGCAGCAAGTGAAACACGAGTTGCATCAACGTCTACACCGATAAGAACGTTACCAGCAGTAGTACCAATTGAAGAAACAAATGTAAACACTTGTCCAGCAATAGTAATAGTGTCGTTTGCAGTTGGCTGAGTAGCAAGATCAAGAACAGCAGTACAAGTGAGGTTTGTAGCAAGATATACTTCCATTCCGAGGAATCGTCCCTTGTATCCACGAGCAACCTTATTAGTGTATGCTTCGTCAGCTACTTGGAATCCATTCTCAAGTCCGAGAGTATTGATTGTGTTGAGAACTACAGCATCAACTACGAGGCAGATATCGTTGATATTAGCACCGTCATTGATGAGCTTAGCCTGTGAATCACCGAATACAGCGGAAAGATTCTGAGAGGCACCTGTTGCAAGAGCAATTGGAGCTCCAGCAGCACCATTAAGACCGTTTGTATTGTATACGTTTGTAGCATTTGAGTATTGATTGAGGAATGCTCCATCAATAGCTTGCTTGAGTTTATAACCAGCATTAGCAGTAGCCTTAGGGATAATATTAATGTAGTTATCTCCCATATCAATCTTATCCATAGCAAATGTAATCATTTGAGTGGTATTGATAGTAAGAGTGTCGTTTGCAGTAGTAAGATCAGCAACAGTTACGTTTGTGTACTTAGTGTATGATCCAACTGATTGAAACGCGAGACGAGGGATATTGAGAACTGTTCCGTCTGCTACAATTTTCATTGTTGCAAGTTCCATAGCAACGAGATGTTTCTCGAGGTTACGTTGAAGACCAGCTTCCCAGTGCTGTTTGACAGCAGAGGTAAATGTATTAGCCATATATAGATTGTTAAGATAGAAAACTTAACAACACGCTAATTACCTAATCAATACCAAGAACAGTTTTTCTCCAGATAGTTTGTTGAGCAGGAGAGAGTTTTAATGCTTCCTCAGCTGTTACATCCTTCATGGATTTTTTTACTTTAATTGGTGCTGATTTGAAGTCAAATTCACTAGTAGTTTTTGATTCAGTAGGGAGATCAGCTTTTACAAGTTTCCAAGCCTTGTCGAGCGGTAATCCATATTCAAGTGCAGTAGCTTGTACTGTCTCTATATGTGATTTAGCCTCTGGATTTTCAAGACCAAAGATCTTTATTTCCATTTCCTCCTGTTTCTTATTTCCGTATTGTGCGGATACAAGTTCAGGATTTTCAGACTTCCACGCCTCAAGTTCACGAGCCTGTTTAGCTATAATAGCTTCTTTTTCAGCAAGTGCCTTTTCCTTCTCCTTATTGCTCTTATAGAGCTTTTTGAAGTTGGATTCATTCTTGGACTCTTGTGAAGGTGTATTGTCATCACCTTCTTCGATGAACGTTTCGGTAGAGCCGTCATCTTGCTCATTGGATGTGCTGTCCTGATCAAGGTCAACCTCCAATATTGTTTCTTCTGCCATAAGTGGAAAATGTTAATGCTCTTGCGAGCTTGTCATAAAGTGACAATAGAAGGGACTTAAACCCTTCATATCGTAACTCTATATGTTAATTTCTCCACTAACTGGCTTAGGTTCAGCATAAGCATTAGTAGATGAATCAAGATCTACTTTCTTATCTTGTAGTTCATACTTAGTAATCATTTGTTTCATAGCATTTTCAATTCCAAGGTGGAGTTTGTATGAGTGCTTGAGTGAATCAAGCTTAGAATAAACAGCAAAATCAAAGTTTCCTGACTGTAGGAACAAGTGAGACTCAAGAGCCTCAATATTCTCGTCTACTTCTTTAATGAAATTCAAATCTGTTGCTTTATCTTTAATAGTTTCAAGAAACTTCTGATTGAGCAAGAATAGATCTAGCTCTGAGAAGAGAGGTTCACGTGCAACAGGACTAACAAGATTTTCACGTCTCTTTGCGAGTTCTTCTCGTATTTCTACCTCAAGTTTCTCTACTTGTTCATTGCAATATTCTTTTATAGTAGCAAATTCTTCTGATGCTTCGTATTTCTTAAGATTTTTGAGTTTGTCTTGAATCTCATTTACTAGAGTAGATGCGTCGAGCTTTATTTCCATAGGTAAGTGGGTTAAAAATTATGCAGCTGTTGTAGCTTGTGGTTGTGCGTTAGCTTGAGTAGATTGAGCTCCCATTTGAGCCATTCCTTGTGAAGCTAAAGAATTCATCATTCATGACTGTTGTTCTTGTGGTTGTGGTTTTCCTTTACTTATGTATTGTAGGAGATGAGCTTGCTTGTGCATTTCTCACTCTATTGTGTTAGTTACAGCCTCAACACATACGAGATGAACGAGGTCATCATCTTCTGGATTGATATCTACTGGAATTCCTTGTGATAGAAGAGCGTTTTCTTGTTCTTGTAATACTTCATCTGGTAGCTTTGGTAACTCTTCGTCTATCTGCCATTGATCTACTCCATTTATTTCCCATACTCTTCGTAATGCTCTGCGTTTACTTACAGAAGGAACAGAAGGATCTTGGAGAATCATTGGTACAGTTTGATTGAATGCAAGGCGTTGCTTATTCTTTCTTTGTTCTGTTTCTGAACCTGTCTCAATATCGATTTTAATGTTTCCCTCTACATAGAAATCTTCACGTTTAATATGAAGTGGAATATCCATGAATCATTCACTTGCGTATATGATCTTTGAATCAGCACTTGTGAAGTTAATATAGTAGCCTCTGAGCCATTCTAATACGAAGTATTCTTCACTAATGTTGTCGAGCTTAGTATTGAGAGAGAGATTGATATCAGTGTTACTCTGGATCAATTGATTTGTACCAAGTGTTTCACGCCCTTCTGTTGTTGTTCCTTGTGCTACTTCTCAGATACTTGTACTCTTCTCTACTTGACGATCAAGTGACTGAGTTAGAGTCATTGTCGAATCGATTCGAGTATTTGGAACAATAGGAGATACAATATTCTGTGGATTAATTGGTCAGTCAACACCTGATTTGAATGGTATGAACTTGTTGAATCCGAATCCAAGATCAGAGCCTTTCACATAGTCAGCATTGAAGAGATACATTGGATAGAGTTCTGCTTTGCTCTTGTCGAGTTGTAGATTGGCAATCTTACTCTTGTTGATCTGAACATCACGAACATAATCAGCTACTCTGAATCCCATAGGATCATTTCTGCGAGGCTTCCAATAGTAATGAACAAATGGAAACTTAATGAGATCTGGGTTTTCCTTCTCTTGCTTATTGCCAGCTTTTACTATTCCAGATCCGAGTAATAGTTGCTCATTGTTTCCAGTAATAACGTATCCCTTTACTCCGTTGAATATAGCAAAGTGGATATAGATCTCATACTGTCCATTATATTCTGTTGTATTCTGTAATAGGTTTACATATCCGAGATCCTGTTGAGTTTGTTCTTGTTGGAATTTAGCTCCATTATCTCCTGTCATTGATTGTGCAAGATCATCTAGATTTTTATATCCAGCTTGTTTCATTTCATCCATATACATGAGCTTATCAAAACCTGTATATGAGTAGTTACCATTTATATAATCACCATCAAGATCTGGATACCAAGTCTTTGGATTTACTACTTGAAACTTATTACGCTTATAAACACCATCCCATCATGTTCGTGCTACTATACCAACTCAATAGAGAAACTTATCATGATCTTTTTGATACTTCACCATTTTCATATCTGGTGTATCAATATCCTCATTATACATTTTCTGTAGTGTTGTTGTCTTTTGCTTTTCACCTGTTCCTCCTCTGAATGTTATATTGATCTTATCAGAGAATGATCTTGCGAGAAGATTAGTATGTACATTGAATAATGTAGTATCTCCAATAAGATCCGGATTTGCTTTCTGATTGTTCAGTAGTTTTTCATCGACTTCGAACTCTGTTCTTTTTTGTCTTACAAATTCTCGGCTTATCTCCTTTTGAAATTGTACTTGTACAAGCACTTCACTTTCAGTCATGTTGATAGCACTGAGAAAGGACTTTATATCTTCTTTTGCCATAGTTTTATGATTATGATTTTATTATATGAGAATTTGTATCATTATCAAATTTATTTTAGTATGGATTGTCTTGGAATGTAAACTCGATTACGTCTTCTTCTTTTTTGTAGTTGTATGGCTGTAGTATTGTATCGAACTCTGTTGATTCAATTCAAGATAGATCAGCAGGCTTTCGTATCTCGTAGAACATTCTCATCATCATTGCATCACTTATATCAGGAGATCTGCCTAGCTTTTCTTTAATATCCTCTTTCTTTATGATTTTAAATGGTCAGTCTTTATCTATGTCTATCTGAACGAGTATATCAAGTTCTTCTATGAGTCTTCAGTAGAGTTCACTTGGTCACTTATAACATATTCGTCATGAGTTCACGTATTGTGATAACATGAAGTAACATTGTGTCTTTAAGTGTTCGAAGTTAGATCTGTTAAGGTGAGAAACTGGAGTACTTATCATCTTTGGGTCAATTGCCCTTCTGTTGTTAATGAATCATTGGCATCAGAGCTCGTCAACAAGTCATCATCCAAGTCAGTTCTCATCTACGATTATATGCTGTGTTCTCACGTTCTCACGTCTTGCGAGTAGTGTAATACGGTCTTTGAGTTCTTTTAGATTGCTCTTATCTTCTGTGATAATCTGCTCTATTACAAGTCAATTCCATACCATTATTATTGTATTGTCTCGTCATTCTCTTGCTGGATCACATGAGATGAACTTCTCTCCATAGAATGGTTCAGTTTTCTGCATATCCAAGAGCTTATCATAGTCGAATAGTCTTCAAGGCGTATCATCATATTCAAAGTTTCAATAGAGAAGACGTTGCTTTGTTACTTCGTTTGTCTTCTTGAGCTGTTCTATGTAACTTTCTGGGAGTCGTTTGTTATCTGTTGCTAGAGCTTGTATAAATACTCTGTATTCTGGTAGTGTTTCACTCTTCCACGGTTTGTAGTAACGACGATAAACGTGTCACTTGTCTGGATTGAATCATTCGAGTATCTTTGGTGCAAGTCAATACTCCTCGTTTCTATGTCGTCATACACGAGTTGAAAGAATAGAGATACACTGTTCATCTATCTCAGCAGATTCATCTACGTATCAGTCAGTAAGTTCTAGGGATCAGAATCGAGTATAGAGTGGATCACTTGGAAGTCGTGCAAGATCAAGTAGAAGTATCTCAGATCAGTTAGAGAACTTAATGATTGAGTCTTGAGCGTTGAATACTCAGCGTTGTTCTTTTGGTATGTTGTAATCCTCACAGAACTTGAAGTATGTTGCAAGAGTTGTTTGCTTGAGTCTCTTGAGCTCTTCACGTCAAAAGAATCATCGAGTACCAGGATACTTGTTCCGCATCATCCATTGCCAAGAAACACCTGTATAACTCTTTCATCATCAAGCAGCTCATCCATAACCTATTTCAGTTATCTCTGGATGTCATAGTAGATAACGAAAGCATTCTTTCTGTTTTTCATTTCAATATGTATCGAAGGATAGTTTCATTTATAACTCAGTTATTCAATAAAATTTTGCATTTATTTCTTTAAACTCTTGGGATAGATTATATGAAATAGTTTCTGCTTTAACTCAGATAACAAGTCAGATTTATATTTTTATCAAGTCAGCTTGCTATTTATATATAGTTCCAGTTTATCTATCAATTTCTTGTTTTCAGCACTACAATCATTAAAAGTAGTGTTTTTTTATTTTATGAGCTCTTTCTATCTATACCTGACTATAATATATCAATATTATCAATAATTTTTAGTCATCCTTTTTCATCAGTAGCTTCTCAACGGAATAATGTAAATCTTGCTTTTGCTTCTTTATCCCAGTTGTTCATATCATTATCGTTTACTGGTTTATCTGTATCATTCATTCTTGCGAACTTCCTTCTTTGTATCATTTCCATCAATTCAAAGTCTTTATCAGTCAGTCAGATTATCCTATCATCCTTAGTTTGTTCAAGTTTGTTCAACTTATCATTAACATTTCATAATGACAAGCCAGTTTCTTCTGCAATCTCTCTTTGACTTGCTAGTGGGTCTTTTAATACAGCTTTTGCTACTTTTACTATGTTTGTTTTACTGTCTGCTCTCATTCATTACTTTGTTAAGTGCATAAACATACGGTTCTCGCTGTCCAAGAGTATCTACTTGATAGACCTTATCATCTATTGATACTTCTATTCTACTTCAAGGGAGTTCTTTGAGTGTTATCATATTTATTTAATTAGTTCTAAATACTCTGTTTTTATAATCTTACACATTGTTTCATATTCAGCCATTCAATCTAGCATTACTCAATAATTCTCAGCTTCAATTTCTCATCGATCAACTCTATCGTCATTATTTGGATTATTATATTTTATTATTCATGTACTTCATTCATAGAATCAAGATGTTACTCTAACTTTATCGTTGTATTTCATATTACTTTTTTTTAATTAGGGAATCAATAACCTCCAGGTTTTCTCTAGTCGGGTTTATTTCAAATCCTTTGTAGTACATAACTAGTAGTTAATACATTGTGGTGGCAAACATTCATCAGGCTTGTACCAGATTGATACGATTATCAACATAACTAATCCGAGAATGAATAGTAGTGATTTTATACTCATTTGTGGTAGTATTATATTCAATTATGATTCTTAATCAAATTTCATTTTACGTCTATCACATTATTTTTTCAGCACCCATTCGTACACCTACACATATAGACTTCGTAATGTGCTCAACATGAACATACGTATCAATTATCCTTTGGAAAAATATAGGCTAATTTTTTACAAGTATGTGTGCTATTATGTCAGTTATCAATAACAGCTTCTTTACAGTATGGGCAATAGTAGTTAGACAATTTATATAAAAATTAAAGAATAAATTTATTCTTCCAAGTAAATCCACCAGCAGTCTTTGAATATCAATTACAAGCATTTGAAATTGATATATTTTTAAAGTCAAAGAATTTTAGCAAGTTTATCAGCGAGTAAAATAGAACCGATTCATCCAAGTATGAGTATGAGTAGGAGGATTATTTTCATATTATTTTAGTAATTCAATTATATCATACCATTTCACGAATTCTCACTTATCATCTTTCTCAATATGATATCAACCTATAGTAGGATAAATTGTTTCATTATATCTCTGTAATGTTTCAAGATCTTTTTCTGTTATTGATTTCATTCTATTTATAGTAAAGTCTTAAAATTGCTCATAACCTTCTCATGTCGCTCGTGAAGTCTTTTCATTCATCCATTAGAACTATTGCTAATTCTGCCTGTTCAAGCATTTTTCTCTTGTGTTCTGATAATTCCATAGTTTTATAGGTTAGTTATCAAAAAACAACAATCATGCTATCATGCATTGGAGCAGATCATTTTCCAACTTTTATTCCAAAGGTATTCACGCCTTCAAAAGAAATTCTTCCTCTAACAAACCTAATATCGGTTGCGTTTGGCTTAATCCATTCATGAAATAGTACTGTTGAAGTTGATACAGGTAAAAGCATTACACATAGCTTACCTTTTTTACTTTCACCAATAGCACGTTTTACAAACGCTTCTTTTAGTTTTCTGCTATAAGGTGGGTTGATATAATTTCTTTTTCCCCATTCTATAATTAATCCATCTTTGTCAGGAGTAATTTCCCCATCATTAAATGGACACGGATCAAAGTCAAAATTAAATTCAGCATTTAATTTATCATAAAACTCTTTTGGTGTTGCCCAATTGTCTTTGTGTTCTAAGTTTCGCTGTTTCATTCTAGTATATTGTTAATTCTTTGATAAATTTCGTCCTGACTGATCTCTCAACGTACAAATAGTAAATAGAGTTCTGTTTCTAGTATGTGTATTTCTGATTGTGTTAGTTTCATATTTTAGAAAGTAATTCTTTTAATGATTCTTCATTTCATGATTGGTATTCAGCAATAGTTCATCATATATCATTTCACCAATGTAGTTCCTGTCTTGTATCAATCATTTTTTGATTATATGCTATAAGAAACTCAGGACTGAGTAGATAGTAACAGAACTTCTCGATTGAGAATCTATAAGTTAATTCTTCTTGCTGATATATTACACCTGATACTACTTCCATATCCTCCATTGTCTTACCAGTCAATTGTAATGAATCAAGTATTAATTTATTATCAATCATATTTTGTATAGTTAGTTTATTTAAATCTCCATTTATATCAGGCTGTTGTTTTCCTAGTTCACCTGCATACAGCGTTTATTCTTTGTCATAATATCCCTATTGCTCTTCAAGCACTACTAGAAGATTCATACTCTATAGTTTTTCAATCTTCAAATATCTGTAGAACAGGTCTACTATTAGAACATTTATTTCATAAATGAGTAAATCTATGTTTTTGGTTTTCGCTTTGTGTATTCCATTCGAGGTTTTCCAAACGATTATCAGTCTTGATTCAGTTTTTATGATTTATTTGTTCTTTATTTTCAGGATTTGGTATGAACGCAATTGCTATGAGACGATGATTTTGTGCTCTATAAACTATTCAATTTTTACATAATGTATTTCTTAAATATCATTTTGCTAACTCATTTTTAATGATTTTATCATTACGAATACTATGAATTCTTCATAAATTTGATACTTCATATTTACCTTCAAATCATACTACTGGTTTCCATTCTTCCATAATAAAAAATATCGGGGCGTCTGTACTAAAAGAGTACCCCGATATTGGTTAGTACAGATCATTAAACTCTTTTAGTAAGTACAGTATATAAAATTATTTTAATAAATCAAGTCAATCATAATGCATTTTCAATTAGTGTGTTATCTATCATATAGGTTATTGTTTAGGTGGATTAGGTAAATTCATCCAATGGGTTACTCATGAAACTATTTCTCAGGCATTCCAGAATATACTATCATTTCATGTTGCAGTTACATACATAATTCCATCAGAAAAAGCAAGATAACATCATTCCTCTGGTAATCTCTCCGTCACTGGTATCCATCCATCTCATAGAGCTTGTATACGTTCTTTTGCAGTACTTATCCATGTAGGATATATATCTGTACCGATAGATTCTCAAAATGATTCCATTGATTCTCTTGCGATATCATCGAGTATCTGTATTATTTCTTGTTTCATATATTTTAAAAACTAAAGAATTAAATCTGACTTTTTCAAGTTACATCTGCAGCATAACCATTGTACATTATTTATAGAATGAGATCATCATTTACTAATTGGGTATATGTGATCCAAGTGCCTAGAATCTCTATCTGTAATATCTATTGAGCAGTAATTACATTTATTATTCTGGTTCTGTAATAATTCCTGAGTGCTTTTATATGTAATAGTTTTATCAGCAGTACTATTAACCAAGGCTCTTCTCTTAGATCTTTGCAATCTATTCCTTTCTCTATTCTTTTCATTTGGTATATACTTTCAGCAGTTTTTCCATTTATCTTTATTGCTAGCGTAGTATTCCTTTTTGTTTATATCTCTGCATTCCTTACAAGGATTATCAATTCAAGACTTTACCTTTTTGCTTTTATAAAACATTTCTATATCTTTCTCTTCACCACACTTAGAACACAGTTTAGTCATATCTAACAATTATAAAATAATTTGGTTAGTACGATCTTTAACATCTTTAGTAGAAACATTATATCATTTTCTGTTTTATTTGCAAATCGAAGTAATAAAAAATCCCGCTGTGTATGCTTCTCAGAGTTCGAGTATGTGTATTTCTGATTCTGTCATTTGAGTTATTAGGAGATAGAAGTAGGAGTAAACATATTTATTTAGTTAATAGTTCTTTATTGTATTTTGTAGTGTTTCTGTTTCAAGTCGTGGATCTTTTGCAAGAATTCTGATTATATCTAATAGTCTATGAATTTCTCATTCTTGGTAATCTCTTTTATTATAGTTAAGAGCCTGATCAAATTTATTATTTTTATCTAATTCATTTTTAGCTTCTTGCCATAGATTATAGTATCTTTTTGAGTTTACTCTTTCGTTTTCAAGTTGTTCTTGAAGATATTTTACTGTAATACGCATATAATAAAAAAAGCTTAATTTTGCCTACGAATAGCTGGAACACTATTCATAAGCGGAATTAAACTTTCTACTTTGTCAGTTCCAGGTGACAGAATCCATTATAAGAATATTTATCAGGATTGCAAATAAAAAATCCCGCTG
>OFQW01000103.1_pt1 | contig 16002 bp, 21 predicted proteins | sample 1542941 | NCBI WGS metagenome assembly OFQW01 (sample SAMN07774219, study PRJEB24372) | wastewater metagenome | isolation source: Exp Tend NO 90WW | collected 2016-02 | reverse complement strand
GGATGAACACGATTGATAAATCGTTTTGCATGGCACAAAGGAAATAAAAGTTCCGATATAAAACAAAACCCCGGTTTATGGCCGGGGCTTCGTGTCAGGTTATGGTAGGACAGATCAGATCACGCGAGCATTCAAGTACGAGATTGTTGTTGCCTCATCGGTAACCAAGAAGCGCAAAGGCTTCGTTTTCTCAGGGCTTTCCAAAACTACTGTATCGGAAACGTCGTCCGTAACCGATTGTCCGGTTGACCCGGTAGCGTTAGCGATAGACTGTAAGCCGTTACCAGCTCCATAGATCAGGAATGAGCCGTTGTTGTTCTTGTTGATGATGAACGCATCGGTTGCCTGCAAAAGGCGTTGAACCTCTACGTCGTCCTGTACTGAAAGGGCAATCAATTTAACGGTAGCCTTGTGCAGGAAAAATCCATTCCCACCGGCCCCCTTTTGCCACTCCCAATCAAACTTATGCGCGAATTTCTGACCGCTAAACTTTACGAGGCCGTGGTAGGCCGTAAAGGCGAGCGAGGTAATGACGCCGGATTGAGTCAGGGAAAACCGTGTAGATAGGTCTGAAATGTACCCTACATAGAAATCCTGATCCGCTCCGCCGGGAAATAGAATGTCCCCGCAGACGTTGCTAATCCCATATTGTGCTTTGCATCCCATTGGTCAGATCAATAAGCGATAGTTTGCAGATCGCAATGCAGGTACTGGTAGCCCATCTTCATGTCAGTGCGATAGTACCGTGCGCTGTCCTTGTTTTCGTACCATGAATAGATATTATTCAGGTCAGCACCATTCTCGAGGCCGAGCATGTGGTTCTGCTTCACGGTCAAAAGGATCAGGTGACGGGTCGTGGCGTTCAACGGGTTGGAAGAATCAGCCAATGAGCTATCCCACAGGCGAACCGGATAAATCGGAATACCTTTGTAGGTCACTCCACCCTGCCAAGTCTTCTTACCTTGTACTCCTTGGATAAGGTTCTCATATTGAGCTTGAGAAACGTTACCAGTGCCAACCAATGATTGAACGTAGTTGTCATAAACAGAGCCGGTTACCCAAAATACTGCCTTGTCAAATTGCTCTTTCAGCAAGTCGTTAGACTTCTGGTAGCACAATTCAAGGTTCGTAAGGGCCACGCCAGCCGCCAGCGTTCCGGTTCCGAGGGCAGAACCGCCAAAGATGGACGAGTTCGCACGGACAACGCAATAGTTGGACTGACCGGATGAGTCGATCAGGCGATCCCACAGACCGTCGATCTGGTTGAAGTCTGCGCTGGATGAGTTACCGGCGGCCATCGTCGAGCGAATGAATACGTCGCGACGCAAGGCATCAGTGAGCAAATCCATGATAACGGTGTCCATTGGAGTGCCGGCAGGGTCAAAAGATTTCTCACCCGTCTTGAGCCACTCCTGAGCGAGGTTGTTATATACCCCGGTCAACTGCTGGGTAAAGTCATCTTTACACCATTTCTCTTGCATCCGGAATTCCTTCGTGGTCAGGGTAGCCGTACCAATCTGGACGCGGGAACCGTTAGAGTTAGAAGTACCGCAACCGGTGTAAGGCTTCAAAATCTTAGACAGACCAGGAACCACGTTGTACTGCTTGTGGGAACTGATACCCTGATCGATCGTGAACAGATCCGACAAAGCCGGGCTGGAAAGCGTAGGCTTGTAGAAAATATCCGTCGTCAGAATACCGGGATAGGTAAACGTGAAGTTCGGTTCTACGATAGAGATAGCGTTAGGGCCACCAACTTCGTAGTTGTCAAAATACCCAATCGGGTAGTAGCGTTTAATCCATGACATTTCCTGAGCAAGGAATGTTTTGGTAGCATCCAAAGCCTGTGCATTCGGGCCGCTACGTTTTACGGATACGGGTGTTCTCATAGGGATAAGTCCTTCATCGGGTTTCTTTGCGTCTCCAACTGTTTGCTTTTTCTTTTGTTCGGCCAGCATCTTCACCGCGCCTTCCAATGAGGCTTTTGCGTCGGCTGTTACCTTTTCGGTTTCAGCCTTGATAGTGGTCATTTCAGCCTCCAAACGGGCAATTTTCTCATCTGGGGTCTCTACCTTGGCGGTAGTGGCCGGGGTGGCGGTTGCCTTCAAAGCGGCCAATTCAGCCGTCAGGCGGGCTACCTTTTGTTCGGCGGTTTCAGCCACCTGAGTAGGTGCCGCTTTCTTCGCGTCGGTAGGGTCAACAATGTTAGTGACCTTTCCGCCCACTACGGAAATTACCATGCCGTCAGTAGTGGTATAATCACCATCTGGAGCGACTGCCCCGGCGATAGTGACGTTTGAACCCATAATCATATCTTCGCTTGCGGCGTCAGAAGTGAGAATGGTAGTGCCATCTTGGAGTGTTAAATCCAGGGCGACGGGTGCGCCGCCGATAATGTTACTTAGGGCGGTTGCAAGTTGTTTGATTGCAGAATCCTTCTTTTTCATTTGTTTACCGTATGCAACGGCCTTTAAGTGTGATTTAATTTCATCGACAAATCCGAGGTTTTTGGCCTCAGTGGCGTTCATGGAAGTTTCGGCCTTCATCATCTCCTTAATCTTTTCAATCGGGAGTTTGGTTTTAGCCGCATAAGCCGCCGCCATTTCGTCCTCAATCTTGCGTAGTTCCGCGCTTCCACCCTGTAGGGCATCCGCATCACCCTCCAAACCCTGTGAGGGGTTGTGGATCATAAAAACAGACGGATTTAGCATAATTACCTTCTTACCCGCAAGGGCAATAAAGGTCGCCATGCTTTGCGCCTGTCCTTCGATGATGGATGTGATGGGCTTTCCGGTGGCCTTCAAAAGGTGGTAAACGGTATAACCTTCGTACACCGAACCGCCACGGGATGAAATGTGAACTACAAGATCAGAGGCATTTTTAACATCGGGGGACTGCAACTGTTTTTCAACGTCGCGCGAAAAATCCTGTCCAATATCACCTCTTACGTAGATGTGTCCTTCCATATTGAACGTAAAACTATGTTTGCGTTCAACAGATAGTAAGGTTCTACGATGTTCCTATTTACGATAACCGGGTAAAATACCAGTATTTGGGCATTTGCAACGCTTAATTTTTCGCACCTGACGCGGTGAAATATGAAATTTTTCTGCAATCACTTCCTGTTTTTCCTTTTCCTGAAGCTCATTACATACGTGGAAGTGCATCAAAGACTTGCGATTGAGTAGCTTTCCTTTGATGAAATTTTCTATCTGGTCGATAGAGTACTCCAGGATATTGAACTCTTTATTGCTTTGCTCTACGGTCATAGGGTTAAGCGGTTGTTAGTTGTTCTTTGTATTTCACTGCGGTAATAAATTCACGAAACTCACGATAGACGAGGGCTACTTCTACGGACTGCGTACCGGCGGGAGCCGCCGCGCGCGCTGTCATTCCTTGCGCTACTATTCCACCGTCTGAATACGTAGGGCGCATTCTGTTAGCCATAGCCGGGCCGCCGACCGCCGCTACATCTGATTGATTCCAGACAACCTCGCCAGCGTGTACAATTCCAGCGGGTTGATATTTTCCTCCTGCTCCTGTATATCCACCTTCGCTAAAGCCCGCCACGCCGTTAATCTTTGCCACGGAAGCAAGGCCAGCCGCCAGTGATATACCGCCTGCAATCTCACCAAATGGCGGTGGATAAGTAGCCAATGCCAAAGTAAACGAGCGATAGGAGTCTATCGTTGCCTGTGCAGACGCGATCAGTTTATACGCTATAGTATTTTTCTGGAACAGCGAAGCCGCTACTCCAAGGGACTGTGATAAAGCCTGACTTGCGAGTGCCTGATCTTTTTGTTGTTCGGTTAAAAGTTTCTGCGCCTGCGCATAGGTCAATGCTTTTACCTTTGTCCGTTCGGTTTCAGTTCCAATGCGTTCGGTAAGTTTTGCATTTGCATCCTGAACGCTGACCAATTTTATTTCCGTTTTGGTATGATCAAGATCAGCAGAATTTAACCGCTCCGTAGCGTCTGCAACCGCCTGTAACGATTCAGCCTTAGCCTTTAGCTTTTCGTTATTTACGTCGATGATGTTGGCTATCTTCTCCTGAAGGTTCAGGCTTTGTCCCTCGATCTGGTTCAGGTTAATAAGCTGGTCGGCAATCTCTTTGCGTCTGTCTGCCTTAATACTTTCCGTTGCTATAATCCGTTTGGCATAGTCAAGCGTAGATTCTCCCAACTGGCGGGTGATCCCTAACTGATTGAAGTCCTGTTCTATCTGGCGGGTTGCAACATCCAGCTTTTCAAGTGCTATTTTTTTACCGGCCTCGTTGCTATCAAACTCAATTTTTGCCGCCTTTTCAAGTAGCGCAATCTTTTGTTCCTCTGAAATAGTCCGGTTTTTGGCTTCAATGATTAACCGCTTTACCTGGTTAGCTGTTTCTGAAACTGCTACGGAATAGCTAATCTCTTTATCTTCTAATTGGTCCAGAATGTCTGCCAGTTGCCCAGCCACTCCTACCTCCCGCGATAGTTCATCCGTGAATCCAGATACCGCGCCCTTGGCATCATTGACTGCTCCTGTAAAGTCTCCCGTGAATAGTTTAACCAATGCCCCGCCTAATTGCGTAGCCCTATCTAAAACCACGTTAAACGCCGCCGAAAGTTGCGCCATGATCCGAGCCAACTGATCCCCTCCGGCCTCGGTACGGGTAAAATATTGGGCCACCAACGCAAGGCCAGCTGCTACCGCACCAATGACTGCACCAATCGGAGTAGCTAAGAAAGCCTTAGCCGTCGCCGTTACCGTAGTAAACCCGGAAGCCATGCCACCAAGTCCGGGCACAAGTTTATCTATACCCGCGCCGATTCCTTTATTGGATTCAATCAGTTTGTCGAAGCCTGACTTTACACCCGTGACGGACTTTTGAACGTCATTATAGGTAGATGTTTGCTTCTTTAAAATCGCCTCAACCCGGACGGTTTCTTTGCTGTATTCATCCAGCGTGATAGATCCAGACTTGTAAGCCTTTTGCAGTGCGGCCTGTTCCTCCTTCAATCCAATGATAGACTTTTTGGTCTTTTCCAGTTGGTCGATGGCGTCGCCCTGCTCAATCTTAAAGTCAAGTATGACGGTTTCTTTTTCTTCGGCCATAGCGTCAAATCATTAAAAGGTAAACGGTGCAGGGTGTTTTCGAGTCTTTGTAATTCTCAATAGAGGAAATGAAAAAGTACCTGTTCAGTTCTGAGTGATAGATAAACCTGTCAAAGTTATAGTTTTGAAATTTATCTTCCGGAATGAGCATTTCTACCTTTCCGTATGGATTCTTGAAGAACTTTGAAATCTTGTTGTAAAACTGATCGGTGAGTGTTGGCGCGTTATATGTAGGAGAAGTAACCGGCCCAAACGAAAGATTGCCTACCAAATTATCAGCCGCCATCCGTCCGGTGAATGGCTTATTGTACCATGCGAAAGCCTCTGAGGTTCTGGAATTGCCGTCTATGACAAGCTCGGTTTGCTTAGTAAAATCCGGCACGTTGGTAGATGGATTAACGAGCAAAGCCCGCGCCCCTGGATTTTTCTTAGTTGCAGATTGGACAAAGAATTTCCCGGTGGAGTCAGAAATGAACGTTCCAAAAACATTGAATATCAAAGCCGACGGCGTTACCGAGGTGGCATCAATGATGTAATAACCATTATAATACCCGTTATCATCCACTACCCGAATAATGCAATACCCTGACAGAATACCAAAAGGAAACGTGGTTCCCGTGAACTGCGGCGCGCCTCCTGAATTAGTGACGCTTGTATATGAATAGCTTTCCGCGTCGGTTAATTCTACGTTCTGAATGAACGGAGAAAGTACCGAGTTGTAAATACCTATACTGTCACGGCACGCGCCAAAAGGAGACGTATAAACGTCCGTAGATGCATTGGCTTTTGATTGACTCTTAATATTGGCCTCACCATATCCGAACGAATTAACAACGTTGTATTCAGTTATTTGAGGCTCCTGACCCTGTGGCAACCGAATATAGTTGTTAGTGGTGACCTTGTTGTAATAGAAAACAGAGCCTTTGAAATATTGCGTCCAATCCTCAGTGGCAGTGATAGAATCCACCATAGTGAAATTGAGCGTCTTTGCAATCGGGTTAAAAGTGATAACCGCGCCGAATGAAACCGACAGCCATTTGATAAAGTCGATAGCCTTAATATCGGGCGCAACAGCACAAAATCTATACTGGCCCCATATCCCACCGCCTGCACTTTCATAGAATCCATTGATTACCGGAACGGTTGACGGCCTGATTGTAAGGGATGCATCAAATACGGATGTAATAACAGAGGCAACCGTAATGTAAATTTCGTAATAGTCTCCCTTTGTAACGTTAGCTGATAGCGTAATTTTAATCGTGTCTGTCGTTACAGCAGATGACTTTATATCTGTTGTGCCGTTTTTCCGAATGCGTACGGTATAGCCTTGGATGTCGAATGTTTTAATGTAGATGTCGAAATCCACTAAACTGTTTGCGTCTGCCGTCCATCGGCTATTGATTGAATATGGTCTTTGTCCACCCTCGGAAATCAGGGTAGTAAAGTTTACTTTCTGCGTGGTAACTGTTAAGGTCTGTGGACTACCAACAATAAGAGAAGCAGTACGGCGTGAAATCCAGGTATCAGGATTGACCACATCCGGCCCATCGTGGGTAATGATTAACCGCTTATAGTTCGGATGGGTAAAGACGTTGCCTCCAAACTTAAAGCCCGTTACCCGCGCTATTTCTTTTACAATCGTGGAAACGTAAATACAGGGGTTAATTTCATTAAAGTATTCATCTGCTGAAATAGTAGCCCCAGATCCGTCACCACCGCGTAAAGAGTTTACCCGGTAATATTCATTGGCTTTCTGGAATGAATACATATAGTCAATAATGGGAAAGATAATTCCGGATGTTGCGCTACTTTGAGAATTAACCACCGCCTCAGAAAACGCCACCGTATAAGCTTCCGTTTCTATGCTTTTAAGATTGAAGTCCAGTTGTTTTATCCAGTTGGCATTTCCTGAGAAAAAGAAACAGTGCAGAACGTCCTTCTTTTCGTTTTTCTCCTCGTCATAAATGGCCACCGTTCCACGAATTAGGAAATTCCCATTACGAATGATGTTGAATTGAGTCGTAGAAAATGCGGGGTTGTTGGTCTGGTTAATCCCAAAGTACCCTAAAGCCTTGCGATTGGTAGATGTATTTTGAAGCTCAAAGTTTACCGATACGTCGCCCTTGATCGTGAACTCATAGATACTGGCGCATTGCTTAGTGATGGCAAAGTCAGCCCCGCTATATTCCAGGTAGTTCCCGTTATCGTCAACGAATGATGTCATAATGACTGAACGGGGTTTTCATCCGTATAGGTGACGGTAAATGAGAATGTAAATAGCTTATTAGCCTGTGGGTAATGGGTGAAGCTGGACCGATCGGGTATTACGGTACGCTTATCTGTTGCGCTGTTTACGATCTGCACAAGTGGCGAAAGTTTGACGCGGTACAGGTCATTTACCTGATTTGCCGTCAAGTTTTCCGCACGCAATACTACCGTCTGGCGTGAGGTTCTGGAGATTTCACGATGCACCGTGTCCGCTCCTTCCCCGTAGCTTTGGGGCCATTCGGGTAAGATGTTGCGCTTATCTTCAATAGTCTGGGTGATGTCGTTGCCATAGTCAGCAAAGCCCTTGAAACGCCAGTAGTCAAATCCCCCCAAATAGTTGAGCCATGAAATATCAACACAAAACGCATAGCAGGTAGTATCGACTGATATGCTTAGCGTCTCGCTGATGACCACGCCATTAGACCGCAGGGTCAAAAGTATGGTATCTTCATTAAAGGATGATGACAACTGCACCCGATAGCGGCAAATACCGATGCCCCCATTTGTGATCGTGTCGATAGTTGTGCCTACAATCGTCCCATTCCTGACGTACTCCACCCGCATGGATCTGTTTGTACCTGATAGCCCGAACTGGTCGATATATGAAATATCATAATAGCTGTTGAAGGCCACAGGGTAAGTCATGGCCGTTAGGAACTTGAGGCCGATAAATCCAACGCCAGAACTGCCATACAGATAATCTGCCAACGATCCCGAATACTTGTTTTTAAACGGTAGCGAAGCATTGGCCGCGTAGCCCTCAAATGTTCCCCGGTCGCTCGTGTATGAGCCAACGAAATCTAAGAGGCCATAACCCCCGGCTGAATAGTCGTAAGCCTCGGCATAGTCGATATAATACTGAATCCAGGCGTTCAGGTTATTAGGAGCGGTTCCTGTCTGTAAGTCGTTTTTCAGTATCTCAATACGGCTTTTCAAGTCCTCGTTAATGTTCAGGGTAATAATTCCGTTAGCGTCTGGCACAAGTTCCTTTTCAACTAACAGCGTGTAGGGCTTCAATGAGGCGTAGATGTGCGAGGAGGTAAGCCCTGCATAAAGCCTGATTTTTGCTCGGTAATTGTTGTAGTAGTATTGCACAGTAGCCGGACCAAAAGACAGGTTCGAATAATACGGCATGTTGATCGTCACTACCGAAGTAGAGTACCAAGTTAGTATCTGATATACCCCCGCCTCACCTATGCCCGTGATCTTTAAAAACTCAAGTTCTGACAAGCTGGACAGCAACGCCCCGGATAAAGTCAGTTTAACAAATCCGTTATCGTTTGCAAAGCTAGAAACGGTACGTGCTGTATCTACTGAATTAGTAGGCCAAAGGTCCGACTTGAGCTTATACACGATCGGAAGGTGAACGGCCGACCATGAAATTGATGTTGAAATCGTATAGTAGAAGTCAATGGACCCCGACCCGCTAAATACTTTGATGCTGTCTCCCGGGTATTCACGGAGGTTGAAGGTATTCAGACCTGTTGAGTCCGTGTACCAAAATCCCATGTATTGGCCGGATGAAATATAGACGTAGGAATTAAGCGTAGGGGGAAAAGCCGCCGTTAAATCAGTGCCTCCATTGGTATATGTGGCGGTAAACTTTGTAGCCGTGTCAATCTTTAAAGACGGGGGCCGCTTAACTACCGATAGAGCCATTTACTTTGAATTGAGATTTCAGCAAAGTTATAAAGGATTTTTTGAAGTCGGCTATTAGAGCCTTTTTCAACTCCTCCACAAGTTTTGCCAAAGCCTCGGAATACACCTGTCGGCCGCCATGTTGGTATGTCTTATCCCCGTCGCGGTTGATGCGTAATGCCAAGAACTTTGCCAACTGCCTGCGCTTCTTTTCTGGTAGGTCTGCGCCTATGCCTTTGGCTACCATGTACTCGTACATTGAATCGTTAAACCCGCCATATTCTGAACTTTTGCGGGGACCACGTCCGGTCTCTATCGTCTCAAAGAACTTGCGCCCAAAGATTCGGAGGCGATCCTCCGTGACTTCATAGCGTATTGAATTGGCTGTTTTACCCGTCGCGCTGATCGTGGACACCTGCTGACGAAGTACCTCTACCCCGATCTTCCCGTAGGCATCAAGTATCTCCTGCGCGGCCATTAGCAGTTATTGGTAGTGTCTGGGGCGGTCAGGGTAAGGGTCAGATTTACCCCCGTGGTGCAGTCGGCCAGTTTCTTAACAAACGGGGTCCGGGTAATGCCTTTTAGTGTGGCCAGTTTATATCCGCTTATCTGGTTATTGAGTTGGTAAATCAACTGCTGGGCCAGTTCATCGCATTGGTCGATAATCTCCTCGTATTCCTCCGGGGCCGACCCTAACGCATCCTGTTTGACGATGTAGATTGATATTTCCCAATCGTCAACGGGCATATAGTTTACCGTCAGTTCTGACTTAACGCCTATCGAATCCAGCCAGCAGAACGGATAGTTTTTATCCGGCTGACTATTGAACTCATCGAGTTTGCCGGTGTTGAATTCGGCTGTCTCGCTCAAAGCCTGAATCCCGGATTCGATGAATGCCTTTACCTCCCTGCGTTTCATAATATGGGTTGTACTTTAGCCTGACAATTCCACGACCAATAGCGGTCACCATCAAATACCTCTGTCATATTCCCCTCATGCTGGCATACCAAAAACACGCGGTCTTTCCACGTGAAACGTAATCCGGGAGGTAGGGTGGCGAGTGCTTTCATGCTTTCTTTTTTGACATTATTTCGTTGTACTTCTTCATCGTGAATCCCTGCCATGCAAGGTAGGTCATATTATTTTTGAACTCCTTAACAGGCCACTTTAGAATCTCATTCCGGTTAATCCCGCTCTCCTTTTCCACAAATAGAAGCGTAGAGAAAAAGCCGAACGTGCGAGCCATGCTGTCAAAGCCTGCCTGAATCTCTTCAGAGGTGTACTGGATTTCGGGAAGGGTTTTGCGGTATTCAGATTCAATTCGATCAACTTCATTAAGGTAAAATTTCCGATGGCCATGACCTCCAAGCATGGCGCGTTCAGGAACTTCTTAGCGAATTCGGCTTTCTTCTTGTCGTCGGATTCCAGGTAGTCGGGCTGAAAGATCGCCCCGCAAATCTCCGTGTATTTGATCAGGCTTTCGGTCGATAGTTTCCCGTCCTGTGGGAAGGTGGAAATAATCAGCTTTATATCCTCGTAACGGCCCGTCTGTTCCAGTTCCAGATTGTCGGGAACCTCATAGACAAGTATCCGTTTTGGTAGTCCCGTTTCCCCTTCCGCGCTATTCATAAACGACAAAAGACGTAGAACCTTGTCCAGATTCTTGATCCGCGCATTGCGAATAGTCTCCGCGTCAAGGCCGGTAATGGCCGCCAGCCGCTCGGAGTCGGTGGTCGTCTGGGCTATCCGTAGGAATTGTACGAAGGTGACTTCACCCCATGAGGTAGGTATTTCGTATGGATGATCGTTAACGTGTATTCTCATGGGTACGGTATGAATTCAGTTGATACAATTTGTTTATCCTCTATTGATTTGATGTGGGACTTTGCTTCTTCAAGAGTGCTAAACTCCCCAATAGAATGATACAAAAGTTCATCGTTTCCTGTTTGATTGTAAAAATCAAGTAACGATTTAGATACCTCTTTTTGGGCTTTTTGTGGGTAGAAAATCTCTGCTCCGTTGCTCATTTTTCTTTTCCTAATTCTCCATTCTGGAATCTCTTTAATCACTTTTCCTTTGTATGTTATTTTCATCATCTATGAACCCCAAAAACCGGGGCGGTTGTTTTCTTCTTGTAACTCATGGCCCCATATCGGGCCGCATCCAAAAGGTCGTCGAACAGCTTCACCGGCTCATCCAATACCTGACCATTCGGCTTTACCTTCCATTTGTAACTCCTGAATTCCTTCTGCAAATCTACTGATTCCTGATGAACGTGCACGTGATGGCTACGGATGAAGTCTATACCCTCTTTCACGCTCTTGTCGGCAGGCCACGAATTGATACCCGCCCGCCGTAGTTCCTCAATGATCTCAGGCCTGGCCGAATCACAAAACACGGATTTGCGCCCTACAATAGGCTTAATCTCCTGAATCAGTTCGGGCGTGGTGGTATGGGAGCGGTAAAATTTCTGCTCGAGGTAGAGGCTCTTTTCGTGTATTCCCACCTTAACAAGCGCGTTCGGGTGGTTAAATCCGAAGTCCAGACCGAAGCACCAATCTTGCAAATATGGTTCCTTGCTGTAAATCTGGAAGCCCTTGTAAATCGTAGCCTCGGCCGTTCCCCGTTCGCCAAGGCCGTACACCCGCCAAAAGTTCGGGTCAATTTCCCTTAGCATTTCGATCTCCCGGATCTGTTCCTTTGAAAGAAACGGGTTGTCCTGATAGGTGGACTGGATAAACTTGCAGTCCTTCCGGGGTATCACGTCGTCATAAATCCAGTGGAATTCATCCGCCGGGTTGTAGTCTATGATGATCGTTTTCTTTGTCCGAAGGATTAACTGTCGCCACGTTTCCCGGCTCAGTAGGTTGGCCTCGTTGATGTACAGCACATCCCGACCGGGGCCGCGTACCCGCTTGGCATCGTCAACGCTGAAAAACTCGATGTATCCGCCCGTAGGATAGCGGTAAATCTGATCGGTCATATTGTGCTGTGCCGGGTTATAGCCGCCCTTGGATTCCATGAGCTCGCGCCAATCGCGCATGGCCCCCTTTTTCAGGTGGGGAAGGCTTATAGAGCAAATGGAGATACTTTGTGGGGTGGCGAAGGCCGTTCCGATCATTAGGTCGGTTAGGGAATACGTCTTGCCTGATCGTGTGCCCCCCTGGTTTACGACAATCCGGAACCCGTCGTCTATGGCTTGCTGAGTCTCGACGGCTACTTTAGTGGGGGCTATTCCGTAGATGAATTGGGTAGCAGGTTCTTGTCCCATTTAACGGTTAACGTCGATTGACCGGATTGTTCTACCTCTGTCCTTTCCACATATCCCCTTTTCTTTGCCTTCGTTTTGAGGAAGAAGATTATGGCAGTATCGCTTGGGGAAGTCTCGTAAATCACGGTTTCGCCATCTACGTTTTTACCCATCGTTACCCCGTTGATCTTCTCGTGGAGCTTGCTTTCTGCAAAGTCTATGGCTATTTCGGCAATATCCTCTACCTGTTGTTTATAATCGGGGTCTTCGGAAAGCCACCTGTAATGGGTCTGGCGACTGATGCCTACTTTTTCGCATGCAGTTGAGACTATGCCCAGTGACTTTTCGAGGGCTTTTACCATCGCCTTTTTTGTAATGTCACTATTTGTAGCGTTTGATCCCATGTTTTTTCTTTAAACCCTCTTTAATCTCCCTTAAAGCCTTATGGCCGCCAATGGGCAATTTGGGGTGATGGATCATGATAGTCCCATCGTTTAGTACCCAATTAGGATTGATTTTTTTTAGTTTCTCCGCGGTCGTCTCCATATCACAAAGGTAAAAAAAAGCCCCGCATCACCGGGGGCTATCAAACAATTGACCTAAAACCAGCATGGATTCCGCTAAAAAGAACGATTGTGACGCGGCGCGGAAAGTCTTTAATGCTATTCAAAAAAGGGGACGGCCCATGACAACCGACCCCCTAACCCTAAACTATCGCCGGATGTCCTAAAACATCGTCTAATGATCTTGCAACTGCCCAAACCCCACCGGCTTTAATAACCTGTTCCGCTACTCGTTCCTGCTCCGGTCTTAACTTGTCTTTGCCTACTTTGACCTCAATAAACAAAGCCCGTCCTTTCAGCACTCCTACAATATCTGTCATGCCCTTAACCGTTGTTCCCTTTCGCATTACCTTGCGAACTGGGTCCCATTGGCCTTGGCTATTCACACGGGTAGCAAATCCTCCCTTGGCCGTGATTAGGGCAATAATCTGGCGGGTAAGGTTATTGGCTGAAACTGGTTTAGCCTTCATGCTGTTACCGGCTCGACAACAATTAAATACCGTCCGTACTTTTCTTCCATCTTGACCTGACCTAAGCGGATCTGCTTATAAACCAAGGGAACCGATTTTCCGATGAATTTGGCGTATTCGGCCACTGTGAGGTATTTCTTCTCTTTCATGGCACAAAGTATAGGATTATATACCATAGAACCAAATTTGAGGGGTAAAAATATTTCTACTTTTTTTTGCTTAAAAGTTTGCACGGAGTAAAAAGCCTTATACCTTTGGCATACCAAACGCAAACAACATGGCAGCCATCAAAGGCACAATTTTAGAGGTTTACCGGGGGTACACGATCACGGACGAACCAAATGGCGGTTATGCCATATCTATCTATGACGAGAAAAATAACCTCCAACTTGACACTGATTCAGATACTTTGGAGGAGGCACGCCGGTCGGTTGACTATATCGCTGACGAACGCGAGGCCGAACAGGAGTTGAAAGATCAAGAGGAGTACGAGTGGGAACACCGTAGAGAAACTTGGGACGACCTGTGGCCCCGCCGTGCCGGACATTGATTAACACAGAAACCCCAAATAAAATGGAAAAGACAGCCGAACAGATTGAAAAAGAATGCCGTGATGACTTGAAAGAGATTGCGCATTTTTATGGAGGGTGGGACGAACTAAAAAAAGTCATTGCCGAATTAGAGGATGCCGACAATGAGGCCGCGTATGAAAGAAGTCAGACCAGATATTAAAACCCCTTTTAACCATGAACCCTACAATCGCACGACACGAGGATGAACAATCTGAGGATTGGAACCGGTGGATGAATGAACAGGTGAAATCTGAGCCGGCATTTATCGCTCAGTCGCCATTTGATTTACACAAACAGTTGCAAGAAATTGCCCAGCGCGAACGCCGAATAGGATTTATTGAGGCGTTGAACATAATGACCAATAAATCAGACGATTGGTTTGATGGTCGCCCATTGGCAAAGCTGTTATTCCTGCGTGATATTCAAACGATTTTGGCCGAAAATAAACCCGTAAAATCATAATGGAACAAACAGAACACTTCGGGCCGGACGAAAAGACCCGCCTTCTTTTACAGGACTTTACCCGCCGATTGAACGTAGAGCCAGACCCCCGCGAATTTGGGGAAACGGCAGACGGAAAGGCAAAGACCCTTCCCATATCCTTTGTGGAGATGACGCTTGATGAACTGTTTGGCGGGCAGTGGGAACTGTCTGAGGTAAGCACAACACAGATTTTTAACGAGGTTGTTGGCACTGGCATCCTTACCGTTTGGCATCCGGTCACAGGCCGACCATTGAAACGTGCGGGTTTTGCGGCTGTGGTCATAACCCAGGATTCCGGGGCCGCACTGGCAGATTTCAACATGACCAAAAAGAAGAACGCCTTGGATCTGACGTTTCCCAAACTGAAAGCCGAGATACTCAAAAACGCGGCTCAGTCGCTTGGTAAGGTATTTGGCCGGGATATTAACCGGAAGGCCAAGGACGTATTTAGGCCCACCGCACGGCCTATGACGGACGTAGAATTGCATGCGGCTATCAAACGAATTGAGGAGGGTAAGCTGGACACCCTACCGCTTGCCGAAGCCGCTTTTCTACTTACTGATGTCCAGAAAGAAATGTTGTTGAATGCCACACCAAACAAACAATTGAACTGATGGACGCATTCGAAAAAGCATTAGCCGAAATGTCGGAGCAAGGCTCTGGCATGTGGCACGACGTTCGCGCCGGTCGGTTTACGGCCTCCGAGATTTGGAAGCTTATGGAGTCAGGCTCGCGACTGATGACGGAGGCAGAACTGAAAGCGCGCCCTAAGTCCGGCCCCGGTAGCAAGTCTAAGTACATCGAGGATGCGTCCTGTTTGTCTAAGACGACACAAACCTACATCCGCACCAAAGTAGCCGAGACACTGACCGGACACGCCGCCGAGCCTGTATTTAGCCGTGCGACCGAATACGGGGACGAGATGGAGCCATTCGCCGCGCAATACTTCACCGAGCGCACCGGGATGGAATTTGAAATCGTTTCCTTTGTGCCGTACACTGACCACGCCGGGGGGTCTCCTGACAGGAAAATAAAAGGCAAAAATGAACTTCTGGAAATCAAATGTCCGTACAATTCGGCAAACCAGGTGGACTACCTGATGCTTACCGATCAGTGGGATTTGAAGCGGGAATATCCTGAGTATTATTGGCAGTGCGCGGCAAATATGCTTTTCTTTGGGGCCGAACTTTGTCACTTTATTACCTATGATCCACGAATGATTGAGGAAAAACACAAGATGACCCACATCAAAATCAAACCGATTGAGGAAGATCAGCAGTTGATTATCACCAAATTGGGAACGGCGGTTAAAGAGAAACTTGCACTTTTAAACCTACTGTCATAAACGATGATCGCCATGCTTCTTGACAAAATAACCCGCGCCATCATGCGCACCCTGTTAGTGGTTCTGTTCTTCGCCGGGTGTCTTTCAATATTCACCGGGATAGTTATTATGGTTTTGAAAGTAACCCAAGCGCAATGAAAACAACATCAACAATGACAAAGGAACAATTCTGTAAAAAACACGGTCTTACTGAAGATCAGTTTTTGGGTAAGGAAAAAATTAGCGGCTATCTGGACTTGGGGTCGCTCACCTCCATACCCGAAGGATTCAACCCAACCGTAGGCGGCGATCTGGACTTGAGGTCGCTCACATCCAT
>OFQW01000102.1_pt1 | contig 16206 bp, 31 predicted proteins | sample 1542941 | NCBI WGS metagenome assembly OFQW01 (sample SAMN07774219, study PRJEB24372) | wastewater metagenome | isolation source: Exp Tend NO 90WW | collected 2016-02 | reverse complement strand
AAAGCCTCTCAATAACCGCAGCTTGCTCGGCTATCTTCTGTTCAAGTTCAGTGGTCATGGCTTCTCGACTCCTTCCGGTAAGCGGTAAAGAGGCAGGTCTTTTCTGTATAGCTCAAGCTCATTCAGTAGCGCCATGTAACCAGCGTAAAACGACAGGTAATCAAAGTGTTCCTCATCGCCGGGGCTACGTTTCGCATATTCTTCACGAATCTTTTGTTCATTACTCATGGCTTCTCCCCATAGCTATGTCGAATGCAACGTCAATTGTTTCTTTTGGCACAACAGTACATGCCAGCCACCGAGTGATGGCATCTTGGAAATTCCAAGCGCCGAACAGCACACGGCCTGATGTAGTTTCATGCGGCCAAGGTAGTTGTCGCTTCCTATTCCGATTGGTTAGGGTTATTCCTGCCGCGATAATTTCTGAATTGTTGATTTGCATGATTACTCCGTGATTGATAACCGTTAGGCAATCATATCAGATAAATTAACGTGATGGAATAAATAACTTATGCGGAATACTAATATTTCCGTCACGCGGCATCTTCTTCGTCAATTAGAATTAGTGGATCAATTCCAGCCAGAGCCATCTCTTTATGCCTTACTTTATGATGCGGCTGGCAGTACCAAACGACATCTAGCGGTGCGTTGTAAGACTCATGGTGGGCAAAAGCCTTTATTGAGCCACAAACGCAGCATGGCATTTTCACTAATGTTCCTAACCGTAGTGCGCGAGATACTTTGTTGTGCGCAGAAGAAATCCTTGAATCTCGCTTTCGCCATCGGTTCGAGACAATCGCCGACGATGCCATGCGCTCTTTTTCTTTTCCTCTTGTTCTGTCGTACTCCCGTATTTTGTCCAAATTGTTTAATCGGTGATTGCCAACACGTTCCTTTGTGCATTCTTTGCAAATATGCAAAAAACCATCGGCCATTTTAGAGTGCTTATAAAAATCTTCAACGGCCTTTGATTCGCCACATTTCCTACATACTTTAGAACTGACCATGCCGTAACTCCTTATAAAAGTTACGACCATTATAGACCAGTTCTAATTAAAAGGTATATCCGACTCTAGATCATCAAACGACGGGCTCGGCTTACTCTGCACGGGGCGCGTAGGGGGCGGCGCATAACCGTCATTGCCGGCAGCATGGTTCTCGCTGTTCTGGTTGCCATGGCCGTCCGGTTTTCCACCGAGCATCTGCATGGTGTCGATCATTATCTTTGTGCTGTAGCGTTTCACGCCATCCTTCTCGTATTCGTCGGTCTTGAACCGACCTTGCACGAATACTTGCGACCCTTTCTTGAGATATTTGCTACAGATTTCCGCAAGCTTTCCGAAGGCCGTGCACGGAACCCACTCGGTTCCTTCTTTGTCTTTTCCCTTCCAGCCAACAGCGATACGCAAAGAACACACGGCATCACCACTGGCGGAATACCTAGTTTCTGGATCGGCGCCGAGGCGGCCGATGAACTGGCATTGGTTTAGATCATTTGCCATTATTTGCCACCCTTCAGAACCACAATATCCATGATGTCGCCGACCGTGGCGCAGTGATCGGCCTCTTCATCTTTGAACATGACCTCGAATTCTTCCTCGACCGCCATGCAGGTTTCAATCAAGTCGGGGCTGTCCATGCCCAAATCTGCGACCAGCTTGCTATCCGGCTTCACGATTTCAGGCGGGCATCCGGCTTGATCCGCCACCAATTTAATGAGCCGGGCTTTCATTTCTTCGTTCATGACTATCCCCTGTGCGATTTCTTGTTGCGCGCCTGGTTGCGGCGCTTGGTTGCCATGCGCTGCACCATGCGATTCGACCAGCCAAGGCGCTTTGGATAGCTGAAAGCGCCGCCGTAGCTCCCGAATTCATCAAACATAGTTGTCGTCATGCTTTTGCGCTTGGACGAGCTGACAACCCGCTGCTGATTGCCTAGCACGGCGGGTTGCATGAATGCGCCAGATCCGAGCAGCGCAGCGACGAGTAGTCTTGAAATACCGAGTCCCATGATTTACTCGATTACTTGTAGTTACGGGCGTCGATGTCTTCGCCCAAGATGTAGATCTTGTGAGCGAGGATAGCGACGGCGATCGGCACTTCGCGGCCTGTCTCGTAACGACTGCCGGTTGATTGGGTGGAGCCGAGGCGGTTCCAGAATTCGGCCTGGTTCAGATTCAGCTTTTGGCGAGTCAGGCGGTAGTTGCTGATCAGCGCTGTTTTCTTGGTCTTTACTGCATTACTTTTTGCCATGTTCTTCCCCTTCTTTTTTCTCGATGATCTTCTTGAAATCGTGAGCGCCCTTGATGTGCTGGCCGAGGTAGGCGCCGTGCGACTCCGATTCGTGGAATTCCTTGAACTTCTCCGCGCTGAAATTCGCGTAGTGATACAAGGTGCCGCCGTGCTTGAAACGCACGGCAAGCGTGTTGGTTGCCGGATCGTGACCAATTTCGCTGATCTGCGAACTGGCTACACTGTGCATGGTGATACTCATGGTTTTCTCCTGTGGTTAAGTGTTTTCGATGACTTCTCCGCCCAATGCTGCGATCAGTTGCGGCAGGAAGCGGGCTAGTTCGCCGGTCATTAAGGCGAAATCAGCATCAAATTGTTCGCTGGCGTGTTCGGCGGTTTTCTCGGCCTGCTCCATCAGCAGATCAAGGAAGGCGAGGTGCTTGATTTCCAGTTTTTCTGTGAGGATGAATGAAATGCGCTCGTCCCAAGTAAGGGCCAACTTGGTTGGCAATTTTCCGCCAGCAAGGTGTGCTTTAACTTCGCCCTCGATCACATCGCCATCAAGCGGATGGCGGGCGTAACGGACGGATGATTTCTCTTCGCTGCATGCTTTCAATTCGCAATCGCGGTCAATGGTGAATCCTTCCGGCGCTTCGCCACCCGCCAGCCAGTCTGCCATCGCCGACACTGGCGAAAGATTTGTGTGCAGCATGGTCAGCGGGAATTCATCAAGGCAGTGGCGCAGATGTTCAATAACCTCTTCGCCCTTGGCTGGGCTACTCGCATCAACGCAGAACCAGCCATTCACCGGGTCGATCCAGACAAATGTACTGCGGCGACTAGTGAAGGCACGCGGCATCAATTCTTCCGTCACGCGCTCTTTCAATTCCTTCAACTGCTTGCGACCGGGTGCATAGCCTTGCTGCGCTTCGATGCCTTCGGCGCGTTCCTTGACTTCCTCATTAACAACGGAGGAAGGCAGCAGGCGCTGCTCAACGGCGAGGGCAATCAGCCACTGACCGCCAAGCGAGAAAACAAGCTCGCCGTCATTGCGCGGGGAAGCCCATCCGCGTGACATGGGCTGGTTGCTCGGGCATTTGATGAATGGCCCGCGTGAAAGCTGCGCTTCAAGTTTTGGATGGTCTATATTCAATGGAGTTGTTAGGCGGTAAAGCTGGATATTTTTGAACCACATTGTTTAATGCTCCTGTACTTGTTGGTGTGTCATAAATAAAAGGTGAGGGGTTTAGCTATCACCATCCCCGGTTATCCAGCCCCTCAAAGCGCCCCGGTTAAGTCGGTCTATGGCTCCTTCCGCAACTGGCCGACAAGCCACGGAAATCAAAGCCCTTCGCTGGAGGTATTCGTTAAGCCGCGATACCCATGCGGGCCTTAGCTAAGATTGCTTCACAGTAGGCAAGCACGTCTTGACGTTGAAAAATATTCATTTGCTCAAGCGCCTTGAGAATTCCGGCCTCGACTACTTCTGCGCGCAATTCCTCTTTCTTCTGAATGCGCTGAACGGGCGTTTCCGGTTGTGTCTCGGCGGTTACGGTCAACGTCGCTTGTGTCTCAATTTTCGTAGTTTCTTGAACACAATCCGGCTCAGGCGCGGGCTTGAGCAGGGCGGCAAGGCGTTCGGCTTCTGCTTTGGCTGCGGCTTCCTGTGCCTCACGGCGGGCTTTGGCTTCAGCCTTGGCTTGTTCATCTGCGCGGATATTCTCACGCTCTGCCTCAAGGCGCTTGGATTCAGCCTCTTTGTGGGCGGAAATACGCGACGAGAGCAGGGCGGCGAAGTCATCCGGCGCCTTCTTGCACACTGCCGGAAGATCAGGGAACAGGAAACGCCAATCCTTGTAAACCAGTCCGCCGTTTTCTGAATTGCCAGCAGGTATGTCCAGGCTCTTGATATTGGCTTCGATACGGTCGGCAGTGGCGCTGGCTTCAATCTTGGCATTGGCCAGGGCAGAAGACGCCTTGTCTTTCATGCTATCGAGTGACTTAAGGCCTTTTATTGATGCCGCAAAGTCGCATGATATGGCCGGCATGAATCCACCAATGCGGTCGTTCAATTTGCTGAAATGGTCAAACAGTTCGCTGCGTGCCTTGAGTACGATTTCCTCTTTGCGCTTATCCTTCTCTTCGGTGATCTTCTTGTCGAGAGACTTGCGCACAGCAGCGGCCATTGCGGTTACTTCATCGAGCGCCCGGTGAAGTTCGGCAATGCTGGTTGTCTGGTCAAGCGCGTTTTGCTTGGCTCGACGTGCGCTATCTTCAACGTCTTTCAGATACTTGACGGCATTGCCCGCGTCGACAAAGTCCTGGTCGGTGACAAGATCCGTCTTGATGCTGGAGATAACGGCGGTCGCTGCGGCTTTGAATTCAACCAAGTTGCTGTGCGTGACGCGGCCCGTAACCTCGATCACCAGGGCGGGCAGATTATCAATCGGGTTGGCGACGAGAATCGGCTTTTGCTCGATCACTTCCGGCTGATAATTGGCCGCGTCTTCATCAAGCTGGCGCCATGTCGGTCTGATAGCGGCCTTTGCTTCTGCGCTCGGAGAGTACCAGCAATAGACACAGTTTTCGGGCGTGCCATCCGTCACCATAAACAGGATGGTTTCAAACCCGAATACTTCGCCTTGCTGATCTAGTTGGCCAACATGCGTATCAGGAACAATTCCGTTAGCGACTGATTCGGCCAGAGCGGCGTTCCACTGTTTGCACTCCCACCCTTTGTCGCCGATTGCGGTTGCCCCGTCAGAACTGGCGCCAAGATAGCCGTCGTCAGTCGTTGCAACTATGGGGAACAGGTCTTCGCCAATGATAAGTTCCGCCATCGGCTTGGCCATTTCTTCAACGCGATGCCCATTGGCAAGAATCTTCTCTACAAATTCCGTAAATTCAACTTCAATACCTGTTGCAAATTCACGAATCAGGGCCGAGCGGGTTTTGTTTCCCTTCTTGAAACCCTGTGCAACCGGGTAATCACTGGCGCTATGGGTTGTCTTGCGGTGGGCTTTCCACTCGGGAGAGCCTTGCGGGTGGTCGATAATTTTCATGGTTATTCTCCGTAATTAACTGCGAGGTCTTCAATGGTCAGCTTCTGGTCATCAGTCAGCACATACTTGGTAAGTAGCGTGGCAATAATCTGTTCCGGGGTGCGCTTCTTGGCTTTAATGGCTTCGCGATAGTTTGGTAACTCTTCTGCAAACTTTTTGGCGGGCATTTCTGCCAGTGCTTCAGGCTTCTTCGGCTCTACCTTTGCTGCCGGAGTAGCACCTTCTTCAGGCGCGAATGCCTGTTCAGGTGTGGTATCGCCATCCTTGATGGCGGTAATCATTCCGCGCAGCACGACAAGATGCTCAAGGCCAATATCTTCAATTCCGGCCACTCCGAGCTTGGCAAACACTTGTGTATTGCTGACGCCAAGCGATATAAACGCCTTCAGTGCTTCAGCGCGTCGATTGGCGAGGGTCTGGAAGTCGCCCATTACAGTGGCGCGAGCGGCCTGATACATATCGTCCCAAAATGCCTTTGGTACGCCTTTCAAGATGGCATTACGCAGGGCAATGGATGATGCAGCATTGCCAGTAACGCCGATCATGTCAGCATTAAACCGCTGTCCCTTATTATTGGTAATGCGACGCTGCACCTCGTAGGTAATAGCGACGTTGCGCTCCAGGTCGTGAAACACCCCTTGGGCCGTGATAAAGTCGCCAGCATCAGAAACAACGCGAGCGCCAGCCCGGCAGTTTCCCCATGCCGATGCAACAACTTCGGCAAAACGTGCGCTTGGCCCCTCAATCGTTTTTCCGCTGCGGGGCAAGGCGTAGATGCAGGATTCCGCTACCGACTCATTCAGCGTGACCATAGCCAATGCTTCTTGGCGAAAACGCTTGATCGAGCGAGGAAACTTGTGCGCAGTGGCAACTTGCATATCAATTTCAGAGCGGTTCAATAGCGCAACCGTCCCACCTTCAACAGACATTCCGCTTATCTCGCGGCCTTCTTCGTAATCACTCATGACACTCTCCGTGGTGTTCCATCAATAACAAATGCTGAGTTTTCATGCCGGGCCAGCGCATGCGCCTTGGCTTCCTCAACTGTTTTGGCGGTGACGTAGGCCACCTTTTTGCGCACGCTCTGCGCGTCATTGGGGACGGCCTTGCGCCGTAAGTAGACTTCAAACTTTTTCATGCCATGCGCCACGTCACGCGCTTGCCGGGTGGCAGCGTTTCGTTGTACAGACCACGCAGGCGTGTAAGTTCGTCGCGGTGATTGCTGCGCGACACTTCAATGCGATGGCGATAGGCTGGATCTGACACAAGTTCAAGACTCGAATTGTGTCCATTGATCACTATCTCTTGCTCAAAGATAGCGAACCACAAACAGGCTCTTTTGATCAGTTTCAACATGATGACTCCGTTTCATCAAGACGATGCGGGTTGCATCGTTAATGACGATTGTAGATGATTGATTAACGGAAGGCAAGCACAATCAATCAATAAAAAAACCGGCCCTGGCCGGTGCTTGATTGCCAATGTTCGCTTGCATTTTTAAGCGAAGGTAGTGTAAATTATGATTAACGCACGGTAATCATTGCTAATCATTTGGTTTTAATTACACTTTAAGCATAGTTGATTAGCGGGCAGTAAGCAATTTTAGTCGTGTCGGAAGGTTCCTGTTTTGTGTAGGTGTTTTCTGTCACGCCACGGTTTCAATGTGGCGCAGTCTGTAGGAATGCTTTACATTGATTGCTTGTCATTAGGCAATCAGATGATAGAATTTATTGGCGCCGTGAGAAGCGCAAAAGTGCAGGCAGTAGCAAGACCTCTAAAGATCGGGCCGCTGCCAGTTTTATGACGCAACGTCGGCCTGCCGCTGGATTCTCACCAATGTGCGGCCCGACCTTTAGGGGTCTTGCAAATGCAAGGAAAAATAAACGTCGGACTTACGGCTGATCAACGGATCGCCGACATGAAAGCGTCAAATGGCTAGGATTAGAACGATAAAGCCTGAGTTTTTCACCAGCGAGGACATCGTAGAGCTTGATCCAATGGCCAGGCTTTTGTACATCGCACTTTGGTGCGAGGCTGACAAAGAAGGCCGCTTGTGGTGGAAGCCAAAGACTTTCAAGATGCGCTACTTCCCGGCTGATGATTGCAACATTGACGCGTTATCTGACGCGTTAGTGACGCGTGGCCTCGTGTGTTTGTACGGTGAATCACTCGCAGTCATCCCGTCATTTAAGGATCATCAGCACATCAATCCTCGGGAAAAAGACAGTATTTTGCCTAGCCCGTGTGACGCGTCATCCACGCGTCACAACGCGTCAGTGACGGTTAATGCACGCGCAGGTAGGAAGGAAGGGAAGGAAGGGAAGGGAAAGGTAGTCGCGTCGAAACGCGAGACGCCTATTCCTGAAAACTTCACAGTCTCTGAAAGCGTACAGCGATGGGCAGATGAAAACGGGCATGGCAATTTGCAATCCCACCTTTCCAACTTCATCGACACAGCAAAAGCCAAGGGTTACACCTACATTGATTGGGATGCTGCGTTCCGCAAGGCAATTTCCGGAAATTGGGCGAAGCTGATTCCTAAGCCTGCTTCCGGCGCTTCATCCTTGCCAGAATTCATGCGGGGTGCGCTGTGACCGGGCTAGATTTTTTCTCGGCAATATACCGGCAAGGCGTTGATCTGCCGGTGCGGATTTTCTTTGACGAAGCACCTGCCAACTTTTATCGACCGCATGGCCTGACGTTTTGCAATCTGGCGCTTGAGGAAGGCGACGAGATAGCGCCGGGTAAGTTCGATTTGCTGGAAGGCTTCGACGTTTCAATCGTTGCTGACAAGTCCTGTGACAAGGTGCGCGACCTGGCCAAAGCGCTGATCGCTTCCCGGCCGCGCCATCTGGTCGTTTGCACTGGCGATACGTTTGCGTCATGGGCGCCGCATCGGGGCTGGAAATGAACCTGATTGAATCCAGCATTGACCTGTCGCAATTTACCGAGCCGGATAACGTCCATCAAGTCCGCTCTGCTGACCGTTTCAAAAAACGCACCATCGACGTTTTGAACCACAAGGGCGGCGCCGTTGGCGTGCCGATGCCTTGGCTCAAGACCCGCGACCTTATCGAACTTCGTCCAGGCGAGCTGTCGATTTGGTCTGGATTCAAAGGACATGGGAAAAGCCAAATGCTTTCGCAGGTCATGCTGCACTGCATGCGCCTTAACGGTCGGGTGTTGATCATCTCCCCGGAATTCAAGCCCGAAGAGGTGTTGGCCCGTAAGTGCCGACAAGAATCTGGCTCAAGCCGTCCACCTGAATCGTTCGTCAACGACTGGTTTGAGTACGCTTCAAAGCGTCTTTGGTTGTTCGATCACCAAGGGGCGCTCAAGTCTGACAACGTGGTGGCGCTATGCCGTTATGCCGTCGCAACGTTCGGGATAAACCATATCGTCATTGACTCGCTGATGAAGTGCGGTATCGGTGTCGGCTCTGATGATTACTCGAAGCAGAAGCATTTTGTTGACCGGCTCCAGAGCGTTGCACATCAGACCGGACCGCACATTCACCTTGTTGCCCACGCGCGAAAAGGTTCGTCTGACGACACGCCGCCTGGGCTGCATGACGTGAAGGGCACCAGCGAGATTGGCGACATGGCAGAAAACGTTTTTACCGTGTGGCGCAACAAGCCAAAGCACAAGTCCATGAGTGCTGGAGATCAAAGCAAGAGCCATGAACCGGATGCCATCCTGACCTGTGAATCACAGCGCAATGGGAGCGGCTGGAATGGGGCTCTGCAATTCTGGTTTGACCCGCAATCAGGACAGTTCCTTGAATCACTCAATGACCACCCGCGCTGCTACATGCCAGCCGGCGCATCTGTAGAAATGACGGAGTTTTGACATGGCGACCGTGACCGTAACCAAGCAATTTAAGGATGATTTCGACGCGTGGGCCGCAGATCGCCTATCCGCTGGAATATTCACCAAAGACGAAATGACCGAATTCAAGGCCATGCTGCGCATTGACTTCGCACCCGGCCCGGACCAACTTCGCGCCGGGTATGAAATCATCAATGCAGCGGGCGTAACGGAGCCAGTCGCAATCGATAATCACGAGGAACGCTATCGTGTTTGGTCCGTGTATTTCGCAGACGAGGCCAGCCAGATCCGCCGTCCGATGAGGAAAGCGGCGTGAAGCACATATTCGATTTTCTGGACGATCATCTCAAAGAGTTTTTTGAAGAACGGGCTGGAATTCTTGAGCATGATGCAGGCTACCCAAAAGAAAAAGCTGAAGCGATAGCCAAGGCAGAAACCGATTCATGGGCAAAACACCGCTTAGACATAGTTTCAGCCGGTGGAGTAAGCAAAAAATGAGCAGCGCAGTGATTGGATTGATAGGTCTGTCCTGGGTGATCGTCAGCATCGCCTTCGCCAAGTGGATCTGCCCGAGGCTGTTTCACCATGCGGGTGACGAATGATTAGGCGCGCACCTTCCGGCCATCGCTGCGGCGAGTCGCACCAGAAAGCCAAGCTGACCGACGAGCAGGTTATCGAAATGCGGCGGTTGAGCGGCGAAGGCACTGGCTATCGCAAGTTGGCTAAATTATTTGGCTGCGGCCAGTCGACGGCGCGGGACATTGTGACGTACCGGACGAGGCATTCAGCATGTCTCGCGTAACGATCATTCGCACTTCCGACCTGCCGCCAGCAGAATCTATGCTTGAGCAGGTACGCCGCTTCTTGTTCGGCCTATTCGACGGCTGGAGCCGCACCGACAAGCAGGGCTGGCGCAAGATTTGGAAGCGCCTGATGGATCTGGAGCCGGGAGAATTCGCGGTGATTGAGTTCGTTATTCCGAGAAACGCCAAGTTCCACCGAAAGTTTTTCTCAATGCTCAATTTTGCTTTCGACTCTTGGGAGCCGGGCCGCATGAGAAAGACCTACAAAGGGAAAGAAGTTTCAAAGAACTTCGAGCGGTTCAGGAAAGACGTTTTGATTCTTGCTGGGTTCTATGACCAGACGTTCGACTTAAAAGGGCGCATGAAACTTGAGGCGCACAGCATCAGTTTTTCAAACATGGATGACGCTGAATTTGAAGAGGTCTATTCGGCTGTCGCGTCTGTGATTCTTGAGCATGTTCTGACCGGCTACTCAGGCCGCGAAGAGCTTGATCGCGTTGTTGATCAGATGATGGGGTATCTATGACTGCCGCCCAAGTATCTCGTCACTTCGGCATAACAAACCGCGCAGCGCTGTATAGGATTAGTCACGGGTTGCCGTTAGCGGGAAGATCATGAAAAAGCCTGACGCCTACGAGAAGCGCAGGCCATTCCGTAGCCGAAAAGTTCTCGACTTGGCGCACAAGGTCAACGAATGTCAAGTTCAGATACCAGGCGTTTGTATCGGGTACTCGGTCGAGGGGTGTGAACCAGCCCATTCAAACCAATCGAAGCACGGGAAAGGAGCCGGCCAGAAAGCTGACGATAACCGCCATGTTGCAGCGTGCCACGCCTGCCACGTTGTTATAGACCAGGGAGCAATCCCAAGGGAAGAGAAGATTCGCCTATGGGATGCAGCATTCGTGCGAACCAGGGCCATCTACATTAAACATTTTGATATTGATCTTGATGCGCTTGCGTGAAAGCAGGCGCAAACAACTAACGGAGAATATTTGATGCAAACAAGACATGCACGGCACAGCGAACCATCGGTAAATAAAAAGCGGGTTCCGCAATCGGGCGAGGTCAATGATCTCAACATGACCCGGATTGAAGGATCTATTCAATGGACCGGCAAGGTTCGCTTGCATCTGCTGAACGAAGAGAGCGATAGCATGCTGGCTGATGTTGAATGGCCGGCAAAAAGCGGCCGCATGTTCTACGGTTGCGCGAGTACCGGCTTGCTTTTCGACAAGCAATCAGGCCGCTGCCAGCAATCGAGCAACGTCACATTGCTGCTGGATACCGTGCATGAGGTGGAATGCAGTCGTGCGACGTTCGTGAAGTGGCGTGCGGCACGGTGGGCTGGTGGCTGCGGCATGAGGCATATCACGATCAAGCGCGGCCCCAAGCCGAAGGGCTACGTTGAACCAGATTCCTATGATGCCGATATTTAACAATCCAACCTACGGATGCCAGCAGTTCACGGTATGGCGGCGCGTCCGGTTAATTGAATAGTTGTGCGTCTTTGGAGATGACGATGGAAACAAACCACTACAAAACTACGGCCTACGCGATACGCATTGGCGACGAATGGTTCGCTGGCTTCGGCGGAAAACCCGGACAGGAAAGCTTGACCAAGGTCCGGCCGGGGCTGTGCGACGCAAAGCTAGTGTGGGACGACAGGAAGGCGGCCGCTTACGTTGAGCGCCTGCGAGTGCGCGGATACGCGGGCGAAATTGTGAAGGTGACAGCATGATGGCAACGAAAGCCGAATTTGACGAGGACGTGAGCGGCCGAATTGTCGGCAGCTACACCTTGATGGGCAGCCTGCATTACGAAGGGCGAAAGCAGGGAAACACGATCTACGCAGGGACCGAAGATGCACTCCACACAGCGGCAAATGAGTACGTCCGACAACAGCGGCAGGAGTGCGGCACGGCTTTCCGGGACATTTACCCGAAGGACGCCTGGGAGCTGCGGATTCATGTGGCCTAACGCACTAGCTAACGCGCCGGCCAGTGCTGGCGATTGAACAAGGACGGACGTTGCGGCCGGTCGCGTTGAGCGATGGGTTCGGCGGCACTTTACGGAGGATGGAATGAAACTGACTGACGCACAAAACGAAAAGCTGGAATGGCTGCACAAGCAAGGCGGAAGCGGCTACCTGGACAAGCACGGGCGGATGGTTGCCGGTGGCGACCACATGCCGCAAGGCTGCTGGCCTGCCTGGCTGAACTTGGTGGCGCACGGGCTGATTGCGGGCGGCGATGGCCGCCTGACAATAACCGACTACGGGCGCCGACACATGGCGCCAAGCGGAGCCGCCGAATGACAACTCCGATTGGATTGCGACCGATGCACAGCAGGCCGAACCCAGGTCAGCGCGTGACGGTCTTGATGCGCGACGGAACGCAGTTGCACGACTGCTGCGCGACGATGATTTATGTAGCCGACCGCGCCGGGATTGTGATTTACAACAAGCGCAAAGCAGTTGATGAGTCACTGGCAAAAGGCTGGTGGCCTGTGACGCCGAACGCTGAGGTAACCGGCGCGGCGTAGCCGCGTCCGTGTTGACCGACGGGTTGGCAGGCAAAACGTAACTACGGAGTGATGATGGCTGAGAAAGTGACAATCGGGAATTGCGAACTGTGGCACGGCGACTGTAGGGAGATTTTGCCCGCGCTCGCAGCCTGCGCCATTGTGAGCGACCCGCCGTATGGGATTGCTTTTCAGCACGGCGGACACCTTGGGAAAGCCTACGCAGGCGGAAAAACCAAGAGCAACAACGCCAAGATTTACGGGGACGACGAGCCATTTGACCCGGCACCGTTGCTGCGGTTTGACCCGGTGATTTTGTTTGGTGCCGATCACTACGCGCAACGACTGCCGCGCGGCAGGTGGCTGGCGTGGGACAAGCTCGGAGGCCAAGCGCCCTACGGGGACAGCTTCAGCGACGTGGAGTACGCCTGGCACAACAAGACCGGCGCGGCGCGGATTTTCCGCTTGGTTTGGAAGGGCATGTGCCAAGGGGCTGGGCAAGACAAAGGCACCAAGCGCACGCACCCGACGCAGAAGCCGGTTGATTTGATGGAGTGGTGCATTGAGCAAGCTGGCAGGCCGGAAACGGTTTGCGATCCGTACATGGGAACAGGCGCGACGGGAGTAGCGGCGGTGAATTTGGGTCTGCACTTTATTGGGATCGAGATCCACGGCCCGTATTTCGAGGAAGCTTGCCGCCGAATAGAGCAAGCCTATGCCCAGCCCCGGCTGTTCGAGGATGCAAAAGTCGGCGCTGGCGAGACGGCGGTGCAGGGCGACATGCTTTTGCCTGCCAACGCGATTGTGAGCGGCTTGCCGCCCGAGAAATGTTGAAGATGGCAAACACGGTTATTGCGGCAAGTCCGCTCGACATACCTGTTGGGCAACGGTTTCGGCTGCTGACCCCAGGAGAGCGAATTCAGCGCGGCGACGAGTGCCTGAATGATGACTGCGAGACATGGAGCAAAGTGAGCGTCATCGTGCTGCGGTGCGATTACAACCCGATGGTATTTGTGCCGCACCGCAGGCAGGTGCCCAACGCAATAGGTCAGGAGCCTTGCGCGGCTGTTTGCGCAAGGTCGCCTGCACCGGAGTGTTAGAAGTTACTGCTACGGTCAACGACAAAAAAGGAACAAAAATGAAGGTTTTAATTGCCTGCGAATACAGCGGAAGAACCCGCCAAGCCTTTGCTGCACTGGGCCATGATGTTATTTCGGCGGACTTTGAGCCAGCCGAAGACGGTAGCCCGTACCACTATCAAGGCGACTGCTTTGACTTGATACGCGACCAAGAATTTGACCTGATGATTGCCCACCCGCCATGCACGTACTTGGCCGTTTCCGGCCTACACTGGAACACGCGCGGAGTTATGGTTGATGGCCGACCGCGAGCCGAACTGACCGAGGATGCGATTGATTTTGTGCGCCGGTTGATGAACGCGCCAATACCGCGCATTGCTTTGGAAAACCCGGTGTCGTGCATTAGCTCGCGCATTCGCAAGCCTGACCAGATCATTCAGCCGTGGATGTTCGGCGAGGATGCCAGCAAGGCCACTTGCCTTTGGCTCAAGGGGTTGCCGCTCATGAAGCCGACCAACATCATCGAAGGGAAACTGTATTGCTGCGGCCTGCCAGTGCCGAACGATGACAAATACGGCTGCCCGATCTGCAACGGAGCCAAGAAAGCGAAGCGCATTTATGGAAACCAGACCCCAAGCGGCCAGAACAAACTCGGCCCAAGCGATGACCGATGGAAAGAGCGCAGCCGCACCTATGCCGGCGTTGCCGCCGCTTGGGCTGCCCAGTGGGGAGGCGAAAGCGTATCAAATGGGAGTGGATGCGGCGCTGGCGAACAGCTACGCGAACCCGCAATTCGTGACCTATTCGGAACGGATTTGGTATCGGGCGAGATGGCTTGCCCAGATGAAGATCGGAGCCTCGGTTAAATGAATGCCGCCGATAAAGCCGCTGGTTTAATGAAAAACTTCGGAATTTGCGTATTCGATCTTGTATCCCGAGAGCAGATTTACAAGGCGTGCGAACTTGAAAATATAGACGTTCTGAGCGAAGGGGATCGTATGGGCGGCGGAATTCCACATGAGGCCGCAACATTGCGCGCGGAAAACAATAGACGTTACGTCATCACGGCTCTTGTGAAGGCTGGATACATCAGAAAAAGCGTGCGAAGCGATGCCCGCATGTATCGGGTGCTGCACCTTCCGCCTTCTAACGCAAAAATCACGGGCGGCTGAAAGCCGTCCCGTGGATTGCCGGGTTAGCCCGGCGCTTACTACGGAGAAAACAGATATGCCAACACTGCGATTTGAGGGTTACAGCGACGATACCTTTGGCGAGGTGGAGCACACCAAGGACGACTACGACAACTGCGCTAGCGGGAAGCCGATTGAATATCTGGTGGCGCACCGGGAAAGCGGAATGGGGTTGGTTGTGACAGGCCAGCACTGCCCAGGCAATAGCGGTAGCTGGTTGATCGGCGTGGCGAACTGGGATCCGGACGCGGCCGACACCGATTTCCCGCGCTGGCCGATGCGGATTGAGCCGCAGAACTACCGCAACGGGTTCCAGCCTTCGCTGGTGATCGAAGCTCCGGACGGCGTGACTGTGACGTGCTTGCAACGTAGCGGCCATGACGAGGGCTAACGGATGCCTTATGACCACACCAACAAACCGTGAGCAGCGCCGTGATCTTCAGCGCGCGAAGAGAAAGGAAGCCAAGGAATGCTGAATGAATTGTAGAAAGAATTATGCCGGCCACACCATCACCGGCAGCGTTGCAATAACCTCCGCAACTGTCGGCTGCGGAATACGCCCCGCTTGGAAATCTTCCAGAATTGCGTAACCCGCCGCGTTGCACGAATCCATCCATTGCGCGAAGGCGACACCCTCGGCATGGTATGGGCCAGCGTAACCAGCACGCAGCGCGCAGTTGATCCGGTTGTCGTAGCGATGTGTCCTTGCTTCGGCGTCAAGACGAGCAGTCAGCGCGGCGTCGTAGTCCTCAAGCGTTGGCAAGGTTGCCGGCGGCTTGACAAATTGGGTGCCGTCCCATGTGTCGCCAATTTCAGACGTCGCCGCAGCGACCAGGTTGGGTAATGTGCTCAACGAATCGACTTCGATGACGTTGATAACTACGCTAGATTGATCAAGTAAAGCGGCTCTCATCTCAAATTTCCTCCATAACCCATAATTCGCCCCGGCCACCTGCACCACCCGAACCACCGATAAACGCGGTGAATCCAGCACCACCGCCACCGCCGCCACCGATACAAATGATCTCAACGAGGTTGCCCGTAGTAGGGCGAGACCAAGTTCCTGATCCACTGGTGTAAACTTGTATATCAACAGGAATTGATATTGGCGGGTAGAGCGGCATCTATGTGTTCTCCTTCACCTGGGCATAGCCGTTCGCGCTCGCCCATATACCGTGCAAGACGCCCTTGTAAACGGGCGTGGGCAGTTCGTAGTAGCCACTGGCTGGGATAGCTACGTTGTAGCCCCCCGAAGCAATCGACGCAGCACCACCTTCCTGTACGTAGAGGATCGCCGTCGAGGCGTTGTAGATGCTCGCCCCCTTGCGGGACGTGTTCGCGGCGAGGAGCGTCACGTCCGTGGCTGACGAAGCGACACCTGCCGTAGACGACGATTCCGCGACTTGGACGATGCGCAGGTTGCCGGCGAGGTCTAGAGACAGCGGCGACGTTTTCGTAGTGGTGTAGCTCGGAGCTGCAGTGGTCACAGCGCC